>SDGW01000109.1_pt1 | contig 32943 bp, 31 predicted proteins | sample 2873831 | NCBI WGS metagenome assembly SDGW01 (sample SAMN08132700, study PRJNA421101) | hypersaline lake metagenome | isolation source: celular fraction 0.22 microns magnesium sulfate-rich crust from ephemeral... | place: Spain: Penahueca Lagoon, Toledo | collected 2011-07 | reverse complement strand
CATACAGCTCTTTATCATTGACATCATCAAGATCTTTCTCCTTGACTTTCTCAATCACATCATCCCATTTCTCGAACATTTCCACGTGAGTTTCATCCACATCAAGATTTTCCTCCACTACGCTTGGCAACTCCTCCTTATCCTGCGGTGGTTCTACTCCTTGTGATTTAAGGGCTGCAACGTTAGCCTTGAGGAACTGTTTGTAGTTGTCGACCAAGTTCTGCACCTTTTTACGAGCGCCCATCTGGGATACAAGCTGGTGCATCCTACGGATGAAGTCGTCAGTTTTGTCTAGATGTTCTTCAACCATCTGACCAGTCACATTTTCAGGGTTTTTCTCACCGACATCTCCGAAATCATAGATTTCAGCAGCCATATCCACATACTCTTGTTCTAGCATGTCCTGTTCAACGAACATTTCTTCTAAAACCTCTGGAACTTTCTCTTTACCGGGAGGCGATCTGCCAGCTAACATAATCGGGGCCTGACCGGCTGAAGCCATGGCCTGTTCTAGTTTATGTGGGATAGATGACTTGAACTCTTTTTCCGCTTTCTTGTATCCTGCTGCACCTACCTTAAGCCTTTTTCTAACTGATTCTTGTGTTCCTGAGATTTTTCCTCTTTCCAGTAGTCTTTTAGCTGGCATGAAAAGTCCTGTATCGTAGAGAGGTTCTCCGTTTCTTACAGCTTCAATCGCGAGAGGTTCTCCTTTTCTCAATGAGTCCCAGAACTCTGTAAGGAATGGGAAGTACTGGATAGTGATTCTGTCATCGGTCTCCTTTGCCAGGTTCGTAACTTTTTTCTTAATCTTATTCCTGGCGTCCTTTGGAACATCTTTTTTCAGTTTAGTATCATCTAGTATAACGAGCGTATCGATATCTGATTCGTGTCCGTGCTCTCCTTTGGCAACACTGCCCCAGACAGCGACAACTTTTACTTTGTCGCCGAGTTTATCATTTAGCTTGTCTGAAAACTCTTCAGCAGCCTTCATCCTTCTTTCCTGGGATTTCTGGCGCATCTCTTTCATCTTGTCCTTAGAACTCATGGGAACCACGTGAAAACAACTTGCAAAACAGACTTAAAAACCTTTTATGTCATATATCGCTTCAAAAATTCTTGAAACGCTGTTTTTTAAGATTCTTAGAGGCTCTGTGCTTAAGATGAGTCTTACTTGTACTCTTCCTGAGACCACTCTCTCAACTTGTCTCTCTTGATCGCTGCTCTACCTGACCAGGTGTGGTCGAACTGTGGAGCTTCCAGTAAACCATCGAGAGGGTCAAATGCATGTTCCTCGATCTTCGCCCATTCCCGGTCGTAACTTGTTTTATCCATGCCGAAGAAACGTGCCATCAATGCTTCTTTTTCATCGTCATATTCGTCTTTTCTAGGATCAACCTTGCTAGGGTCAAGTTCTTGAGGGTCTATACCGAGCTCGATCATATTCATAGTAATCCGGGTCACATAGGTTGTCTCGGCTTTTTCCTCTCCCTGTTCATACATTATGGCTGCAGCTTCTTCCGGGTTACGGGCAAAACCGGCTTCTACAAGCCTGTAAAGCCAAGTATAGAGCTGTTCGTCCCCTCTTGCAAAAGGGCCGTGTCTCGTTCCCTGCTGTTCTTCTAGTCCAGGTTTCATCAGGTGGTACTGTCTAAGCATTTTTGCTATAGGTTTGTCTTCGTCAGCTTCAATATCGTAGTTTGTATTCTTTGCGAGATGTTTTTCCTGCTCAATTAAAGTTTTCATCTCCTCCCATGGATTTACTCCGAAACTGGCAACGTGCTCCATGTCGATTGTGAATTTGGCTATACAGCCGTCGAGTTGAGGGTGAATATCCTCTCTGCCTCCTAACGTTCCGCCTTCCTCTTTAAGCCTGTTTCTCGCTGTTATATTGATCGCTCTCGCTGCGACAACAATATCCTTTGGGCGCCAGACCTTTAGAAGCTGCTGAGGGTTACCGTGCATAGATTCTATATTTACTCCTATTCCGAATTTGTTCATCCAGTCAGCCCAAGTCCAGCCTTCTTCCTTAATTTGTTCTTTTTCTTTATCTGTCAAATCCAGACGACTGTCCTCTGTATCAAAACTTTCCTTGATCTGGGTGAAATGTGTCCATATATAACATGCTCCAACTGCAGCCGCGACATCTAGCTGAAACTCTCTTTCATTTTCTAGAGCTTCAAAGTAACCGTTTTCTTTATCCGGGTTCGTAAGATCTAGATCATAGCTTTTTTGGTCATTATCAACGTATTCTTCGTCCCAGTTTCTTTCAACAATAGATTCCCATATGAACTCTGGTGCCTCCCATCCTTCATGATTCTCATTGGATTCACTGCTGGAACTCATCCATGCAGGTAAGATGTAGTAGAAAAGATTAGACTCCTGCCATATGAGCTGCTCAAAGTTTCCGACTAGAGTGTTTAGCATCTTTCTGTATCTTTCTTTCCAGTCATCGTCTTCCTCCCCATTTGGATCCTCAAAGAATTCTTTGGTGCCGGAAATGACTTTCTCTACTGCTTCATCCAGTTCCCATGGGCTTTCATCTGTTTCAGGGTCGCTTCCTTCCTTATCTAGAGTTTCTTCAAATATCCTCTGCTGTTCGACATCCAGGTGATTAGCTACTGCCTGAAGTTTACCCTGCGCTGAGATAAGAGGTTTGCCTTCTTCTGTTTCTCCGTACCATAGATTGTCAAGTTTTTCATCTATGGATGCAAGCGCCTGCTTCTTTATATCTTCACGTTTTTGATCCCAATCTTCAATTATGTCAGATAAAGAGTCATATGGAGTGTTTTGGCCCTGTATGAGCTGTCTTATCTCTCTGGAAGGCTCGAAATCTTCATTTTCTATTCTATAGACGGCTTCTGAAAGTGTAGCAAGTCGTGTTACTCTTGTGTTCGGAGGCAGAAACTCGTTAACATCATCTAAGGATACTATAGTATCTAAATCAAGCTCTTCAAGCATCTGTTGAGATCGATTATCTGTACCTTCAAGTGTTATCTGTTCATCATCGTCAAATGGCTCTCTTATCTGGTTAAGCCATTGGTCCTGTACGCCAACATCTGCTCTGCCTGCGGTTGACACAAGCGCAACCCGACTTCTTAAAGGGTCTCCTACTTCTTCCAATTCCTGTTCGTAGAAGTCATCACATGCTTCTCTCTGTGCATCTCTGAATATTCTATCTAGTTTAGGGGAGTAGTTGCTAAAAACTCCCTGTCTTCCTATATAAAGGCGCCAGAGCTGGTCAACAGTTCTTTTCTTGATGAACGTATAGTAAAATTGCTTAAGAAATTCTTCGTTTCTGAATATATTTTTTCTTTCATTATTTCTGTAGTCCCAATTATCCTTTTCCAGTGCAGTCATACTGAATCCAAAAGGATCTAATGCCACATCGGCAGCCGCTCTCTGTTCCAGCGCGGGCAGTGGTGATGTCGATGCGTGAGGGTTGATTCTTCCAATATGGAAATCCATACTTTCTCTAGTTTCTACTTCTCTTTTCCATTTTGCGAGCTCCTGTAAGTAGTTTGTGAAATATTCCTGTGTTGTCTCAAAGCCAACTGCTTGCCCACCGGTCTTGTAAGCGGAAGTATAACCAAGGCTAGGGTTGCTGTGAAGTGTTATATCGATACCTAGCTGATTGATAGATTTCATCAATGCTTCTCCCTCGAGCGAGAAGGAAGCCGGATTGTAGATCTGAACTTCCATAATGCCTCCTCCTATTTGTGCCTGATCTCCCACTCTTCTGTCTAGAGGACCAGGTATGTTGCCAACAGCAAGTCCTGACGTATTACCCACTCGGTAGTTCATATCCGGGAATCCTTCCTGCTCCTCTTCTTCCGTAGTACCAAACTTCTCCTTCAGGGAACCCAGAATGTATTTTGGCGATTTCATGGCTAGTTCATAACGTACATACCGTTGTCGTATTTGAAGTCGTAGTAATAGTCGAACTTGAAGTTGTAAGTCATATCATCCATCTCGCTGTCTTCCTGACTACCGCTCATATACATCGGGCCGTACTGACCTGTGAAAATCTCCAGCTTTTTCTGCAGATCGCCCATTCTGTTGTCTTCATGTTCTTCGCTGCCGTTGTCCGAATAGTCTGTGTCCAGTAAGTTGTCTACTGCTTCAAGATAGTCTTCATCGTACTTTGTTTCCAGTTCTTCTGTCTTCTGGAAGCCGTCTTCAATCCTTCTTACATCGGCGGAAAACTCTACATCTACACGGAGGTCTTCATCGTCTTTAATCTCTCTTAGTTCTTCCTGTACTTCCTGCCGGAACTCTCTTACTGAGTAGCCAGCATCTTCTCTCGCTTCCTGAAACTTTCTACCTTCGCTAGTTGAAAGATTCTCTCCCTTATAGCCTTCAAGTACTTCTTCAAATATTCTCTCGTTTTTATCCATTTTTTCCTGGAAAATTCTATCGAATATATGTTTACAGACGATTGCAGGGAACCATCTCACTACTGCTACAGTAGGGCCGTCAGCAGGAGTCTGAGGGTTTCCGCCGCCTGAAATATTGACGTGTGTAGCGTGCATGTACCATATTTTGAAATGGGAAGCACTGTCTTTATCATCGGCTTCGCTCAGGCTTCCATTATCGTTTATCATTGGTTGATAGGTGATGAACTCCATCTGTTTAGACATCGTGGAGTAGCCTTTGAAAGAAAAGATCTGATCCATTTCGCTCTTTAACTGATCAACGTCTTTATGTTCTATCATTTTCATGTCGCGGACGTAGGGCTCAAGCCATTTCTTGGTCTGTTCTATAGATGTCTCCGTATTCCGCAACTGTTTTTTCAGATCTTTCAGCTTTCTCTGTACTTCACTTCCGTACAGATCCTTCCATTTCTCATACATTGTATATTTCTTCCGTAAAATTGCTTTTTCGTTCGCAGGAAGGTCGTACAGCCGAGGATGATCAAGTTCAGAATCTTCCGGTTCTTTCAAGTCTTCAACTGATCTCATCTCGTTGAAGTCGGCGACGATTGAAGGATAGATATTGTTGTCTCTGTAGAACTTAAGTGAGGCTTCGTCTCCCTGCTGGCCTCCACCTCCAGCTCCGTCCACAAGTTCGATGAAGTCTCCTTTGATCTGTGTCTCATTTCCTTCTCTGATTGCCTCTGCCCGGGACCTCAGCTTCCTTATATCGTGTTCAAGCATATGTTTCTGTTCTTGCAGGTCTGAAAGACCGCTCAGAGTCTGGTTTACGTTCTGTTCTGCTTGTCTTTTCCTCTGTGTAAACTCCTGGTGCGTCTGGCTTTGAGGAGTTACAAAGATTTTTTCTTCGGTTTTCTCAATACTCCAGCCCCATCCGGTTTCAAACTTGTCGGCAGAGCCCAGGATAAAACCATAAGGTGCGCCCTGACTTCCGGCGGAAGCCTTGATTACTTTGTATGGTTCGCCCATGATTCCTTTGAGAAAATCTCCTGAACCGTAATCCTCATCGTCTCTCAGCTCATCCAGGCTTTCTATTTTTTCCTTTACTATCTTGTCTCTTATTTCTCCGCCTGGAGCTTTTCCTTCATGGCTCCAGACCTTGAAGTTGTGGCCGTGCTTGCAGTCGCCGAGTTCGTCGTCTCCGTGTGAGCTCACGGTTCCTGTATTGGGATAGCTTCTACTTAAAATCCGCGACTTTTCCCGAAGGCTTATCAACTGCTTCCTCTAAAACGGTTCCATGGGAGTTGTAGATGATATAAAGAATTCTTTTGAAAGCTCAGAGTCTTCGGAAAATTCTCGTTCTAGATCACAGGACTCCCGTAGTTCCGGTTTAGATGACAGCTCTGGTTTTGATGACTCCAAATTTGATGATACCTTTTCCGGGAACGATTCTCAGCCTGGAAACAGTTTGGGCCAAAACTCTAATCCGCCACAGGGAAGCCAGGGCCGACAGCAGTCAAGAAATACGAGCTCGGCTTCACAGGGGAGACAGGGCGCCCAGAGAAATAATGGTGGAAACAACGGTAATTCTCGTCGAACCTCAAGGAACAGTTCTCCGGACAGATCAGGTTCCAGTGTACCGAACGCTCAGGCAGGAAGACCTCAGGAAGGTGGTTCTTCACCGCAGTTGAGCAGCGAGACTGAAAGAAAGCTTGATAACGCAGGTTTTGAGAGCTCTGGAAGGCAGTCACAGAACCAGAGTCACGGTTTTTCAGAAGAACCGGTTTCCGGGCAACAAAGCGATATGGAGGAACTGAAATCCCAGAACCAGCAGATTATTGAACTACTGAAACGTATAAACCAGAACCTTCAGGGCAGAAGATAAATGGATATTGAATCTGAACTTCCGGAAGACTTTGATGAACTATCGAGCGAGGAAAAAATAGAGGAGCTTGAAGAACTGGAGGAACAGCTGGATGAAAACTCTGACGCGGATTTGATCAAGAAACGCATGATCCAGGAACTTATCAGGAAGTACCAGGACTAACCCATGAAGCCGAGAAGGCTCCAAAGTCCTTTGATGAAAAGCACTCCAGCAATAATTTCTTTGTAACCGGTGAGTATAGGCAGTTGACCGGTAAGGATTATAGCAGCTGAGATTACATCTGCAGCGGCTCCGAAGACGAGTAAGGGGATTAGGCCCTGTAGATTTATCGGTAGAAGTGTTATTCCTCCTTTACTGATAAGAAAATATGCGTGGATGCTGGCAAACAGTTCTGGTAAAGGCGATACAGTGTGAAGCATCAAAATACCTACAAAAAGATCGAAAAGGCTGTAAACATTCAAGTTAACTATCTTCATTTCTGATCTTAGTCTTGTTCTAGCTCGATTACGTTATCTGCTGCGTTCTGTAGGGCTGTGGAGAATCCTGGTTCCATGCCTACTATAACTGTTTCTTTTCCGTGTTCCTTCGCTTTCTGGATTACAGGTAGGAAGTCTGCGTCACGTGAAACTAGAACAATAATATCTATAGAGTCATTGTGGACTGCTTCCATCGCGTTAGCTGCCATGTAGACATCTACGTCGCTTTCCTTGTCTTTCTCTCCACCAAGTCCGAGTGCTGCTTCAAATCCCTGTGAAACAATTGCCTCGATCAGTTTTTCAGAAGCGTACTGGTTGAGGAAAACTTTTCCAACTTTAATATTTCCGAACTCGCCTATTTTTTCCCTTAGAAGGTCTAGATCGAGGTCAAACTCCTTTCTTATCACGTTCGGGCCGTCCACGAAGACCGCTACGTTTGGTTCGCCGCTTACTGTTTCCCTGAATTTTTCCAGTACCATGTCAGGGAATTAAGTCCAAGGATATAAAGAGGTAATTATTGTTTCCTTCCTGAGAAAATCCTTTTCGCGTTCTCAGTTGTCGACTTGATAATTTCCTCTTTTTCCACAGATTTGATCTCAGCGATCTTCTCAAGGCTTTCCAGAACGTTTGTAGGCTTGTTTCTATCACCCCTGTAAAGGAACGGAGAGTCCGTCTCCAGCAAAATGTCTCCGGTGCTGAGTTTTCCCACAAGGTTCTGTACTCGGATAGAGTAAAGTACCTGGGTCGAAATTCCGACAGTCATACCGTTTTCTACAGCTCTCTCCGCCAGTTCTGGAGTTCCGTTGAAACAGTGAAGCATCACGTCAGTTAGATCATAGTTTTCCAGTATGCTCACTGCCTGTTTCTCTGCATCTCTAGAGTGAACGACAACCGGTTTTTCAAGTTCTTCTGCCAGTTCAAGCAGCTCGCGAAAAACCTCTTCCTGTTTCTCACGTTTCTCTTCATCAGTGACGTGATGGTAGTCCATACCGATTTCTCCGACCGCCACCGGATCGTTTTCTCTTATTTGTTTCTTGACCTCTTCCAGCTGGTCAAAATCATCAACGTAGGTCGGGTGAAGGCCTAGGTTAGCTTTGACAAGTTCTGAGTGTTTTTCCTGAAGTCTCAGAGCTGACTTGTTATGTTCAACGTTGCTTCCGGCATTTACTACAAATTCCAGCTTTTCCTTGCATTCCTCGATAATTTCTTCTCTGTCTTCGTCGAAGTTCTCAAAATCTAAGTGGCAGTGGGCGTCTACAGGTTTCATCTGTCAAACTTTTAGAGGGAAAAACTGTTATAGTCTTGTTGAGTGCTCGCTTCAGTTCCAGGAATCTTTTGACTAAGTGGTTTAATACATATCTTCTTATGTATCAAAAACAAAAAGGTGCTCGAGGAGAGGAGACTTAGATGCCTGAACTCGTCGAAGAAGTTGGTCTCTGCCTGGTCTGTGGTAAAGAGATTCGTGAAGAGGAGTCCTACGTCGAGATTGAAAGAGGGTTGTGTCACAGGGAATGCCTCTAACCAGCAGAACACTAACCTCTTTCTTTTTTCTAGAACGTAAGGACTTTGTCTTCTAGGACGTCTTCGGTTACCTCCTCAATACGTTCTAGTTCTTCTTCAACAATTCTCTCTATAGTTTGTCTGTCTTCACTAGGTGTTTCAATGTTCACTGTCTGCGGCTGATCGATAGGAGCACCGATCTGTGATAGAATCTTTACCTCTGCAAACTCTCCTGTCTCCTCGAAAATTTTTCGAGCTATTTTCCCGGCAAGAATGTTGTATACTTTACCTACGTGTGTTACAGGGTTTTTCCCTGACGCTGCTTCGAGGCTCATTGAACGGTTAGGGGTAATCAGTCCGTTTACTCGGTTACCTCTGCCTACGGAACCGTCATCTCCCATCTCTGCAGAAGTACCTGTGACCGTTGTGTAAACAGAGCCTTCATCGTCTTCGTCTGCAGTATTGACATGTACTTCGATATCCAGTTCGGTGTACTCCCGCGCTACTTCTTTAGTCTTCTCTCTTATATCTTCCTTAATATCAAAGTAGTGATCAAGTTCTTCAACGCGAGATGAGATCGTGGCAGCAGCTACTGTAAGCTTCAACACACCTCTTTTTCTCAATCCCATGACTTTAATGTCCTCACCAACTTCTGCAAACTCTTCTCTCAGTTCCTTTTCTAGATTCTTCACAACTTTCTCCACTGGTGAGAGAGGAGCGTGTCCAACTCCGAAGCTGGTATCGTTGGAAAGAGGTGCTTCTTCAGTATCAAAGACGGATTTCAGGTCTGTGGATGTCTCCCCGATACGGGACTCGAATTCAATATGCTCGGGATCTAGAACCTTGAAGTTCTCCTCTATGTAATTCTTCGCGGCGTCTAGTGCGATTTTATCAACAGGTATTTCCTCGCCGTCAAACTCTTTTGTTGCTCTTCCAGTCAGTAGAATATAGATTGGCTCTACAATTTCTCCTCCATCGAACTCAGGATTTGAGCTTCCGGCCACGAGTTGTACTTCATCGGTATTGTGATGCAGGATTTTTTCAAATCTTTCTCTGTACTCTCTACATAATGCGCGAGAAACAGATTCTGCGATACCATCGCTGATTGAGTCCGGGTGCCCGAGGCCTTTTCTTTCAACTAATTCGATTTCTTTCTCTCTGGCTGGATCTTCCGGAATCTTCTCTATATCTATCATTATCTTTTCTCGTTACCGAGCCGGGAACCGGTTGCTCCTGTCTGTCCCATGTATTTGGAATCGGTTTTCTCACCGTAAGCTCTGTCTGCCTCAGATGTCATTGTCTCGAACACTACCTGGCATACCCTGTCTTCAGGGTAAAGTTTGACAGGTGCGTTTCCAAGGTTCTGGATCTCCAGTGTGATATCGCCCTCGAATCCCGGGTCGATGTATCCTGCTGTTGCGTGGACGATAATTCCGAGTCTTCCGAAGCTGCTCCGTCCTTCTACACGCGCGACAAGGTTGTCGGGAACATTGACTGTTTCAAGAGTGCTTCCGAGGATAAACTCTCCGGGATGTACTACGACTCCTTCCTCTGCGGAGTGTTCTTCTTTCATGATGTAGTCGCCGTACTTCTCCATCTTCTTTGTGTCCACCATCTCGACTTTACGTGTGTTGAGAACGCCAAACTCATATCCAAGTCTTAAGTCGAGAGATGAAGGTCCTAGCTGGAGGTCTTTATTTAGCTCCGGTCCTTTTTCAACATGTACTGCGTTATCTTCTTCAATTAACTGTTTCAGATCTTTATCAGAGAGTACGGTCATACACGTATTTTTTAGTGTAGTTGCTCTTTTATTCATTAATGCGAGAAAAATCTCTATGAAAAAATTATTGCTTCTTACTCTTTTGGCATTTTTCGCTGTAAACACGGCAGGTGAGGTACAGTACAGCATTGAAGCGGATAAAGAAAAAGTTTCGATGAATACTTCCATAGAACTGCAGTGCGATGAACGCTGTCCGATCTCACAGTGGCAGCTGACATGGAGTATCCCTGAAAATTCTGAAGTTCTGTCTGTAAGAGACAGTCAGGGTTCTATAGACGATTACGAGGTAAAAGGCGATAAGCTAAGTATAACAACTAACTCTGGCCCTCCAAGAGAGAATGAAACGATCAAAGTCTGGCTGGAAAAAGATGAAGATGCTGAAGAAGTACATGACGGTCTTTACCGAAGGACGTTCTCCATCCCTTCTTTCCAGGGCGAGAGAACTACAGGTTTCGTGGAAACGGAGGAAATGGTTTCAGGTTGGATCGGCTACGGTTTCGAATCATCCTTTACGGAGAACGAGATGCGTTTTAGAGGTTCAGGGCCGACAAATGTTAGAATAAACTTTGGTGAAGGACAGGAAACAGAGTACTACAGTTTCTTCGGTAAAAGCCCTCAGGGCGATGAAGATCAGAACTACAGAATTTCGCTTGGAACTATACAGTCTGTCCCTAACTTCAAACGTTTCCCGGTTACCGTTATGGGGGAAGAATCATACAATGGTAGTGTAAACAGCTGGAGTGCCGGAGAGTATGTTTCAGGCAGTATAAGGCTAAGAGATGATCTTGGAGATAACTATCACCCGATTCTTGCCCATGAAACTGTTCATGGTTTAAATGACAGAAAACTGAAGTGGGACGATACTTCTTCTACATACTTTGATGAAGGTACAGCGGAGTACACCGAGTATCTTGTGAAGAAGAAACTTTATAGGAACGATGAGATTGATGTTGGTCCGCAGGAGGTTTTCGGGGGAGAGAAAAGATATGATGGGGAGGGAAGAAAGTACTACACGGTCAGTTCACACGGGGATAGAGAAAAACTCTGGAACTACTACCAGCAGGACTCGGAGATGATGAAGGCATGGAATCCAAACGATTACCCGGAATGGAGGGAGTTCGGCTACGCTTATTCCAAACTTCTGATAATGAACCATGTAGCGAACAATAGATCGCTTCAGGAAGTCTATGAAAACATGGAGTTCAGTAGCAGGGTTAAAGATAGAGACGAGAAATGGAACTTTTACTCCCAGAATATGGACATGACCCCATGTAAGTATGAGTCTCGGGAAAGATTTGACAACTGTCTGGATAGAATCAATAACTATGATTACAAAGTTTACTCTGCGGAACCCGTATTCTCAGATGAGCAACTGGAGCTAGAAGAGGTCCAGGTTCCGAATAGAAGTAAAACAAGCTATGGAAGTGTTCCAAAAAGTATCAGGGAAAACGTTACGGATGCTAGCATAGATATGCAGGGTTTCCTTTCCGGATTCGCAGATTATGTTATTTCTCTGATTCAAGATCTAGTATCTTCTCTTTAATTCCGATGTACTGGTACCCTCCAATAGAGTCTTTACCGACTACCCGGTGACATGGTACTACCAGAGGTACAGGATTGTTTCCACAGGCCTGACCAACAGCTACAGGACTTGAATCAAGTTTTTCAGCTATTTCCCCGTAAGTTCTGGTTTCGCCGTGCGGTATCTTTGCCATCTGCCTCATTACTTTCCCTGTGAAGTTTTCGGGAAACTCTATATTCAGATCAAACTCTTTTCTTTCTCTATTCACATATTCTTCCAGTTCAAGGCGGATCTTTTCCTCTTTCTCCTGTATCAATTTCTCATCAATTTCGATGTTTTTGCCGAATAGCTTGAACCGCATGTATTTAATTTACTCCTCCAGCTTAATTTCTTACATGGTTTTTGAAACAGCAGTACAGGAAATCCTTGCATTGATTGCAGAACATGGAGTAATCGCAGTCATGCTGGGAATGATTGTTGAAGAGGTTTTAGTGCCGATACCTTCCCCCGTCATACCTATGGCTGCTGGAGCTTTGCTTATAGATGCGGCAACACTTCCTGCGGCTCTAGTCCAGGTATTTTTCATGATTGCTTTACCTGCTTCAGTTGCATCTGTAATCAGTTCATACTTCGTCTATTCCATAGCGTATTTCGGAGGAAAACCGGTTATACAGAAGTACGGCCGCTACCTTGATATTGAATGGGAAGAGGTTCAGCATCTGGAGAAACATTTCGACTCAGGCCGGGAAGGATACTACGTGGCGTTATTCCGTGCCGTGCCCTTGGTCCCGCTTTCACTTATCTCTGGAAGTGCCGGACTGTTCAGGATGGACTGGAGAAAGTACGGTTTCTGGAGTTTTGTTGGTATGATGCCTAGAAACTTTGTCTTGGCATTAATCGGCTGGGCAGTAAAAGACGACTTCATGAAGCTGGCGTCACAGATTGATACGGTTTCCACCGCGGTTGCAGTATCGGCAGCAGCAATAGTTGTGGGCATAATTGTATACAGGAAGGCGAAAGACGCCTATAGGTACCTCATTAGAGAAGTCTAGTATTTCTCCTCTCTTTTCTTTGCTTCTTCCAGTGATTTCTGTATCTGCTTCTCCACGTTTTCAACTGCTGCTTCATCATGGCCGCAGTACATTTCACTGACTTCAAGACCAACCACTTTCTCTATAGATTCAATTAGCTGGTCTCGGTTTCCTTCCTCCAGATCAGTTCTTCCGAAACCACCTTCCGGGAACAGGAGATCTCCCGTAAACAGAATTTTTTCTTCAGGAGAGTAGAGGCATACTGAGTCGTCTTTATGGCCGGGGGTGTGGTACACTTCAAAATTGGATCCAGCTAGGTCTATACTGTCGTTTTCCTCTAGCTTTTCCACATCCATCGGAAGGTTATCGGGTTCAAAAGCATGTACTTCCGGATCGAACTTATCAACTACTTTCGGAAGGTTGTCCACATGGTCGTAATGTGAATGTGTAAAGACTACTTTGTCCACTGATTCAAGTTCTCGGATGTTTTCCCAGGAATCGCCGGTACCTACATCGATAAGTACATGTTCGTCTCCTCCTTTGAGAAGCCAGACATTGCCGGTGAAGTCTTCAGAATTTTCCGCTAGATTAGTTATTTCCATAAAATAGAGTTCCGGCTCTAGTAATAAAACGGTTTACCTGATCCTGTAACGTAGAATTGCGGCGATACCTCCCATGTTCATCAGTCTCTGACCTTCTTCATGGTCGGTGGAGATAATTTCAAGGTCTGAGGACATTTCCTCGGCTTTCTCAGCCATCACATCTATAATGTCTGAAAGTTCTTCAAGATCCATTTCTTCGCCGCATTCGTCGCATTCAACAGAGTCGTCGATCTCTGCTTCCTCTTCGTAAACGCTTTTTTCGTGGCCGTTAGGACATTCGTACTTTGCCTGGAACATATCGTAGTCTTCTGATATAAGAACTGTATCAACAGCACCCATCTCCATGGCCTTCATTACCTGTTTCAGTCCGTACTCTGACTTTCCGTTTTCTTCCTTCAGGTTCTCCATGAACTTGGTAACGGCCTGTTTCTCTCTGACGGCCTGTGAGTCCTCGATTGATTCTTCAGCTTTTTCCACAAGCTGCGAAAGCCCTGCTTCTCCAGAAACATCCAGTGATTCCGTGGTAATGACTTTTTCCTGTAGTTCCTGGTGAAGGTAGTCATCGTCGATAAGCTTGTCTTTGACAAAACCAGGTCCTCCGATAATTATACCTAGAAGCTTGTCTTCGCGTGCTTTATCCATGAAAGCCTGCTGTGCTTTGTCCGCAATCTCAGTCAGGAATGTCTTCAGCATCTGTTTTCTGATACGTGCGAACCTCTGTGCGGACTGTCCACCGGCTCTTGTCTTGCCAGGAACGTTAGAGTCCATAGTGTAGGCAGTTTTGATGCTGTTTCCCTGCAGGTAACCGACGGCCGCCTCTGACTTGTCAGCGACAATCAGACCATAGACTCGATCGTCCACAATCATCTGCTTTAGAGGCTCTAGAACGAATTCTTTATCGCACCTGTAATGTCTGGATTCGATCGGTTCTGGAGGCTGTACCTCCCATACCTGAATGTCTGGACGACCTTCGGTTTCAGAAACGTTTCCAGCGAAAAGTGCTACACCATTCTTCGGCGTTTCGTGCTCCTCACTTACTTTTCGAGCGAGTTTGTCCAGAGCTGCCTGAACGTTCTTTCTCGTGTGTTTGGACTTGATGTTCTCTGCTTCGTTCTGTTCAGAGGTCAGGAAGTCGGCGATCTTCGCCATGTCGTAGCCTTCAGGAATGTAGAGCGAGACAAGTTCGGTGTTCCTACCTCTGATATCGTCAAGCTCGTTAATCAGCTTCTTCAGCTGATACTTGTTCATTCCAACATCGTTGTCCAGATTTTCTTCTTGGCTCATAGTTCAAGAAAGGGGCAGGAATTCTTTTTAATCCAGCAGTGTTAGCTCCAGAAGTCTTCTACTTTCTGCTTCGAGAGCTGGATATAGTCCTTGTCCTCTGTCCAGATCTCCATTGTAGCTGTTCCGTTAAAGTCTGGAAGCTGTTCCACAATTGGTTCAAACTCGATCTCTGAACTGCCGATCGGAAGATGCATATCTCTTCCTTCGCGCGTGTCCTGGAGGTGAAGGTGTGAGATTAAGTAGCCGTATTCTTCTAGAAACTCTTCCATCTCTTCCTGACCGACTTCAGAGAATGCGTGACCTGTGTCAAAGCACATTGAGACGTCTTGCTCTTCTAGGATTTCTCCAAGTTCTTCTAGTTCAATACCTCTCCAGTGACCAAGATTTTCGAACACGATCTCGATATCATGCTCTTTGCCGATTTCGTTAAGTTTCCGGATCTGTTCAGGGATAAGTTCCTCTTCCTTATCTTCCTCTTTTCCGCGGATGTCAGTGTGGACTACTGCTTTTTCAGCTCCGAGATCTTCCGCAAAATCGAGAAGACGGTCGTGGTACTCGAGAACTGCTTCGTTCAGCTCAGGAACTGAGGTTGCGAGTACCTGCCGGAAAGGCAGGTGTGCAACGAAGTCGAGGTCGTATTCTTCCAGCTTTTCTTTGACCGCGTCTTTGTCAATCTCTTCAATAGGTCTTTCTCCCTCTCCAATTCCGAACTCGACGAAGTCGGCGTCTTTCGCGATTTCTAGCTTCTCAGTTAGCTCTCCTTCTGGCCCGAGTGAAACTCCGATTCTCATTTTATTTTACCACCACTGTGATGTCCTCTGTCTCGACCATCTCTCCTTCTCCAGTGTAGGTTCTTTCTTCTTTGACTGTGAACATCTTCGGTTTCAGGAGGTGTCCTCCAGCTCTGAGATGGCCGTCTTCGATCATCCATTCGTTGTCTTTAAGGTCGGCTTCGATCTCTCCTACGTCGTCGCCGTATTTCGGACCGGCTTTGGAGTAGTCGAGCTTGATCTCAACGATCTGGTCTTCCGTCTCCGGTTCATCGTCTTCGTCCATAACTTCCAGGGTGTCGACGTGCATCACTTCTTTGACTGCTTCTTCAAATCCTTCAATACTGCCGTAGACTTCTACAGTATTGAGTTCTGCCGTCGGCGACATCTGGTTTCTGGACTTGTACTTTCTCAGTGCGGAGATTACTTCCATTGCTGTTTCTCCAGCCTCAATATCTGCCTCGACCCCTGAAACTTCCGGCCATTCAGAGAGATGAACACTTTCGTCAGAGTACATGTCTCTGTAGAGCTCCTCTGTGATGTGGGAGAGGAAAGGTGCGAATAGTTTCAGGAACTTGTTGTGTATGTCCCTGAGCGTCTGTTTTGCTGACTGGCTGTCTCTGTTGTCGAGTCTCTGCTTGGTGATTTCAAGGTAGTTGTCACAGAATGTGTTCCAGAAGACGTATCTGAGTCGGTCTCTTGCCTTGGCGAACTCGTAGTTCTCCATCTTCTCTGTCATGAACTTGATCAGTTCGTCCATCTCTGCCATCATCCAGGCGTCGACTTCCTCTAGGTCATACTCTTCTTCGTTGTCGATGTCTTCCATCGGCGCTAGCTGTTCAACGAGTTTGGATGCGTTCCAGATTTTTCTCATCAGTTTTTCTCCAGCTTCCAGTTCCTGTTCCTTGAATGGGAAGTCGTCTCCAACTGAGGAGCCTGCCGCCCAGTAACGTGCTGCGTCGACAGGGAACTTTTCAAGTACTTCTGCCGGTGCGACGACGTTTCCTCTGGACTTGGACATCTTCTCCCTGTTCTCGTCCAGGACGTGTCCGTGGTTCATCGTTGCCTTAAACGGTACCTCTCCTGTATGTTCGTAACACTTGACAACTGTGTGGAACAGCCAGAAAGTGATGATATCATGTCCTTCCGGTCTGAGGTCGAACTGGTAAAGTTCCGGCCTTGCCATCCTGTACTCTTCTTCCTCTTCGTCGTAACCCCAGTGAGCGTTGATAAGAGGTGTCAGTGAGGAAGTCGCCCATGTGTCGAATACGTCTTCTTCAGCTCTGAAGTCTACGGATCCGCATTCAGGACATTCTCCTACAGGACTTTCATCTTCGATCGGGTCGACCGGTAGGTCTTCTTTCTCTGCGATTACTTCTTCTCCACAGTCCTCACAGTACCAGACAGGGAACGGTATTCCGGAGTCTCTCTGTCTTGAGATGCACCAGTCCCACTGCAGTCCTTCGATCCAGTTCTTGTAACGTGTAAACATTTTCTCCGGGAACCAATCCATCTCTTCTCCGGCTTCAAAGTATTCCTCTTTCTTGTCCAGAGTCTTGATGTACCACTGTTCCTTGACAAGGAACTCGATCGGTGTGTCGCATCTCTCGTGGGCCTGAACCGTGTGAGTGATCTTCCACTTGTCAAGTAGGTGTCCTTCTTCATCCAGATCTTCTACTATTGCTTCCTGAGCTTCTTCAGTACTCATTCCCTCGTACTTTCCGGCTTTCTCTGTCATTGTCCCGGATTCGTCGATCGCCAGTCTTAGATCGAGGTTGTGTGCCTGGTACCATTCGATGTCTGTCTGGTCTCCGAACGTACAGCACATAACGATTCCGGAGCCAGTTTCCATGTCAACTCTTTCATCTTCGATAATCGGTACTTCATGTCCGAAGAGCGGTACTTCGGCGGTTTCTCCGACAAGGTGCTGGTTTTCTTCGTCGTCCGGATGGACGAATACTGAGACACATGCGGGTAGAAGCTCCGGTCTTGTAGTAGAAATGGTGAAGCTGTCCCCGTCAACTACGTTAAATTCGATATCGTGGAAGTATCCATGTTTTTCCAGGTCCTCTGCTTCGACCTGTGAGATCGCTGTCTCACATTCAGGACACCAGATTGCCGGTCCTTTCTCTCTATACTCTCTATCTTTCTCGTACAGATCGATGAATGAGAGCTGGGAGATTCTCTTTACTCTTGGTTCGATCGTCTTGTATGTATTTGTCCAGTCGTGGGCAATACCTAGCGACTGCATGTTCTCAGTGAACTTTTCTTCGTACTCCTGGCAGACCTCTCGGCATTTTTCCTGGAACTCTCTTCTTGTGAAGTCCTGGTGTCTAATACCGAGTTCTTTCTCCGTCAATCTTTCTGAGGCGATCCCGTTGTCGTCGTATCCGAATGGCTGGAAGACGTTCTTTCCACGCATTCTCTGGAAACGTCCCATGAAGTCCTGAAGCGTCTGTCCGTACAGGTGCCCCATATGGATGCTTCCAGACACTGTCGGTGGAGGTGTGTCGATTGAGAAGACTTCTTTGTCCTCGTCCTTCTCGTACTTGAACGTTTTGTTGTCAACCCAGTTTTCCTGCCACTTTGATTCAACTTGTTCTGCGTTGTAGTCGCCTTCAACCATTTTTAGTATCCTCTTGTGTATCCGATGTTCCGACTATTATTAAATGGGTTTTGAGTGTATGACAGCGTATCGTCTAGTTTTTCTGTTTTCATGTGAGAATCAACTCGAGAGAAAAAGTTGGAACCAGTTTTTATGATAGGCTGAAGACTGTGAGGACTAGTAGAGTTCAGTAGTCTCTGGGCGTACAAAGCGTCCACCCTGAGTTGCCTTCGGAGCCATGTTGGCTACTTGAAAACTGAATTTTTTAACTTCTCTGAGTGATCTGGCCAGGCATTTATACAAGAATAGTTGTGTTTTGACTGATATGTAACAAAAGCTTTTTATGTGTTGGATGTCTATTTTAGTATATGAGCGCTGCCGAAAATCCTGATGAGTCTGCTTCAATGGAGACAGAACTTGGTGGTTATGACTCCAATATCGTCCAGTTAAGCGATACGGAAGTCGATGGAGTGCCTTACGATGAGATTGTTGAAAGGTACGACGAGGGAGATGTAGATGCTTTTGTTTATGCCGGAGACGCTTCCAAGAAGCAAACTAGAGAGGGCGCTATTGCTCCAGATAACTACCTAGAACAGTTTGAGGAGACTTACGAGGATCTTTCTAGGCTTCAGGAAGAACTTGATACAGAAGTACTCGTAGAGCCAGGAAATCACTCTCCTATTAGAGGATCTCATACGCCTTGGGGGAAAGAGGCGGATGAGGAGTATGTCGGAGAGGTTGAGTCAATACTTGAAGATGAATATGAAGAGTTTACGGAGTTTGAAGGGAATGCTTACGAGTTCCTTGTTGATGAATACGGTCTAACAAATATTGAGTTTGATTCTGTCGAAGTCGGCGATCTAACTATTGTCGGCGGAACACATCACGATGGGGAATGGGATATAGAAAGAGAGTGGCTTGAAGAAGAGCCAGGGCTGGAAGAACTAGGTTACAGTGAGGAACAGCTTGAGGAAATCGCTGAAGGAACGACTGAAGTTGGAGGAGTCTTCTCAGCGGTTCTCGAAATGGTAACGCTTGGGCTTTTCGGTAGCCCGTCTTCAAAAGATGTCGAAGAGCTTACGCTGGAAGATGTCCCTGAAGATTACGAAGACAAAACTGAGATACATAAGCAGTACGAGGAAGCAGCTGAGCTTCAAAACTACTTTGAAAACGCTATTGAATCCGCTGAAAACGATGTTTTCCTAACTCACCACGGAGTTCCTACATCTATGAGTGAACAATGGGGTTCCACTGTGGTAGATAAGGTAGTAGAAGACTATTCCGAGGACATTGCGGCAGTAGGAGGAGGACATACTGGAAGCGCAAAAATAGATGAGATCTACGACACTCCTGCTCTCAACACAAACCACGGTGCTGTAGTGGAAATGGGTTATAACGAAGGACAACTCGATCACGTGAAATCAGTAGTTGAAGCGGAATCTACAGAACCTAGCAGCCGGATGGATGAAGGGCGTCAAACGATACAACAGATTAGGCAGATGGAGCAGCTTGGAGGTCCTGAAGAATACTGGAACCACGTAGAAGGTCACGTGGAACAGATTGCAGACCAAAACGGGATAGATGACGTGGAAGGCTTCAAACAGGATCAGAAAGAAACACTTGAACGTCTCTGGGATAACAGGGCAGAAGTGTTAGAGAGCTTAGGAGCTCAAACACAGGATCCGGAAGCTACCGGTCAAGAAGCCTAGAAACTTCCTAGAGTCCTGTTACCTGGAAACTCCATATCGTCTTCAGCGAAAATAATTTTGGCATCAACTTTCTCGTCCAGCCATTTTCTCTGTTCTTCCATGTCGGATTCAAGGAACGCATAGCCGAAATGTGTTATTATGGCGGTGTTAGGTTCTACTGCTTCCAGTATATCTGGTGCTTCGCTTAGGCATGTGTGGCCGGAAATGTTTTTGCCTCTGGGCCTCGCAATGTACAGAACCATTACGTCGCAGCCTTCGTAAAACTCCAGTAGTTCTTCCGAGTACTCCGTGTCGGTCCAGAAACCGATTTTTTTCTCTTCCGTCTCAAGTACAAGTCCCTGTGTCTTGGAGTCGCCGTGGAACATCTGCTGACTTTTAATCTTTAGGTCCTTGAACTCGTACTCTGCATCCTCCTCAAGTGTTTCAACCCTGGCACATAGGTTCTGATGGTAGTCTGAGATATTTTTCTCCACGTCCGAGTACCCGGAGAGACAGGTTTCATTGGCAAATAAAGCGCCGGGATGATCATAGCAGTGCGTCATCATTTCAATTATGGGTTTGGCATCGTTGGAGTGGTCTGGGTGGGCGTGTGAAGCTATAACTCCTTCCGTTTCTTCAGGAGCTTCAAGTTCTTTCTGACTGTAGACAAGCGCTCCAGGTCCAGGATCTACATGGATCTGAGTCTCATCGGTCTTCACAACTATTCCCGCAGTCTTTCTTTTCTGTTCTCCCGTAACGTATCTTCCTCCGCCAGTTCCTAAGAATTTCAGCTTCATAGTCTGGTCTTCAAACTTACAAATTCAAAAAGTCTGCTAGATTCGAAACTGATTCTACTCCATTAAATTTTAAATGTTGTTATAATTAAGTAACATATGCTCATTGTTATGACAAGAGGTGAGATTGCGGATGCTAGTCTTTGAAGAAGGTCGAAACGACTTTGATGTAGAATTTAATGGTAAAGAGTACCGTATTAGCAGGGAGAGAGGAACTTTAGAAGGTCAGGCATATGAGAAGATAAGCATACTTGACAACGATGGACTGGTTTTCGGCCTTGAATATACAAAAGAAAGCTTCGATGACTTTGAGATACTTTCCCAGAGGGATAATTCAGAGGTAGAAATTTACGAAAGAGGCCTCAGTGAAGAAATTGATTTAGAGGAATTCAGGAGGTTATACTCCAATCTGAACGGAGGGGAGTTAGACCTAAGCATGGATAAGGAGCTTTCAGGCACTGAAACTGCAGAAACATACACGTATAGAAGGTAGTCAAGTTAGTTTCTGCTGAACTCGTATTTTGGTTTTAGCCAGATCATACAACGAAAGATTTATATATTGTTACTGAGTAATAACAACATATGAGTGTGGTAGTTGAGGTCGAGTATGAGGACGTGGCGGAACGTAGCTTGTCGGAACTCCGGGAAGAGTTTCCACAAAACGACAAAAGCCTTAAGAGAGTGCGTATAGATACAGAAGAGGGAGGGAAATGAATAATAGGAAGTCCAAACCACTGAGAAGAAGATCGATCCAAGAAATTAATGCTGCTTTAGAGGATGAAGGATCCGAAATAGGCTTCGAAGCTGCTGGATCCAAGGGAAACGATCAAATAAGGATAGTAGATTATTCTAACGGTTCTGAAGCAGAAGACGTTTCCGACGAAATTTTTGAAGGATCTTATACGCTGCCAGATGATTTAGAACCTATACTTAACGGCAAAGTTGTAACGGTAGAGGATAAAGATCTTGAAGAAGCTGTCGAAGGTCATGAAGAAATAGGTGAAGTTGTTAAAGGATTAGACTCTACGAAGCTTGGTGACTCCCTCTACGTGGGCGATGAGGGAGAGGGCCATGTTTACAGGATAGTACCCGATAGAATTAGATCTCCTCAAGGAGAGGTTTTCGTTCGTGCTGAATGCGTAGGGGTATGTTCTCCTTATGAGGAGATAAAGGAAGATCTAGGTTTCTCAGGAGTTCTAACATACACGCTTAATGAAGACCCGGATATGGCGACCTATGACCCGGAGAAAGGTTTTGTTTCTTCCCCTGGAAGCTATGTCGAATAGGTTAGAACCGACTTCCAGGAGTTCACACTCCTTTATTCTTGTACTATGGAGAGAGTTCAGCACTGTAGAAAAGTATAGCTAATTTATTAGACAGAGCTTCCTTATTGCTTATTCAAACACTATCAAGTTTTCAAAGGTGTTATAATTATGTCAAATTCACGCGCTGGAAAGAATACTGGAACAGAGGATAACTCAGTTGTCGACTGGGAGAAAGCTACAGTCATTTTTGATAGATCCGGTGGCTACCCGGACTGGATGGATGAAAGTGTATACGACCATGCTGTAAACTCTCCGGGTCACACTTACCTAGTTACGGACAAAGAGCATACTCTCGGAGACTTTGATGCTGTCTTCAAATGGTCGGACCGAAAGAGCGAACAGGGAAGCAGGGTTTCGGACTGGAAACATCTCCAGGAGGAACTGGTAGGATCAAAACAGGTCAGTATTGAAGGAGATTTGAAGGCAGCTCTGGAGACATACGAGAATACTATAAAAGACACAAAAGGTGATAGAACAGTGTTTGTGGATCCAGATCATACCTATGTTCTGCTTCAGACAGAAAACGATGGAATGAGTGAGGAATACGCTCCATTATCCGAGGTTAGATCCCCGAGTAATAGTGTGCTTCGTTACAGTATCGATAATTCATATGAGGTTCTAGACTCCGAGTTACGTGAAAAAGGGCTGAAAATCGGGAGATGGGACGAAGAAGGAGAAATGGAAGAGATAGAAATGGATGAAAGACTTACTTCACCTGGCTACCGACATCCATCTCTGTATCAGGACTGAGCAGGGAGACGTTTCCTTCCTCATCCTCTGCTGCAAGCATCATGCACTCGCTTTTCTCCCCCCTAAGCTCCGTAGGCTCGAGGTTGGCCAGGACAACTGCTTTTCTTCCTTCCAGATCCCCTTTCTCGTAGTGGTTCTTCAAGCCAGCACAGGTTTGAAGAGTTACTCCCTCATCAACTTCCAGAGTTACTTTGTATAGTTTATCAGCGTTAGGATGTTCCTCAACAGATTTGATCTTTCCAACACGGATATCCATATCTGTGAAGTCTTCGAAGCTGACTGTTTCCGTGTTCAGAAGATGTTTTTCTTCCTCTTTCTCCTCTTCCTTTTCCATTTTCTCTTCAGGGTCGATCTTCTCAAACAGAATCTCTCTTTCACCAAGTTCGTGTCCGGATTCAATACCTCCAAGAAGAGGATCAAGCAGTTCGTCAAATCCTTCCTCCGTATGGATCTCTGTATTCAGCATCTCCGCAATCTTCTCTGAGCTTTCAGGCGTGAAAGGATAGAGTGTCACTCCTAGAGCTCTGATGATACGAATCGAGACCTGGATGGTCTCCGCTCTTCTGTCTTCGTTGTTCCACGGTTCTTCTTCGGACAGGTAATGGTCTCCAAGTCTTGCGAGTTCGATGGATTTCTCCAGAGCTTCCTTCAGTTCGTGGTTCTCGAATGCTTCCTCGTACTCCTCTGCTAGCTCTTCTGCTTCGGAGATCACTTCTTCGTCTCTGACTGTTAAAGCTCCAGTCGGTACCTTGTTGTCGAACCATTTTTCAGCCAGTGAAAGAGTTCTGTTCACAAAGTTTCCGACCGTGTCGTTGAGTACATTGTTGATCTCCGCCTCGAAGTCTTCCCATGAAAATGTAGAGTCGTGATCCTGCGGAAGATTTCTTGCTAGGTAAAATCTCCAGTAGTCCGCCGGGTACATATCCAGCGCGTCTTCTGTCGAAAGACCTTTCCCTCTGGACTTGGAGAACTTGGTGTCCTCTGCCAGTAGGAATTCTCCTACGAATTCATAGTGAGGTAGGTTGTATTCTTCTTCCTCAGTACTGGAGCCTATGAGCATTGCTGGCCACATAATAGTATGGAAAATAAGATTGTCCTTTCCAAGCGAGTAGTAGACTTTCGATTCGTTGTTAATCCAGTACTTCTTCCATGTGTCATTATCTTTGAATAGCTCTCTTGTGAATCCAATATAGCCGATGGGTGCGTCAAACCATACGTAGGCAGTCTTATCTTTGTATATTTCTGGATCCAGTTTTGGGACGTCCAGATCTTTCTTCTCGATCCTTTTATTGACTTCTTCGACAGGTAGGTCGAACCCCCATTCAATGTCACGAGTAATACATCTAGGTTCTGTCTCCTCTAAGGTGTTCTTTACTTCACTGATTTTGTGCTCTGGTATAGGTGCTGGTTTGGAGTTAATCCATTCAAGAATCTCCTCTTTGAATTGAGGTAAATCAAGGAATAGATGTGTAGTTTCTCTCATTTCTACGTTTATCTCTCCACAGATCTGACACTCCTTGTTCTCTATTTCGTTAGGTTCAACAAGTTTCCCGCAGTCATCGCACTGATCTCCTCTCGCTAGTCCCCCACAGTGAGGACATTCTCCTTCCACGTAGCGGTCAGGCAGGAAACGCTCATCATTATTGCAGTAAGGTAGCGTCTGTTCTTTCTCAATTATATGCCCGTTACAGTAGAGTTCCTCGAACATGTCGTGTGTTTGCTTTAGGTTGTACTCGCTGTGCGTATTGCTGTAGATTGAGAAATCAAAATTGAAGCGTTCTAGGGCGTTTTTCACCTTTTCGTGTTGTTCTTTCTTCAGTTCTTCGGGTTCTACGCCTCTTTCGATTGCTTCGAGTTCCAGGGGTGTTCCGTGAACATCGCTACCCCAGATGAATTCGTTTTCAACTCCTTTAATATCGTTGTATCTATGGAATATATCTGCCGGTAGAAATGCTGTTATATTTCCTAGATGTGGTACGCCATGGATGTAAGGTAGTGCGGAGGTTATGGTAAGTCTTTCTTGATTGTTAGAAGTCATCTTTAATCACCGTTTCTTCTTGAAATGTTTTCTTTTACTTTTTTCATCTGTTTTTTCTTGCCTTCGTGCTTTACGTATGGGGAAATCAGTTCTACAATTTTTAATAAAGAATCCTTTCTATTGATTTGGAAAAGTTTGTAATTGTCGTTTCTTTCGTACTTACCTTCTATTTCATATTTTTCTTCGTTTAGATAGATTTTAGTAGGTTCAATACCTAACTTTTCTAGTCTTTGTCTAATTTTCTCTAGAAGTTCTTTGTCATAGTTGCCTAGAGCAAACTTCGCTTTACCATCTGTTATAAAGAAACTGCCTTCAGCGTCTATAAATCCTGATATGAAGGCTGAGAAATATTTTTCTTTTTCAGGCAGTTTATCTAGGTTTTCTCTAGCTTTGAGAAGGAATTCAAATGAATCATCTAGATATGCTTCTATATGTCTGCTTCCGTCCTCGTAAGGACCTCCTTCCCAGATTCTTCCATAATCTTCAAAAAGTTCTCTAAAAAGTTTAATTTGTTCTTCTCTAGTAGACCCGCAATCTACTTTAACAGTCCTACTTTTTTCACCAACTTTTCTGGCTCTTAAATCCCCTATTCCAAACCCTAGTAAGTAGTTTTTCTCTATTGAATTTCCTGAGAAAGATTTTCTTTCGTATTTTATGTGGGATTCAGCTATATCTCTTGTCTGTATATCGTGTTCTTTCAATTTTCTGTATACTGTTGATCTTCCTGTATCAAGCTTTTCTGCAATTTCTCGGGTAGAAAGTCTTTCTCGAATGTAAAGATCTTCTAGCTTATTTTTTGTCAAATCGTCTCTTCTTTTGGGTCCTGAACTTCTTCTTGGAATACCATATTTTCTTAATCTTTTGAGAATTGTTCTTTTTGAACATCCAAGTTCTTCCGCTATTTCAGTTGAACTCATTTTTTCTTCTAGATATAAGTCTCTAAGCTCCTTCTCAGGTATATCTAGCTTGTTCATACTTAAAATTTAGTCTGATTACTTAAATAACCGACTGAAACATCTTACCAAGCTTTAATGGAGAAAGTCGAATATATGCAAATGAGGTTAGTGTTTGGCGGTCTAGTAAGAGGCCTATGGAAGTGCTGATGTAACCGTTACGCGTTCTTTCTCTGGAATAAAGATTCACCTATATCAACGGTGTGAAATCAACTTTTTAACTCCTTTCAGAATTTAGGTTCGGGATTCAGATACTGTTGATGTAGAAAACAACTTTAGTTTCCGAATATTCTGAAGATGTTGTTGCATTCTTTTAGCTGTCTAAAGCTGAAGCTTCTTTTTTAGTTATGCGATCAAAACGTTCTGACAGAGTTTGAGACGTAAGAAGTCTCTTAAAGAGGTCTGATAGCAGTGACTGAGGAGAAGGAAAGGTCTGAGATAGGGAGCTACGGTATATTTGAGGAAAACCTGGAGGATATAGAGAAAAGTGTTCTTGAAGCGTACAGAGAGAACGAACTTTTCCAGGCAACCGTGAGGTCCAACAGCTCTTCTGAGGAAATTGTGGAGGATCTGGAGGATGAAGTACGTTCAGAGGAGAACAGGTTAAAGAAAACGGGCGAATGTCTCGGATATGTTTCAAACGGTGCGGCAGTACTGTTCGGAGCCGCTTATGCAGCTACCGCAGGCCCTCTAGGACTTTCTATGGCGGCTTCAGGCGTATGCGGAATAGAGTACATGAGAAGAATGAGCAATATGGATAGTGGTACAAACCCTGAAAGAGAGTATCTTTCCGCCAGAGTTGGTGAAGATCTTGAAGTTGAAGCCATCTCGGAGGACGAAGACCTCTACAGACTTGAGCTGGAACCAGAGTACGACGACTCCGATCTTTTCGAGAAAGAGGTTCTAGATTATTCTTTTCTTTAACTTGTTCAGACTGGAAAGTCCAAAGTCAGGCTCCTGAGCTTCTTCCGCTTTGGCAAGCTTCTCTCGTGTCAGCTCTCCGGACATGACGGCTGCGGTAGTCATTCCAAGCCTGTTCCCGGTTTCGATATCTGCGAAACGGTCGCCGATAAACATTGAAGTGTTAGGCATGTAGTTGAAATAGTTTCTGAAAACGGTTCTAAACTGTTCGCTTGGCTTACCCGCAACTGTGCTGTTAAATCCTTCGAAAACAGGGTTAAACCTTCCCTGATGAGGTATTGTTTTCTCCGAGGTCCTGAAATCTTTCTCAGTACTGCATACAATCAGTTCTCCGTCTTCTTCAAGTATCTTGTAGGTCTTTTTTGCTTTGTTGTAGTTAAACTGTCTGTCAAAACCTTGAATCACAGTATCAGCGTTCTCTGCTATGCTAATTTCTTCCTCTTCAAGCTCGTCTGTAAGACCTGTTTCCCCCATAAAATATGTCTTGGTTACGTCATTTCTGGCAAGATAACGTGCTGCAACGTACCCTGAGGTGATCACATCTTCCTTCTCTGCCGGAATACCCATGGATGTGAGTTTCTTGGCGTACTGTTCTCTGGAGAGGAGAGTGTTGTCGGTGTGGAAGTATACTTCCTTGTTGTTCTCTCTAAGAGTGTCGATCAGGTCTTCGGCTCCGATGATTGTTGAGTCCCAGTTCCAAAGTGTTTTATCCAGGTCGAAGAAGAAGTACCTGTAGTCTCCGATTTCCATAGGCAAGGTTTTAACGTTTAAAGCTCTTATACGTGTCTATGCCGAGTATTGAAGAAGCGGCCGAGAAGCTTGCTTCAAAGGAATATAAAAGGGAGAAACTGGCTGAAAAATTTCAGTGTATTGAAGGTATAGAGACCGATGCTACAGTAAGGGAAGGATTTCTAAAAAAGAAAATTGAGGGTGAAGAGAGGCCTGAGCAAGCAACAGGGATCGATGGAGGCCTAGTCAAGAAACGTTACTCTTCCGGCGATGTTGTGGGGGTAAGAGCTGTCGCAGCTTCATTTAACTGCTCTAGTCCTCTGGAAGTAAACTATATTCCTTCTAAGTCTCCTGAGCCTGAGTTCCATGTTTTCGACGCAGATGACTCCGACAGCCTCCAGAGAAACGCTGAAACTGAGAGACTGAGAGCTGAGACTGAGGTCATCCTGAAAGCTCTGGATAGTCAGGGCATAGTACTGGTTGATGGATCCGTAGTTCCAAGCTACCTTGAGTCGGAAGAAGTCCTGGAAAACTACAACCGGATATTCGAAACTGCTGAACCCGGGAAACTTATAGGGGTTGTAGAGGATTCATACGGACTGAAAATGGCAGGTATTCTTGAAGAGAAACTTGGGTTAGAGTTAGGGGAGATAAGAGATACCTTGTTGATGGACGCAGTCTTAGAGGAAGGTGAGAGAAGTTTTGTCAGACGTTACTCTGATTCCCCTGCGGAACATCCTGTGCTGAAGAAACTTGAAGACAGACATGTTACAGAGCTTCAAACATTCTACGTTAAGCTTTCCTCGAAAGATCTGCCTTTGAGAATAGATTACTATGGTTCTCCGGAAGATGCCGACAGAATAGCCAGGAAGCTTCTTTCACTCAAATCATCGGAGCGTTACACGGTTCCTTCCCCCATCGTTGAAGCTGATAAGCGGGCAAAAATACCTGAAAACTATCTCAAACGTTTGGAGAAAAGGTTTTCCCCTTCCGTTCGAAGAAGAGATCGTAGAATGTTCTAGGATGTTTCCCTGACCAAATGTTGCTAGGTAAAAGTCTATTAAACGAGAATAACCTGAAGTTGTACTGTGGTTTCCAGAAACTCCGTTCTAAACAAAACAGTAAAAATCCTGCTGGTTGTTTCAGCAGTAGCCTGTATGCTACCGGCGGTTTCGGCGACAGAGATAGATTCAGGTTACATTCAGGCGACTTCAACAGGTACAATCACTGAAGATATAGGTTTTAGACCAGATTACATAGAGTTTATAACCGCTCAACAGATAGAGTCCACAAACTTTGAGGAAAGTGTGTCCACAAACAGTAACTGTCCTCAGAACGTTAACGGTTGGTCTGAAGGCTCAGTGGTTTTTGACTCAAACGGCGTTGATAAGCAGTTCGCTATTGGAATGTTCCGGAACTCCGACAGCACGAACGATCATCGTGTAGCCTCTTCGACATCGCACGTCATAAAAAATGTTTACAGCGGCCGCAATGGAGGTAAATGTGGAGAACTCCGTGTATCGGTTACGCAGCCTCTGGATAATGGGTTTGAAGTTAATGTGGAGGACAAATACGCCTCTTATGATGAAATAATCCGTTACAAGGCATACCAGTTCCCAGATAACATGAAGTTCGATGTTGGTATGGTAAAAATAGATTCGGAGGGTTCTCGGAGTATTGAAACCGGTTTCCAACCAGCCAATTTGCATATTAGAGCAGGCCAGCAGATCAGTGGGAAGAACATTGACACTCAGTTCGGGGATAACGATCCTGATACAGACAACACTCTCGGCAGGTCAAAGGGATACGCAACTCTTGATGAGGACGGAAACGTAATTGATCAGCAGTCGATAGGAACTGCATCAAGCTCTGACTCCACGAACGCTCATCGAAGCATAGCAAGCGATCAGTATATCCTTAACTCTGCTTACGTAGGACAGGACGGAAATCTGCTGGATTCTTCGGAACCAAGCAGACTGAGGGCGAAAGTTACCGGTGCTGATAACAACGGTTTTAATTTACAGGTAGACGATAAATGGAGCGGCACGGACGAGGTATTCCTTTACAGGGCGTGGGGTTTCAGTTACTACGACTTCAAGATCGGTTACCATACCTATCCTTCCACCTATACTAACTGGGATGCTGACGAACCAAATGACTCTGGAGGCAATGAGAGCTGTGGTGAAATGCTCCCAGGAGGGGAGTGGAACGATATTCCTTGTGACTACAATCATCCCGGGCTATGCGAGTATGGAAGCAGCAGCTACAACACCACATCAAATACGGAGTGGAGTATAGCAAAAGATACCTGTGAGAGCTGGGGAGGAAACCTGGCTATAATTGACAACAGTTCGGAAAACAGTCATATTGCAGACAACTTTGGAAACGTCTGGATTGGATACAATCAGAGTTCAGGAGCGTCCGAGCCTGGAGGTGGCTGGGGCTGGATAAACAGATTAAGTTTCAAAACAGGTTTCGAACCGGACGCTATTGATATATACTCAGAACAGCAGATCGGAGCAATAAACCAGGAAGTTGTAACTCCGACAAACAGCGGTTGTAGCAATGCAGGAGGCTGGAGCAACGGTTTTTACGAAGCTGATGACTATCTGCAGTGGTCTTTAAGCATGGGTAGGACTTCTGACTCCCAGAACTCCCACCGTCAGGCTTCTAGCACGCTACAAGCACTGAACAATGTGTACTCGGGTCAGGATGGAGGGGACTGCGGTAACTTTGAAGGCGAAGTTACTGATGTTTCAAACAGTGGTTTCAGTATGGATTTCAGCTATGACAGCAACTTCGAAAATAATTACGGAAAAGAGATGGTTTACTTCCGTGCTTTCAACTTCCGGCTTGTACCTCCACAGATCACCAGTATAGAGTTTAATAACTCTACCAGCGAACACGCCTTCAGCGTAGTGGCGAACGTCAGCGAAGGATCTAACGACGTTGAGTCATGTGAGATAACTGCGGAAAGCGATGCCGGAAACTCCAAGATATACTCCGGTACTGTGAACAAGATAAATGAAACCCATTCTCAATGCCTGTATGATCGGATAATGTATGATGGTGTTTTCGAATGGGAGGAAAGACACGATCAAGACGGCGAACTGCTGAACCTTGATATAACTGTGAAAGCTGAGGACATAGACGGACTCAGCTCAGAGAGAACAGAATCCAATACCTTCCCGAACAACGATCCCTCGATAGAGGGAATTTCTTCTATAAATTACTCCACTGAACACGCTTTCAACATTTCCTCGGAAATAAAGCTTCCTGATGACAAAGAATCTGAGCTTGGAAGATGCGAGATCATCTTGCGTTTCGAAGGAAATACAAAAGACGTTTCCAGTGACTCAAAACTTGAACATGAAGGAGGAGATAAAGCAAACTGTAGATACAGTAAAGTGGACGAGACCACATTCAACGATGCTGAACCTGGAGATCAGATAGAAGTCGAGATGGATGTGTTTGACCATCATGGAGGGAAAGGAAACATTACCTCTTCGTTTACAATACCTAACAGGGTTCCTGTTATAGAAAGTAATAGTCCAAAGGAAGGTGATTACACGTCAGAGTCGCCTATAACTGTCAGCGTGCAAGCAAGCGACCAAGACGATGAAGAGTTCTACATCTATCTTTTCAACCATACTGACAACTATTTCTTGACCAAAAAGAAAGTGACTGATTTTGAACAGTTAACCTATGACTGGGACTTACCTGAAGCATACTCCGAGTACGAACTAAGAATAACGGTAGGAGATGAATGGGAGAACTATACTAAGACAGTTAATTTCCAGAAAATTATTGGAGGAGAATATAGATCTGATATAGATATTAACAGAGAATACACGTCTATCGTGACTTCGACCAACGAGATACAGGACTTCTATATTACAGTAAGTAACAGGATAAGAGATGATAAGAGGGTAAACGTTACTTTATCCGACGTAAATGCAGAATTCGGAAACGGCAAAAGTTACAAGGAAGTAAACCTTAATGGATATGACTCGGAAGAGGTTTTGGTGAGGGTTATGCCTGAGAAGACCGGTGATCGAACACTTACGGTTACAAGCAAGAATATGGATGTAGGATTAAACAAAACCCGGGAAATACCGGTGTACGTCAGAGAACCTAACACTGCCTCAACACCAGCAGAAGTACCTGGCGTGGGGTCAATCCAGATTCTGTTCGTCGCTCTAATGGCTTCTACTCTCTATTATTTACGACTCTGACAATATAGCCGGCAACACGGTTTCTGAGTGTCTTGGATCTGAACTCTTCAGTGTCCTTAAGTTCTTCCTTGTTCTCTTCGAAATCTTCTGAAAACTTTTCAGGCTCTGCTTCAACTAGGTCCTGAGCCAGTCTTTTGATGTATGTAGGTCTTACACGTCCCATATATACCAGAATTTCAAGACAAAACTTCTTAAACCCAACCTATGTATAAAGGAAAATTGGCTCAAAATGGTTTCAGAAAAACGGTGATTCTCTTTTAAATCTACATTTCAAATAAAGTCTTACTTCAAGGAGGTGTTTTAGTTCATGCAAGGTACAGTTAAGTTCTTCCACGATCAGAAGAACTACGGTTTCATCGAGACTGATGAGATGGACGACGATGTATTCTTCCACGCTTCAGAGTTGGATGAAGACGTTTCCGTCGAAGAAGGTGACGATGTCGAATTCGACCAAGAAGAAGGAGACAGAGGACCAAAAGCCGTAGATGTTGTAAAGGCTTAAGCTTTCTACAACGTCTGAGGAAAATATTCTATCCGGGTTTTTTATTTTGGTTTAATTATTATTCTGTACCGTTCTACCGAAGAAATTAAGTTATTTTAGAACAAGTTGTACTCTGATGTCTTTACCTGAAGAAGAATACGAAAAAATGCGGGATACTGCCCAAGAATACAGGCAACCTCTGCAGAAATTAAGGGAAGCTGGAAGAATAAGTGCTGGCAGAGTTCACAGGGAGCTAGAAGAAAGTGATGCAAGAGAAGCTATTGAGGATCTGGTGAACGCAGGCCTAGTTGAAGAACGAGCAAGATCTGATGAAAAAGGCTTTTCGCTTAGCTACAGCGTAACTTCTCTCGGTAGAGAGGTTTTAGCCCATATTGAAAAGAAAAGTTACTCTGGAGAAAGGGATGAAAGAGAGGAGGACTTAGGAAGAAGTTATGACAGCGGCCTGTTCGAATAAACTGTCTTCAATATTTCCCACTATAGAAAACTTAAGAGGCGATCAAAAATGACAGAACTTCTCTACCTTCCGGAAAATGAATACCAGAAAGAGTTCGACTCAGAAGTATCAAAAGTCAAAGGAGCACTGGATGACAACGAATCCGATGGATATCTAGTACTTGAGGAAACAGTTTTCTACAAGGAAGGTGGAGGACAGCCAGCAGACCATGGGAAAATCAGCTGGGATGGAAACAGCCTGAAAGTGGTTGACGTACAGCAGGAAGACGGAGAAGTAAGGCACTACGTTGAAGGCGACGAGTTCCCTGAAGAGGGTCAGAAGGTACATGGTGAAATTGACTGGGAGAGACGTCACAAACACATGAGGATGCATACGGCCGAACACGTAATCTCCTGGGTTGCGCTTAACATGTATGACTGTCCTTCTGGATCAACTCAGATACATGAAGACGACTCGCGTATCGACTTTGAACCGGCGGATTTCACACCGACGCATGTAGAGAAGATTGAGAAAGCAGCTAACGCACTGATTCAGAAAGAACTCAAAGTCGAGAAGAAATACATGGACAGGGAGAAAGTTGAGGAAGAAATCAAGGAAGGAAGAATCAACCTCGATATCATACCAGATCACATCGACCCGCTTAGAGTAATTGTCATCGGCGGGGAAGACCTCTGTCCATGTGGTGGAACACACGTAGACAACCTCAAAGAGATCGGAGAAATCAATATC
>SDGW01000108.1_pt1 | contig 33144 bp, 43 predicted proteins | sample 2873831 | NCBI WGS metagenome assembly SDGW01 (sample SAMN08132700, study PRJNA421101) | hypersaline lake metagenome | isolation source: celular fraction 0.22 microns magnesium sulfate-rich crust from ephemeral... | place: Spain: Penahueca Lagoon, Toledo | collected 2011-07 | reverse complement strand
TCTCGATGTTCAGGAAGAACAGCGGCAGCATTATGAGCGCTGCGACAGGTCCTGTGAACGCGATCATCGCCAGAATCTTCTTGTCGATGATCGATTCATCTCTACCTCTAGGATCTCTCTCCATGATACCCTCCACTTTCGGATCCTCTCCTAGAGCGATTGCCGGTGGGCCGTCACTGGCGAAGTTGACCCACAGGATCATTACTGCTGTGAGAACTACTGCTTCCCCGCCTGAGAAGAACTCAGGGAAGAAAAATCCTCCTATAAGCGTTCCGAGGAAGACAAACATTACCTCTCCAGAGTTGGTGGAGAGAAGCTGGTTCGTAACCTTCCGGATATTGTCGAATATCGCTCTTCCTTCAGAAATAGCATCTCTTATTGTAACAAAGTTATCGTCTTGTAAAACCATGTCGCTGCTCTTTTTTGCAACATCCGTACCTCTCTGCCCCATGGCGATTCCTACGTCCGAGTTCTTCAGTGCCGGAGCATCGTTCACACCGTCACCGGTCATCGCCACGTTGTATCCCTGGTTCTGGAGCGCTTTCAGTATTCTAACCTTGTGTTCCGGCGATACGCGTGCAAATATCTCTACTTCCGTAACTTTCTCCTGCAGCTCTTCGTCGCTTATTTCCTCTATTTCCTGGCCTGTCATAGCGCCTTCAGGGTCGAACCCTAGCTCTTTTCCGATCGCTTTCGCAGTCTCAATATTGTCGCCTGTAGCCATTACTACTCCAATTCCTGCGTTACGGCAGTCTCCGACCGCTTCCTTTACTTCCTCTCTGGCTGGGTCCATCATTCCTTGGAGGCCGAGGAACACCATTCCGTTTTCTAGTTCGTCTTCGTCTGCCTCTATATCTTCAACTGTTTTCCGTGCGAACCCAAGGACTCTGAGTGCTTCTCTGGCAAACTCATGGTTTTTGTCAAGTATCTCCTGTTTTCTTTCTTCAGTAAGTTCTTTCTCTTCTCCGTCTACCAGTACTCTATCACAGTTCTCCAGTACCGTCTCAGGAGCACCTTTCATATAGGCCTTCTTATCTTCTGTAACGACCGTCATCCGTTTTCTGTCGGATGAGAAAGGAACGCTTCTGACACGTTCTTTATCGTCTTCTATACCTGCTTTCTTTCCTGAGACAAGTAGTGCGACTTCTGTCGGTTCTCCGCGGAAGTCTTTGTCTGAATCACCTTCAGCCTCTTCCGCATTGTTACAGTAGACTCCGCATTCGAGAAGCGGTTCAAGGTATTCTGTATCTGTTTCATGTCCGTCTTTCAGGAACTCTCCTTCCGTACTTGTCCCTGTTCCTGTAATTTCGAACTCTTCTCCCTGGAAGTACAGGTTTTCAACCGTCATAGTTCCTTCCGTCAGCGTCCCTGTCTTGTCCGTAACAATGTAACTGACAGATCCGAGCGCCTCTACAACCGGCAGCCTGCGTACCAATGCGTCTTTCTTCAGCAGCTTCTTGGATCCAAGAGCTAGTGTAAGCGTAACGATGGCAGGTAAAGACTCGGGTATGGCTGCTACGGAGAGTCCGATAGCCATCAGAAACACGGTCATCATGTCGGCACCGGTGAGAGCCATCTGTATAACCGCTACAAGAGAGACAATTCCGATAACAAGATAACCTATCTTCTTACCCATCTTATCTACTTCTTCCTGGAAAGGCGTCTGTTTCTGCTCTGCGTCACCAAGTTCTTCAGCGATATCGCCTACCTCTGTATCCATACCTGTATCGACAACGACCGCCTTCCCTCTTCCCTTGACGACGTGCGTGTTCATGAAAACCATGTTAGTTCTGTCGGCTACAGCCGCATCTTCCTCAACATTTCCAGGCTCCTTGGAGACTTTTTCACTTTCTCCCGTTAGTGCCGCTTCATCTGTTGCAAGTGATTCCGCCTCTATTACTCTTGCGTCTGCAGGTACTGCGTCTCCTTGTTCAAGGTAAACTATATCTCCAGGAACAACTTCTGTAGAGTCTACTTCTATCTTCTTGCCGTCCCTCATTACCGTGGCACCGGGTGTAGACATCTTCTTCAATGCTTCAATCGACTTTTCAGCGCGATAGTCCTGTATGAAGCCAAAAAACCCGTTTGCTAAAAGTATGAGAAATATTATACCGGCTTCCGCGTACTCCGGTGAGTGGCCGGGCAGGAATCCAACACCTAGTGAAAGAACTGCTGCAGCCATCAACAGGTAGATCAGGTTGTCCTGGAACTGGCTGATAAAAATATCTATCATGGAAGTAGAGTCATCACTTTCAATCCTGTTCTCTCCTTCTTCCTCCAGAAGTTTCTCGGCTTCATCACTTTTTAAGCCGTCTTGACTAGTGCCGAGACTGGAAAACACTTCTTCAATAGATTCACTGTGTCCCTTCATCTATGTTGAATATATTCGATCCTTCATTAAAAAATGAATGAGTAAGATGCCTCCGAAAATCCCTACTAGACAGGTTCTACTTCCTCAGTACTTCCAGAACACCTTCTCGCGTGGAAGCTTCCAGGACTTTAACAGCAGTCTCTTCCGCTTCTGAAGCGTCTAATCCAGTTGCTTTCTCCTTTAAATGCGGCACCAGCGGAGAAGACATACTGAGTTCATCTAACCCTATTCCTACAAGAAGTTCAGCTAAATCAGTATTTCCTGCCATTTCTCCACACATTCCAACCCATGCATCGTTTTCATGACCTTTCTTAACTGTTTCCTTGATTGATCTAAGTACGGAAGGATAAGTTGGCTTCTGCAGATCAGAAACTTCGCTATCAGTTCTAGAAGCCGCCATAGTATACTGTGTCAGGTCATTAGTTCCGATACTGAGGAAATCCGCCTTCTCTGCTAGTTCTCCAGCCATCTGTACGGCCGAAGGAGTCTCAACCATTAATCCGATCTCGGGCCTATCGAAATCTTTTTCTTTCTCTTCAAGTTCGTCCTCAAGCTTCTCGACCTTCTTTAGCACCTTGTCGAACTCTGAGACGTTAGATATCATCGGGAACATTACGGCAAGGTTTTCCCCATTCTCCGCCGCGGCAGCTCTTAGCAAAGCCTTCATCTGCGTTTCAAACAGTTCTTCACCTCTGTCGAACGCCAGTCTGATCCCTCTCATCCCAAGGAAAGGGTTATCTCCTTCCAGTTCAAGATAAGGGACGGACTTGTCCCCGCCTATGTCCATAGTCCTTATGATCACTCTTTCATCCGGGAAGGCTTCGAGAGCTTCCCTGTAGTTCTGGAGGTGTTCCTCCTCTGTCGGCGGCTCTTCCCTTTCAAGGAACATGAACTCTGTTCTGTAAAGACCGATTCCATCAGCTCCGTTCTCCACCGCTTTGGAGACTTCCTCAGGGTTAGCTACGTTAGCGGCTACCCCCACTTCCTTTCCATCTTCAGTCTGTACTCTCTCCTCTATTACTTCAATTTCCTGACTTTCCGAAATATTTTCGATCTTTTCCTCTGCCGGATCAGCTACAACCTTTCCCTCCACGCCATCAACCAGCGCTTTCTCGGCATCTTTCAGATCTTCAATATTTTCTACACCGACCACTGCAGGAATACCCATCGACTTGGAGAGTATTGCCACGTGTGATGTCTCACTCCCTTTAGCAGTTACTATTCCGCCGACCCTGGATTCTTCCAGTTCGGAAGTATCTGAAGGCTTCAGGTTATCAGCGACAACTACTGCGTTTTCAGGAATTCCGGAAAGCCCTTCTTTTTCCCTTCCTGTAAGAATCCGGAGCAATCTATCTCGTATATCACGTAGGTCATCGGCTCTCTCAGCCATTCTTCCTTCCTGGGACTCCATCTGTTCGATCGGCTGTTCAAAGCCTTTCTTGACTGCTTTCTCCGCGGTCAATCCTTCTTCAATATTTTCTTTTACGTTGGATTCTATCTGCGGATCTTCCAGGAACTGTATCTGTGCCTCAAATATGTCTGCCTCGTTGCCTTCCGTCTTCTCTTCTGTGCTCTCAGCTTCCTTTTCCAGTTGTTCTTCAGCTTCCCGAACCGCTGAATCGAAACGTTCTTTCTCCTCCTCAACGGTTTTATCGGACTTCTCTGACAGCGAGAAGTCTTCTTTCTCATAGAAATAGACTTTCCCCGCTCCTTTTTTCGGCGTGACACCTGTTCCCTCTAGTTCCAACTTATTCACCTTCTGGAGTTGTTATAACTTCTTCAAGCGCATCTAGTGCTTCCTCTGAGTCTTCACCTTCTGCGATCACTTCCATTTTATCTCCCTGTTTCAGTCCGAGGCTTGTCACTGAAAGCATGCTTTTTCCATCAATCGGATCCTTACCGCTTCCTTCCGCTTTTATCTGGATTTCACTGTCAAAGTTTCCTGCCGTTTCCACAAATTTTGATGCTGGACGTGCGTGAAGACCGGCTTCCGGAACGATCTCAAACGTCCTTTTCATCACTTGAAAACCTCCGGTTCTAAGAATCTATGATTCTTCTGCGAGAAGATCTTTGATCTTCGTTTTCTGCTGCTCCGAAAATCTGTGATTTTCATCACTCTGACACCTCATTTTCAATTATCTCCAGTACTTTCTCCTTGCTCTCAGCTTCGAGAAGTTTCTTTCTTACTTCCTCATGCATTAGCGAACGTGAGATCGAACTCAACATATCAAGATATTCATCATCAGAGTTTTCCGGGAATAGAAGCATGAAAAGCAGTCTAGCAGGTTCTCCATCCTGAGCTCCAAAATCGACACCGTTCTCGGCCCGAGTAAAGGCTACCGTCGGTTCTGTTACTGCCTCAGTTTTGGCGTGCGGTATTCCAATTCCCTTGCCGACCCCTGTAGTCGCTTCCTCCTCTCTTTGTTTCAGATCATCTAACGCCTGTTTCTTATCCTTGATATTTCCGCTTTCTGTTGCTAAGTCGAGAAGCGATTCTATTGCATCAATTTTGTTGTCGAAGTTACCGTCTAGATTGATTAAATCTGGCGAGATTATTTCTCCGAGAATCTGATCGCTCATATAGTGTTTCTTCGGATTTGTACCGTTTAAATGTTAACGCGTTGGAAAAAGAAAAAAGAAGAGTAAAAGAGTCGAGGATTTATTCCTCGTCTGAAGTTTCCTCTGATCCTTCTACATCTGGCTTGAGGAGTGTTACACACACTGCCGTCACGACGGATCCCAGAGCTAGTGCTCCGAGGAATCCGAGCGGACTGTTCGACAGAGGTACTACGAAGATACCTCCGTGCGGTGCAGGCATTGTAACTCCCATAGCCATCGATGCCGCTGCAGCTGTTGCAGATCCGGCCATGAGGCTTGGAATAACCCTTGCTGGGTCGGATGCTGCGTATGGAATTGCTCCTTCTGTAATGAAGGAGAATCCAAGTACTGTAGCTGACTTGGCGTTTTCGTACATTTCTTCTGGGTACTTCTGTGGTGCTGCGAAGTTGGAAAGCGCCATTCCTAGTGGCGGAGTCATTCCTGCGATCATGACTGCTGCCATAGGCTCTGCGATCATTCCGCTTTCAGCTGCCAGAAGTCCTGTACCGAAGACATAGGCGACCTTGTTGACAGGCCCTCCCATGTCGAATGCCATCATCAGTCCGATGACTGCTCCAAGTCCTACGGCTTGAGTTGTACCTATGCCTGACAGGAAGGCGTTCATAGCCTGGTTTGCCATAGCGATAGGTACGCCAAGGAATAGAAGCAGTACTGGCGCCAGAATTGCTGTGGTTGCCAGCGGGATGATGAGTATTGGCATCATTGAGTCGATGGCGTCAGGTACGTCCAGATTGTTAATGTATCTGGCAACATACCCTGCCAGTAGACCTGCTACAAGTGCTCCAAGGTATCCTGCTACCACTGCTCCGTCTCCAGGCGTAACGCCCATGACGTTAGCTGCTGCAGTCATAACGTTTTCCTGCTGCATTAGGTAGGATAGGATGAAACCTGGTGCGAGTGCAGGTCTATCGCCTATAGCGTAGGCGACGTAGGCACCGAGTACAGGAACCATTAAGGCTAGTCCTGCCAGTCCTATCTGGGATAGGAACCAGCCCAGGGATCCTTCGGCACCTAGACCTCCTTCTGCCAGAGTGTTGATATCTCCCAGTGCGAATCCAAGTGCTAGGAAGATTCCTCCGACAGTAACGAAGGGAATCATGTAGGAAACTCCAGTCATTAAGTTCTCTTTAGTTGTCTGTAAGTCTTTCTTCCAGTTGTCGACTGAAGCCATAGTTTTTAACCTGAGAACAAATTAAAGAAGCCTTTATTTAAAACAAAGCTTTTAAACAGGCTTTGCCAGTCCCTTTTTTACCCTCCGAATACCTATAAACATCATGATCCTGACAGTGACGTTTAATCCCGCAGTAGACCATACATACACATTAGAGGAAGATCTGGAGAAAGACAACATATCACGTACGGAAAACTCACAGTTCGACGCCGGCGGAAAAGGAATTAACGTTTCTACATACCTGAAAGCTCTCGGTCATGAAACTACTGCAACAGGACTCCTCGGAGGATTCACAGGAAGTTTTATCGAATCAAAGTTAGATGAAGAGGGCCTGAACCACGATTTTGTTAGAGGAAGGACAACCAGAATAAATACCACCATCATTGCAGATAACAGCGAGTACAAAATCAATCATTCAGGTCCGGAAACCGGAAACGAGATGGTGGAAGAGGTGTTGAATAAGATAGAAGACAGAGATCCGGAAACAGTCGTTATATCAGGTAGCCTTCCTCCAGGACTTGGTTATTCTGCTGTAGAAAGAATTCAGGAAAAGTCCGAAACCGATGTCGTTGTAGATCTCCATGGAAACGTTCTCGGAGAACTGGAAGGAAATTACCTTCTTGCAAAGCCTAACAAAGACGAGCTTTCGGAAGCGACAGATATTGAAGTAAACTCTGTAGAGAAAGCTCAGGAAGCTTCAGAAGTACTACTGGGAAAAGGCTTTGAAAATGTTCTTGCCTCACTGGGGGAAGACGGGGCTCTTCTCTCGACAGAGGATGAAAGCTGGTACGTTGAAGGCCTTGAAGCAGATGTCGTCGACACCACTGGCGCTGGAGATGCTCTTCTTTCAGCTATGCTTTCCGGTCTTGCGGAAGGTAAAGATAAGAGAAAATCTCTGAAGAAAGCGCTGGCTTTCGCAACCATAGTAGTTGAGACTCCAGGAACCCGTACTCCTGAAATAGAAAAACTAGAAAAATGTGTTGAGAAAGTGGATGTGGAAGAACTCTAGCTTGAGAAAATCTCTTTAATTTTTGATACAATCCCTATAGAGTTAGTATCAGAGCTGTAATCTACCTTTCCAAGTCCTTCTTCCTTCGCCTCTTTCGCTTTCTCAATAAGTTCTTCAGCATCCGTTACAGCCCCCTGAACTCCGGAGTGAACGGACGGCATACCTTCGAACCTGTCGGTATCCACAGATATATCTGAGGCGACAATCGCGGCATCTGCTTCTTCAATATCTTCCTCATCCAGAACATTTTCCGTACCGGAAGAACCGTGTACTTCGACTTTAATTTCGTCGTTCGTTCCCTCTACAGCTTCTTCAAGGCTTTCTGCAGCCATCTGACTGTGAGCTATCCCTGTCGGGCAACCCGTTACACCTACTAGTTTCATAGCTGTAGGGTTAGCTTAAGTAGAATAAAAAGGTTCTTCTGTTTCTGTAAGCTGCAGAAGCCTTTCTTCAAGCTCTTCAGAGCTATTAACCGTCTCATCAGCCCTTTCAAGACTTTGACCTTCCGAGCCTTCATAACCAATACAGTAAAGACCTGCTCTCTTCGCAGACTCGATACCAGGATCTGTGTCATCCACAGCCACAGCGTTCTCTGGATCTACTCCAAGCTTTTCCACAGCTAAACGGTAGGTTTCAGGTTCAGGTTTTCCGTTTCCATCCACTAAATTTGCATCTGATTTTGCATCAAACTCAAGACCAAATCTTTCGATCACGTATTCCGGCCAGTAAGACCCTGTTGCCAGCCCTATCTTCAGACCTCTATCCCTGAGTTCTTTGACCAGCTTTTTGAACCCAGGCATGAGAGAAGCTTTGCTCATATAGAGTTCGCGCGCCCTCTCCTCATAGAGACCTAAAAACTCGTCGTAACTTATCGAAATATCGTAGTTGTCTGAGAGATACTGATACGTATTTGTTACACTCATACCTGAAAGCTCCGCAGGATCTACATCCTCCCCCGTAACTTCTCTGTATATTTCTATTTCAGCTTCACTCCAGTGCTTTTCGGAATCAACTATCACACCATCCAAGTCGAATACAACTGCTTCCATAGGAACTAGTTCAATACACTGAGGTAAAAATCAATCGTACAAGCTAGTTATTGAAGAAACTATTTGGAAGATCTAAGAAACTGACTAAAAGATTTATCCATATTTCTTACTTGATGGAAGACTACCTAGAGCCTGTATACGATCATCCTCAAATGGATGAAGCACTAGTTTCTCCTTTTAGGTCATACAGCCAACTACTAGAGCAGGGAACACCTGATGTAGTGCTGCCTTTGGGCGCTCCCAACGAGCACGAAGAAAATGTGCGTTTTCTGGGCGCCGAATCCGATATTGTCCACAATTACAATACTGGAAATGATCTTTCCGATACAACACTTCTGGTGCCGAATGATATAGACTTAGAAAAATATGCAATTGACGTACTTGAGGAGTTAGAAGTAGAAGTCCAAGAAACAGATGAACTGTATACAACTTTTGATGACTGGAAATCAGCCGAAGATATTACCTCCTCTAAAGACACTATCCATGGACATACCTCCGACTACCATGGAAAGAAGGCACATATAACAGGCTGGAGCCTAGTCGACTTCCTAGATGGAAGAGACGTAAACACATTCGGCTATAGAACACAAAAAGATCGGAGAGAAATTCCATGGAAACATAACGACTTGATGCAAACCTTAGACTCAGTAAGACAGCTCTACTATGTAGCTAAAGATAGAAATCCTCTATAACCAATTTATTCAAAATTCCGGATAACCTGGACTTCCATTATAAAGGTTGGTGGTTAATCGTTGTTTATAGAGGAGGTGTATTTTATATGAAAGGTACAGTTAAGTTCTTCCACGATCAGAAGAACTACGGTTTCATCGAGACTGATGAGATGGACGACGACGTATTCTTCCACCAGGAAGAAGTTGAAGGCGACGTTCAGTTCGAAGAAGGTGACGATGTCGAATTCGACCAAGAAGAAGGAGACAGAGGACCAAAAGCCGTAAACGTCACAGAAGCTTAATTCAGTAACTGGGAGACCAGTATAGCAGATTCTTTACTGGATCTGCACTATCTGAATACATATTTTCGTTTTTTATTCTCATTCAAGACCGACTATAACTTAATCCAGTATTTCAGAGATGCTCTATAATTTCTTCTGCCTTATCTATCTAGTCCGTTATCCCATGATTTACTCCATCAAAAATATGTTTCTCAACTTCTGCTCCAAGCTCATCGAAAACTTTTCCTGTCTCATTTACCCTTTCCGGCGGAATATGCGGATCTTTTTCAGCACATCCGAGAAATACAGGGGTTTACTCCATGTTTCCAGAGTATTCTTCGATTTCCTCTCCAATCAGACCTCCGCTGAAACCTATCACTCCGCCGTATCTACCAGAATTCTGTGCAGCGTATTCGACAGTAAGGCAGGCTCCCTGGTAAAATCCGAGGATCACGATTTTTTCGGTAGAGATATGTTCCGATATTTTCCCAACTAGTTGGCCGACTTTCTCTAGCGCCGAGTCCAGCTCCTGGTTCTTCCTCTTCGTCTATCATTTCAGGGAAGTACGTGATCCTGCTTCCAGGTGTTCCTTTTCTGTCGCCGTAGAAAAGATGGTACATCTGCGGTGCGTCGTGGTTTACCGTTTTCCCGACCATCCTCATTCCCAGAGTGTTAACGTAGAACTTTGCATTTTCCGTGGGATTTCCTGCAATAGAGGTGAAAATGATGTAGACCTTTAACTTCTAGTGGCATATCTTCTAAATTAAAGAAGAGAGTTAAAGGAGTTGTATAACCGTTGCGGTGAGGTATACAGTTATTTTTACAGGGCTGGGACTGATTCTCTTTTAGAGGCGGGGAAAAGTTGGCTAACAACGGCGAACCAGAAGAAGTACGGATAGAATCCAGCAGTTTTGAGGAGGAAAACGATCAAAACAGGAAAAGATATGGTACGGAGACAGAAGTCGAAGATCTGGATGACAGAACTGAAACAGACAGCTTCTGCAGGATCGAACTCACCATAGATGGTGTCTACGAACTTACTGATGAGCAGAAAAAAGGTGTTATAGAAGCAGTTCTAAATTCCGGTCCTCGCAGTTCGCAGGGATCTGGAACTCCGCAAAGTTCCAAGAATCAATATTTAGAGCCAAGAAACGAAGCAAGTGATGACAGAGCGGCTACTAAACAATTGAAGGAACCTATAGACAAAAAAGGAAGTTCTAAAAAGAGAGAAGTAGGAGATACTGAACAGTATCGAGGATCTCTCAATGTTCGAGAGAGGGTACTTGCTGCGTTCGCTATTGGTCTAGTTACAGGAGCAATCGCGATGTTAATTCTATCAGCCTAGTACCAATACTAAGCAAAAATACTGTGTCAGGTTGAAACCCTTTCAGCTATTTCACGTGCACTAGATAAAGCCTCTTCCTCACTAAGTTCTTCCTTCAGTTTGATGGACTGTATCCTCCACTGTCTGCTGCCTTTAGCTTTCCCCATTTTTACTTCGCTACCTTCTGAAACAGCTTGAGCTATCTTGTTCGCCCATCGAGGTGTGTCTATGTCCAGGAACTGGTCTGGGTTTTCGAATCTTACTCTGTAGCCGTCCTTCTCCTTACGGAGTGTTAGTTCTTTTGCATTCATTTTTACCACCTTTGGAGTTCAGCTGTCTATGTCGCCTCTGATCTCGTCTTCACGTATCCTCTGCTCATGCTCCTGGCGGAAATGATCCCTGACTCTATCGACTAGTTCATCGGCGCTGTCCGCTTCGACCGTTCTCTGACACATGGAGCATATATAGCGAGGCATTCTCTAACCCCTGTCCGAACATTTACCATTTCACCACATTAATGTTTAGACAGATTGAAACAGGTTTTTAGAAACAATAAACTCTACACAGTCAAAGAAAACAGATATTTCCTCCCTGTGGTAACATCCTGTAAGAGTATCATATACTGAACTTAAGCCTTTTAGTAAGGCCAGATAGTCGCTTCCTATGGCTCTAGTGGACTCTATCATAGTTTTCGCCATCAGCCTTGGAATAGGAGCTCTGGGACTCCATCTGGCGGCAAAACTTGTACTCGGTGAATCCGACTACAGTAAAGCAGTTATCGCCGCACTTGCTGGGTCGCTTGTCTGGTCTCTTGTAGCTCTATTCTTCGGCGGAATACCGCTTCTGGGACCTTTCCTGGCGTTGATCGCATGGATATGGGTTATAAACAGCTTCTATCCCGGAGGCTGGGTTGACGCAGCCACTATCGCATTAGTAGCATGGATAACTGTAACCGCGTTACTTTACATCCTTGCAGTGCTGAACATCGCTGCTTTCGAAGCAGTAGGCGTCCCAACCTAGAAAAAGTCGTTCAAGGTTTAAACATAGAAACAGAAACTATTTGGTATGGAACTGTCCTGGAGAAAAATACTGGCAGGAACAGTACTGTTTCTAGCTGTCTTGTCACTACCTTCTTTCCTTGAACACTTCCAGTTTTTCATTTCAGGGCAGTTTGAAGCTATAATGAAGAAGAACCGCTGGGATCTAGTGCTTTTGAACATCATCGGTTTCCTGCTTTTCCTGATACCCTTAAACTATAGACGGAAAACTGACTGGAAATCATACGGTATCTACACCGCTTTCATAGTCTCACTGTTTGTCGAGATGTACGGAATACCTTTGACAGTCTTCCTCGGCAGCTCTTTCATCGGCGCTCCTGCCGGTTATGAGGCAGGCTACGTCCTAACACTTAACGCAATCGGTATAAGCCTCGGATTAACTCCCTGGATGCTGACAGGTCTAGTTATAACACTGTTAGGTATGGCCATAGTCGCGGCCGGCTGGGCAACGATTTACAGAACCAATGAAGAACTGACAACTTCCGGAATCTACGGGTACTCTCGCCATCCCCAGTACGTAGGAATAATTCTAATCTCCGTCGGTTGGTTTATCGGCTGGCCTACACCATTGACAACACTGCTGCTTCCGATACTTGTGTATACCTACTATAAGCTTTCCCTTGAAGAAGAAAAAGAAATGATGGATGTGGTTGGGGAGCGGCGGTACAGAGAGTACATGGAGAAAGTTCCTAGATACCTCTAGGTTCTACGCTCAAGTTCGTCTTCCATTCCAAGGCCTTCAACTATATGCCGGTAACCTTTCCTGACAGTTACTTCCGTCACACCTACAGCACGGGCTATGTCTTTCTGAGGTGTCTCCTCACCTTCAAGTTTAGAGGCGATATACAACGCGGAGGCGACAACTCCATCAGGGCTTCTACCCGCAAGGAGACCCTCCTCTTTAGCTTTCATAATAATTTCACGTGCCAGTGCCTGCGCTCTACCGGAAAGACCTAGTTTTCCGGCAAACCTTGGAAGCAAGTCCTCAGGATCGACCGGGACGATACCGAGATCCAGTTCTCGTGCAACGTGACGGTAGGCTTTTCCAAGATCTCTGTCCTCTATACCTGTCTCGCGCGAGATCTCGGAAAGTGTTCTCGGCAAGCCTTGATTCCTAGCGACTATGTAGGTGAGCGCGGCGACGATGTTCTCAATGTTCCTACCCTTGACGACGTCCTCTTCGAGAGCTTTCTCGTACAGCCTTGAGGCCTCTTCCAGTACTGAATCCGGCAGGTTGAGAACTCCTGCAAGCCTTTCAAGCTCTCCCAGCGCGAACTTCATCCTTCTCTGCCGGGACTCGTCAAGCCTTCTCTGCCATTTCTGCATACGGTAGTACTGGCTTCTCTTCTGCGGTGAGACCTGAGACATATTACCTCGTCCGATCTCAGTGACCATTCCCTTGTCTGCCTTGGTATACGTGATTGGAGCTCCTGTACGCTCCTTTTTCTCCCTCTCCTCGGCAGTAAAAGCTCTTGGACCGGAGGACTCGTCCACCATCTGATCCATGATAACTGTACCGCATTTCCTGCATACAAGCTCCGCTGTCTTCGTATCCTCCCTGAACGAATTCGAACCACATACCGGGCATTCCAGCTCAGAACTCTGTTCTTCATCAGCCATCGGGACAGCAATAGAAGTATCAGGCAGGGTTCAAAACCATTTGTTCAGGACTACAGAAGGGAGAAAGTTAACTGGATAGCATAACACTATGTAATTCATCTCGAACTTGAAAACAATACCTACAGGCTTTCAGTATCATCAAGAAACATCTACTAGTTCAAAGTTAAACGCCGGGGCTGGGATTTGAACCCAGGAGGGCCGTCACAGCCCAGCAGATCTCGAATCTGCCGCGTTCAACCAGACTCCGCCACCCCGGCAAACAAAGATTCTACAAATCTTCTTGAAGAAGACACATTTCAGCGTCTTCAAACATTAGATTTGCTGTGGACACAGAAACTCAGAGAGTTTCGCACACCCGGCACGGTCCATGTTCAGCTCTTAGTGGATGAGATTTATTAGCGTTCTATAGTTGATTATTCCCTGCTATGTACGATGGAGTAATTTTCGACCAGGACGGCGTTCTCTTAGATTCAGGAATCAACAAATTCCGGTGGATGGAGAGAATAAGAATTCAAGAAGCCGAGAAACGAGGTTTCGAACTTGACGGAGAAGAGGTTATGTCTCTAATAAAGGCTTCCTCTCACAAGGACGTGAAAGAGCTCCTAGATAAAATAGGTATGGACTGGAAACATCTTAGAGAGCTTGAAAAGGCGAAGGAAAACTGGAAGATTGAGAAGATTGAGCAGGGTGACATCAAACTTTTCCCCGAAGTAAAGAAAGCTCTTCGATCGCTAGAAGTTCCTGTGGCTATGGCAACAAATGCCCCTAAGCTAAGTACAAAATTCACAGTCAAGTATTTCGGAATTAACAACTATTTTGAAACAGTCAAAGCTCCAGAGCTTGAAGACATGAAACGTTTCTATGACAGGAAGAAACCTAAACCTGTTATGATCCATGAAATCATGGACGAACTCGGACTGGAGAACCCTGTAATGGTAGGCGACTCAACCTCAGATATAGAAGCTGCGAAGAACGCCGGAATCGATTCGGTACATATCAATTCTTACGGTTTCGGAAACAATGCCGATCCTACATACGAGGCCGACAGCGTTAGAGAAGTGGTGGAGCTCGTGGCGAAGGAAGAGAAAGCCGAGGCTAACTAACGAAGTTGTATAAAAGATTCAACTCCTCGTAGCCTTGTATGAGCGACGAGCAAACCTGTTCAAAGTGCGGAGAAGACGCCGTAATATACAGAGAATACGAAGGCAGAGGCCTCTGTAAAGACCATTTTTCCCGATCCATCAACAAGAAAGTGAAGAAGACGATCAGGGAGGGAAACCTTGTCGAGTCAGGAGATACTATCGCAGTCGGCCTTTCCGGAGGAAAAGACTCCGCAGTACTTCTCGAACAACTGGTAGATATTTTCGGCGAAAGGCCGGATATTGAGATAATTGGAGTCTCCGTACATGAAGGAATCGACGAATACAGGGATGAATCGATCTCCGCCGCTCGAGAACTATGTGAAGATCTTGGAGTAGAACTTGAAGTCGGTCGTTATGACGACTACTACGATCTGAAGATGGATGACGTTGCCGGTGCCGGAGAACTAGGGAACTGCACTTACTGCGGGATCATGCGTAGAGACCTCCTCAACAAACTCTGTAGGGAAGTCGATGCGGACAAGATGGCGATCGGCCACAACTTGGACGATGAGGCACAGGCAATCATGATGAACTACATCAAAGGAGACACGAAACGCCTAGCAAGGATCGGAAGCCGTACTGACGCGGTTTCACACGACAAGTTCGTGCCTAGAATCAAGCCGCTCATCGACTGCATGGAGAAGGAGATCGCACTCTACTCCAGGCTCCACGACCTCGGAGTAATCGACAGATGTCCACACGTACAGGAAGGAACCATGAGACCTATGATCAAATCCTTCCTGAACAAGCTGGAGAGCCAGATGCCAGGCACCAAGCACTCGATTGTCTCACAGGGACAGGAACTCTCTGGCCTCGTAGACGACAACATCGAATGGAGCGACGATGAACACCAGATACAGGAATGCGAGAAATGCGGGGAACCATGTTCAAGCGATGTCTGCCGGAAATGCGAACTGCTGGAAGATATCAAGAAGTCGGCTGATGAAAGCGAAGAGCACGATTATGAGAAAGAAAAAGCTTAGTTTACCAAAGAAAATTTTAATTACCTATACGAGTTTCCCATATGAAAAGATTATCCGCCAGCAAAAAAATTGCAGATTCTATACAGAGCGCCCTCCGACAAATAGAGCAAAAACAAGAACATGACGAAAAGAAAGTAGAGCAGACACTCCAAAATCTAAGAACTCATGGAGGTATAGATCTACATCTAGGAGACCATTTCGAGATCAATAACGTAGGCGGAGATGCATACGTTGCAAGCCCGGCCGGAATTAAAGCGATGATGATCGGAGGCGCAAAACCTTCTCTAAAAGGACAGATGTATATCATAGGAAGAGAACCGGGAACAGACAGAGAACTGACCTACTATAAGATCGGTAGTTCAGGTGTCCAGAAAAGAGAGTGTGGTCAGGCAGCCGGTAGAACTGTATCAAGATTTGACTTAGCAATAATACCTTCTGGAGATAGAGTAGAAATATTCAATATTGGCAAAAACAAGAAAGACGTTTACTTTGAGGGAGAGATTGAATTTTAGTGGCGTTTGAAATACCTCTCTTTCCGAATCTCATAAAAACGTCGAGGTATTATTTTGTATTACCTGATAAGAATGAAAGCAGTTGTTCTAGCTGGCGGTCACGCGACACGACTTTGGCCGATTACGAAGGATAGGGCGAAACCTCTACTTCCTCTCGGCGATAAACCAATTATAGATTATATTGTGGAGGGCCTCGAGGATGAGGTCGACGAAGTTATAATTTCTACTAACGAGAAGTTTGAGAAAGATTTCAAGGACTACGCTGACCGTTACAACAGGGATGTTCATGTGGTAGTCGAGAACCAGGACTCTGAGGAGGAGAAACCTGGCACTATAGGAGCCATGATCAATATTATCGACCAGCTGGAGATTGACGACGACCTAATGGTTATCGGAGGAGATAACTACTACAGCTTTGATATCTCCGAATTCGTGGACTTCTGCAGGGAGAAAGACGGACCTGTAAACGCAGTCTACGATGTCGGCGATCTGGAGATGGCTAAAGGCCTCGGAATCGCGGATGTTGAAGACGAGAAAATCACAGGCTTTGAGGAGAAGCCAGAGGAGCCTCCTTCCACCCTGGGATCTATCGCAGTCTATTACTTCCCGAAAGAGGACCTCTCACTGTTCAACGAGTACGAGGAATACTTCGATAACAGAGGAGTAGACCCTGAAATCTACCTTGATGAACCCGGAAGACTGATTGAATGGGGATGTAAGCAGACGGATATGTACGCTTTCAGCTTCAACGGCTCCTGGTTCGATATAGGAACCCCACAGGGATATCTTGATGCTACAGCAGAAGTTGTCGGCGAGAATATGATCTCCGGAGACACGACCAAATGTGAGATCGGGGAGAACGTAGTAATCATGAAGGACTCCAACCTGGAGAACGTTAAGATCGAGAACAGTATTGTCTTCCCAGAGACAGAGATCAGGAACGCCGAGATCAGAAACTCCTTGGTGGACGAGAAATCAGACGTTGAAGGCGCCGACCTGAACGATGCTATAATCGGAGCTCATACCAAGCTCTAAACCGGGTTCTCCAAAGTAACGGTTCCGGTAGCTTCCGGATCGATCTCAACGGTCTGGTTGTAATCCATATCCATCTCTTTTTCCATTCTATCCCGGTGATTTCCGAATTCTTCAAAGTAATCGGTTTCAAACTCGGCTTCGTAATCTAGACCGCTGTCTGAATCTCCATAAGTTTCCTGTCCGAAATAGCCATCTAACTCCTGTAAGTAGTCCTGAACTCCGTCGCCGGTTATCCAGAGCTGGTAGTCGAGATCTCCTATAATCCCTGCCTGTGCGTAGAAGTTTTCTCCCTGAACAGCTACATAGACATCGTGGCCTACAGGGTCTGTAACCGTCTGATCGGTTTCTTCTTCAAGCAGTTCTTCCTGGAGTTCAAAGCCCTGTGTTTCAAGCTCTTTCTCGAAGTCCAGTGTTTCGTATAGATAGAAGTATCTTCCTGCGGTTTCTCCTCCTTCAGAAAGCTGGTTAGTAAGAGCCTGTGTCATACCTTCCCTTTTCGAGTTAGGAGCATACCGCTGTGTTTGCCGGATTTTCTGAGCCAGGTCATCTGATATACCGTGTTCTTCCCTGAGTTTTCTTCCGAGATCTCCCTCAAACTGGTGTTTTTCCAGGACTTCATGGGTTAATGCGTTATCCAGAGTAGAATCATCGAAGTAAGATATATCCTCTCTATCCAGCTCCAGAGTTGTTTTTCCATACATTCCGTACCTGTTTGGTTCATACCTTGTTCTTGCCGGCACATCTTCAGGTAGACTGGTTATCTCTATATCGTCAAAATCTGTTTCAAGACCTGTTCTCTCCTCTATAACATCTAACCTGTCCTTTACTTTATCCTCGATACCGCCGGTTTGAAACCACATTTTTTACACCTCTGAAGATTCGATGTTCTCCAGCCTCTCTTCAAGCGGAGGATGTGTGGAGAACAGTTTTGTCAACGAGTCACCGGAGAACGGGTTTTCGATGAACAGATTTGAACCAGCCTCCTGTACCTGTGACGCTTTGTAGTGGGAGTTCTTGTTCGCCGAGTTTATCTTCTTTAATGCGGATGAAAGACCCTGTTTCTGTCCATGTATCTGAACCCCATTTGTATCAGCACGGAACTCCATACGTCTGGAGATCGCCATTCTGATCAACATCGCAATGATCGGCGTTACAATCATGAAAACCAATGAAGCAGCTGCATCACCGTTTTCTTCCCTTCCAGAGAACATTGCTCCCCAGAAAGCCATCCTGGACAGTACAGCTATAGCTCCTGCGATAGTTGCGACGGATGCATTGATCAAAGTATCCCTGTTCTTAATATGAGCGAGCTCATGGGCGATTACACCGGCCACTTCCTCTTCTTCCAGCTGACCCATCAGTCCATCTGTTACACATACAACCCCTTTCTTCGGAGATCTACCTGTTGCGAAGGCGTTAGGAACCTTCATAGAGCTCTTGTAAAGCCTTGGCTTTGGAATACCGGCGTTTTCTGCCAGCTCTTCAAGCGTTGAATGCAGTTCCGGATTCTGTTCTTCATCTATCTCTTCCGCACCGTACAGCTTCAGTACGATTCTGTCGGAGAACCAGTAGCTTCCGAAGTTGAATAGCCCTGCAAATATCAGTGCTATAATCAGTCCTTGCTCTCCACCGAGTAGAAGACCTGTTCCAAGGAATACTCCTGTCAGTATTGATAGAAGCCCGGCAAGTTTCAGATTTGTTTTAACTCCTTGAGCAGTTACCATAGTTAATCAGTCGAGGCCAAAAGTTAACTTTGTTTCCTGTATTCGTCAACAAGTTGTTTCACATCGCGATTGTAACGCCATTTTCTGTCATCCAACTCCGTTATACCTATCCATGTTGGTTTTCCTTCCCAGCCACTGTTAGAAACCTGTTCTTTCTCTTTAAGCGAGGCCCTGAATATTTTTTCTACGCCACCAACCGAGTTACCTGTCTCTCGAACGCTTTCCTCCACTTCCACGTTGTAACCTGTTTCTTCCCTGACTTCCCTCTTCGCTGCTTCATCGAAAGATTCCTCGTATTCCAGCCCGCCTCCCGGCAGCATAAGGAATTCACCTGTGTCAACCGCCAGTAAACGATCCCTGTCTAAGACTAGCGCAGCTGCCGAGTTCCGAGGCCATAAAAGCCTGGATAAAGTACCGTAGACAATATCCGGACCTTTCCAGATTACCCAAGTTTTGATACCCATACTCTTTACTGCTCAAAACATACTCTAAAACTTGATGTGGTTGAAGAAAAATTAAAGAAATAGAGACTTTAGACGAACGGTAGGTCGAAGCCATCTCCTCCTTGATCACCTTGCTGACCGTTTTCCTGTTCGGTCTGATTTTCTTCAAGTGGCAGGTATGTTATCGAACCGTCCTGTATACGGTTCTGAAGCTCCTGGCTATTGTAGCAGTTTACTTCGGAGTTTTCTCCATCCTGTTGCAGGAAGTATTCGCACGCCACCATTGTTTCCTGGTCAAGTTGATCTATGCTCGAAACCGATCCAAGTACGTTACTTATCTGCCCTTGATCGTTCAGAACCAGGTTGATGTAATTTCCTTGGTCATCATAGGCATAGAACATGGTTGGCGTCATATTTTGCTGTTGCTGCGTCTGATTCTCCTGTGTGAAGTTTTCTTCTAAGTCCTCACCAAATCCTTCAGGGGTCTCGTTCTGTGTCTGGTTCATAAACGGCGGTATCTGCTGACCCTGTGTTCCGTTACCCATCTGCAGTTCTTGACAGTCAACAACTGATTCGGTATCTCCTTCAGCGAACAGACCTCCAAGTACTCCATCTTGAGTGGTTTCTACGTACTGGAAGCAGATTTGAGCTGAATCCTGATTCAGTTCAGATATACCTCCCTGAGTCGCGAAGTAGCGTGCCTCATCATCTGTGAACAAGATGCTGGCAAAGTTTCCTTGGTCATCGTAGGCGTAGATAGCGTTCAAACCTGTGTTGCCTAAGTTTGCCTGAACTTGCTGAGTTTGAGGCTGAGACTGCGGCTGTGCCACAGCAGTGCCGACTAACATACCTGTTGCTAGAATGAATATTCCAGCGAGTTGTGTACTGTTCATTTAGTTTAGCACCCGAATTAGATATAGACGCTTAAACACCATATGGGTTAATGCAGAAGAAAATACGTGATTTAGACCAGCAGTAAGTCTACTAACGTTTCTGAAACAGAAAAACTATGTACTGAACGCAACCAGGTACTTGGAAAGATGTAGAATCTATGAAAAGTAAGTTGGGGATAAATATAAGTGAAAAGTAGTTTGGCAGCGTCCTGGGTCTCCCGCCGGTAAGGCAGTACTGACCAGATCGCTGAGGGACTTTACTTCAGTGTTCGGGATGGGTACTGGTGTAACCCCCTCGCTATGGCCGCCAATACAGATGAAGTAAGACTTAAATCTTATAAACCGAACGCCGATCTTAGCTCCTTACTCCTCCTCAATTCTCGGAGCCAGTACGAAGCTTAGCCTTGCGTCGTCAGGTACGTCGAAGTTGAGCCTCATCGGGAAGTCATCTCCCAGCCGGATTTCAACCACATCGGAAAGGCTCTTCGCTCCGATCATGGAGTTGAGGTAGTCGAGGCTGAACATTGATTCTGCTTCGCTTCCTTCAAGAGACATCACTCCGTCCGAGTCGCCGCTGATCGTGAAATCAACGTTGGACTGGTCTCCTTCGGAGACAATTCTCAGTTCCTCCCCTGTCGCGGAAACAGTTACGGAGTCTCCGACAACCAGTGCGTCCTTGATTGCAGATTCAAGGACCTGTGCTTCAAGCTCTGCTGTAACATTGAAGTCAAGCTGGTCTGTTGAAGGAATGTCGTCCTCGGAAAGGTTGAGGATCGGTAGCGAGAAGTTTCTGGTGGATGAGTTCTCCATTTTGATATGGAACTTGGACTCGTCTTCATCCAGTTCGAGCGTTATAGTATCGTTAGAGTTTGCTCTTCTGAGGATGGAGTAAAGGTTCTCTAGATTGAGACCTACCTTGTCTTCCCCATCAAGTTCGTAGTTTTCGAATACGTCTTTCTCTATTTTGAAGTCCACCAATGCAACCATTGCCGGATCCGCCGCGATAAGCTTGATTCCGTCCTCCTCAAGCTGGAAAAGCCCTTCGCTGATTAGATCGGAAATGGTTTTCATTGAGTCCTGTAAAAGTCCTACTTCTTCTAATTCTGCTTTAAACACAACCTCACACCTTGTTATTGGGAAGTGTTAACAACTTTTTTAACTCTGTCCAGCAGCTCCGGTTCGATGTCTGAGAAGTCCTGAACGACCTCTGCCTGTATTTCAAAGCTGTCAGGAGTTGGCAGAACTCTTCCAAGAACACGGGCTCTCTCATTCTCCTCCACCTTCTCTATCTCATCTTCCTGCATGAAAACTTCAACGGATCCTGTACCATCGTCTATAGTGACTGATTCTTCATCCTTTGAAATCACAGTTCCTGTGACACGAGCTCTAATATCTCTCTGTGGATCAATATCCTCAACCTTTTTGGGCTTCGCAGCCGCTCTTCTTTGTTGTTCTGGCATGTAACTTCTACCGGCTTTAACTGTTTTAACTATACCGTCAACCCGGACAGAAACTAGGGTTTGAAATACCTCCCAACTCAATTAAAACCTAATGGATCTCCTTGGAAAACAGGGCGAGAACGCAGTTCAGAGAATTAGAGAGCTTGAGAACCGGCTCGACAACATTGAATCTCATCTTGACGCTGTAGACTCGGGTCTGCAGGACTTTGTCGATAACTATTCTCGGATGCTTGAAGAAGAGCTCCAGTACCAGGAAGATGAAATGATGGAGCTTCAGAAGGTCGTAAGAGAAAACATGGATAACGAATCCCAGATAGAGAAACTGGAAAACAAGATAGATAACATAAGTTCCAGGCTGTCAAAACAGGAGGAGGAAATTCAGGGACTGATCGGCTCGGACCTGGAGAAGAACCTTTCCGAGATGATTAAGTCCGTGAAAAGAACGAGAAAAGTGATGCACAGTACTTCCGAGAAAGTCAATGGACTTGAGGAAAGGCTTGATCAGCTGGAATCTGAACTTTACACGGAGATAAACAAGAGAGACTTTGAGTTCGATGAGAAGCTTGATGAAGATGAATTCGAGGAACGAGAGTCTGAGCTCGAGAAGCAGATAAAGAAGTTGAGGACCTCTGTAGTTTTCCTTGCAGATGAACTAGACAAAAAAGATGAAGTTGAAGTGGAGTAATTTAACCTAAGAACCGAACTAGATATCTTTACTCTATGCTAGGAACAGATATCAGTATAAACGTGGACGATGACGAACAGTTCGATTGGATTGCTTATGCTGAATCAGAGTATTCGAACCTTACCAATCACTATGAAGGTTCATTCGCAGACTTAATGGGATTTCTCGCCGACAACAGTCTGAATTCGACAGATGGAGGTACCTACGAACTGTCTATTTACGAAAATGAGTTCGTTATAAGCGCAGAGTATGATCATATTGAAACTACAGGACATCTGGAGAAACCCAGTCTTGTTGACGCCCATGTTAAAGTAATAGGTTCGAGCATCCCAGGAATTCCTTCAGACATACTTGAGGAGTTTGTGGGCAAGGAAGCCTATGAAAACATTATGGACGAATAAAGAGCTTCCCTGCACTTGTTAAGCTAGTCGTATTCTTTATGGACGTTCCCGCAGTTTGTACATTCGTAGAACCGTGTCGCCGGTTCGTCTGAAGCTCTGGTCTGCTCCATCCACCATTCATGCTCTTTCTCATCTTTCGAGTCCTCCGAGCATTTAGGACATTCTTTCATCGTTGTCGGCCTTGTTGTTTCCTCGTCATCTTCAGAGGAAACGTTAAGCCTGTCCATTGGATCTTCTTCTTTTTCTTCAGTGACCTTCATTTCTTCGCCGTCTACATCCTGCACATGACTACAGTTTCTGCATTTCATGACTGACTTGCCGTTCTCCTTCTCTGAGACAAGCATTCCGCCGCATTCATCACAAAATTCCATAGTTACGCGTTTTTCTCACGTTATCTTTAAATAGTATACGCCTATGAGCGAACCCTGCAGTTTTCAACCGCGTCCAGCACAAGCGGAGCATCTCCACTGAAACCTGCTAGATCCATAGCTAGAAGCTTGACCAAACCAACTCTAGGTATCTTGAAAGCCGTCGTACCATGTATCTGGTCCGGAGTAACGTTTTCCTCGAAATCCAGCTGCCCCTGGTTGTTATCTCCCTGAGTCTCCAGGTAACCCGGATTTTTCTCTATAACTCTGTGAACTACGGGAATGTTCATCTCCTCTGTCCTATACACAACTATATCTCCTCTCTCAATATCTTCGTAGTCCTGTCCTTTGACAACGAGAATATCCCCCACGTCGTATTCTGGATACATAGAACATGAAACAACAGTTACAACAGGTTTATCCGTATCAAAAACCGTTCCCGTCGTCTGAAGAGTTCCAAAAGCAAGTATTAGAGCTATGGCAAAGAAGTAAAACTCATCAAATTCACGTGATCCCGTTACTTTCTCCCATGCTTTTTCCGGATTCATAGGTTTGAAGCCGGACTCTTTCTTTTTGAAACTATCTCGGCAGAGCCCGGCCGATCATATGCGCAACCCTTATCGGCTCCGGAACCAGCCCATGGATAGTCGAACCTCTAATAATATCTTCAGCTTCCTCAAAATTGCATCCTGCAAACTGTATGTAACATGTTCATCCTTCATTTCTACCTCTCTATGCAGCGCAAAGTCCTCGAACTTCTCGTCATAGTTATCAGTACGCTCCATTGTCTCTCGAAAACGTTCTTTATCTGGTTCGTTAGAAGTTACTGCAATAACAGGTTTTCCTATCTCTTCAGAAACTTTTTCTATATCCACGAGATTGAATCCGGCCAGACTTATACCGTCAACCAGTACTGCTTTGATCTGTGTTTTATTCTGGCACTTCCTGTAGAGCTGAAGAACTTTTTCTGTGGCGTTTTCTCCGTCGACTTCAATATCAACCGTCTGTATGTCCTCTATAAACTCTGTTCCCCGGTAAACTACTCCGGTTAGAAAAGTCCTTTCTTCGTCAAAGTCAAATGCTGCATCATCTATTCCAAGGATTCTAACGCCTTTCTTCATGAAGAAAAATTAGCCGTGAGAATATCTAAAGCTCGGCTTCTACTTCTTCCATCCATTCCCGGGCTGTGTCGATTGCGTCCTGCAGGACTTCCTCAGGGTTGTCTGCTTCAATGATCAGGTTGGATTCTCCTCCTAGAGGGTGTCCTTTGTCGTATGCTGCTTCGCCGTCGTTTGCCCATACAGCTTTCCTGATAAGGTTGCCTACAGAATGGTTTTGCTGCATGTCGACCATAAGTCTTCCGTCTTTCTCAACTGTGTCAAGTTCCATCGTCTTCTTGCCTCGTAATTAGCACGTCTACCTTGGTTTCACGAGACTCCTCGGTGTGAAAACCGTATGTCGGAGGAAGCGAAACCTTGTACTCCTCCAGAGCCTCTATTACATGCGAAGAATTCGCCACAAAATCTTTTATACGTTCACGCGAACCAGGATGACTGACAGTATAAACAGCATCCGCAACCTCAACCGCTTTCTGGATAAAATCCATACCCATATCCGAATGGACGGAAAACGGAGGGTTCATGACAACGGTATCCGCTTCCCCTTCGAACTCTTTGATATCCTGTTCTCTGAAATCAATAAAATCTCTGACTCCCAGTCTCTCAGCATTTTCTCTCGCAAGTTCTAGCGCATCCTCATCTTTCTCCACTGCAGTAACTTTCCCGCCGATCAAAGTCGCTCCAATTGCGAACATCCCTGTACCTGTTCCGAGATCGACTACCTTCTTCCCCTCTACATCGCCCTGCATAAAAGCAGTGTGGAGGATGTCCGCGGCGAGCTGAGGCGGAGTTAAGTACTGTTCTAGAGAAACTCTTGGATTCTCAAAGTCTTCTATCTGGGAGAGTTCACGAGCTAGGTTTGACTTCTTCACGAAAGTTGCTCTTCGGTTAAGGATAAAAAAATTTCCATCCACCTTATACGGCATGCCTCTGGAGAAAGACCTTGAAGAACTAGAATCTTTACCTAAAGAAGAACTAATTGAAAGAATTGCCGAACTTAAAGAAGAGAAAGACAAGAACCAGGTCGTCTTTTTCGAGCCTCAGAGAGAGATAATTCTATCTAACCCTGATGAGGAAACGCTGAACGAGATCTCTGAGATCGCTCACATGGATACTTCTTCGGAGGATCACTACAAGTTCAAAGTCAAGGAGATGGATGTCTGGAACTCCGACCTTTCCCTTGAAGAGATGAGAGAAAAATATACTAGAATCGTCGGGAGCTATCCTAACTTCCTTTCCTGGCTGGAGAGAACCTACGAGAAGCAGGAGATCTTCTCCATCGAACATGAAGGAACATACCACTCGCTGGTTTCCACAGATAAAGAGAGAATGGAGTGGGCGAGAAGCATCGACGAAGTCCGAGATAATCTTGCTGTAGACCTTTCAGACACCAAATCAAGAATTGCTATGGGTGCCAAGTCCAGAGCTGAGATCAAGAAAGTGCTACTGAAGAAAGGCTATCCTGTAGAAGACAACTCAGAGTTCAGAGAAGTTGATGAGAAAATCGGAGCCGACCTCAAAGGAATCGAGCTCAGAGATTACCAGGAAGAATACGTTGAAAGAGCGCATGAGAAGAAGTCAGCAGTACTCGCGAACCCGGCAGGATCAGGGAAGACTGTAACCGCTATCGGACTGATGGCAAAGATCGATGCTCCAACTCTGGTTCTTGTACCGCAGAGATCACTTGTAGGGCAGTGGAAACGGGAAATACTGGATAAAACTACTCTTACAGAGGATCAAATCGGCGAGTACCACGGCGATGAAAAGGAGATGAACGATATAACGATCGCAACCTACCACATGGCCGGAGAGAAAACCTCTCTGTTCAGAAACGAATGGGGTCTGATCATCTTCGACGAAGTACACCACATCCCATCCAAACTGTTCAGAAGAACAGCTTCCCTCCAGTCTACGAGAAGAATCGGGCTTTCCGCATCACCTGTAAGAGAAGATAGCAAGGAACGAGAGATCTTCGCATTGATCGGCCAGGAGATCGGCGGGGACTGGGCGCGTTTCTTCAACCAGGAGTTCGTCCTGAAGCCCGATGTTAACATCAAGCTTGTCGAGTGGGAGTCCGATTTCTACCGGAACAAGTACAATGAAGCCAGTGGGTTCAAGAAAGCAATCATCGCTTCCAAGAACCCTGCCAAGACAGGCGTAATTGAAGACCTTCTGGAAGAGCATGAAGGAGACAAAACAATTCTCTTCTGTGACTGGATTGAACAGGGAGAAGAACTTGCTGAAGAGTTCGATATACCTTTCGTTTCCGGAGAGACAGATTTCGAGGAAAGAGAGGAATACTTCCAGAAGTTCAGAGACGGAGATCTCACGACAATTATTGTCTCCAGAATTGGGGATGAAGGACTCGATCTTCCGGACGCTGAAGTTGGAATCATCGCTTCCGGTCAGGGAGGTTCCCGCAGACAGGCGACACAGAGAGCTGGAAGAGTCATGAGGCCTTTCGGCGATGCTCAAGTCTATATTGTGGCAACCAAAGGATCGAATGAGGAAGACTTTGTGAAAAGACAGGTCGAGCACCTGAAAGGAAAGGGAGTGCCTGTGAAAATCGAGGAATAATGGATAAAAAAGTCTCCGATCTGACCTAGATTACCTATGTTCGAAAATAGGAGGAGTTTGACCAGAAGAAACTTTCTGCAGTCAGCAACCGTTATAGCAGGTGCTGGGACTTCTGTGAAAATCATGCAGGGAAGAAGCGAAGAACTACAAGATGAAGTCGAAGAAGTAAGGAGCCGTTTTGATAAAGAAGAACTCTTCTCCGATCTAAACAGTATACAGTCCGATCTTCTTAACTTCGACAGCTTCCAGGTAAACCCAATACAAGGCGAAGTTTCTGCCGAGCTGTATACAAGCGTTGACACAGAGGGCATCAGTGAAGAAAATCTGCCTCAAATTCTAGAGGGAGAGTACAGCGGACAGATGGATCAGGCGCTTGAATACACGGTCGAACATGTAGGAACCGAAGAACCGCTTGACAGCTACAGATCAGTATTTCTTTTAGAACCTGGAAGCATCCAGCATGAAGTGTCAACTGAACAAGTCGAAGAACTCCCTGCAGACAGTATCTATTCACAAACCGCGGAAGGCAACCTCGAAGTATATTTGATCTGATAACTGCTTTCTATCTTTTCTTTAATTTTTCAGAGAACCCGCTGACGACAGCCTTGATAAGCATAACCTCAAATCATTTCTACATGACAATTATCAAAGCCGAGAACCTTTCCAAAACCTTCCGTGTCTACCAGCGTGGCGAAGGGATCACAGGATACCTGAAAAGCTTCATCTCTAGAGAGTACGAGGAAGTGCACGCCGTTGAAGACCTGAACCTTGAGATTGAGAAAGGAGAGATGATAGGTTATATCGGCGCCAATGGAGCTGGAAAAAGTACAACTGTCAAAATGTTGACGGGGATTCTGGAGCCTTCAGGCGGGAAAATCAAGGTTAATGGAAGAAACCCTCACAAAGACAGGAAGAAAAACGCGATGGATATAGGAGTAGTGTTCGGCCAGAAGACTCAGCTCTGGTGGGATCTGCCTGTCAGGGAAAGCTTCAAGCTTCTAAAAGAGATATATGAGGTCTCCGATGAGAACTATGAGGAAAGAATTGACGAGTTCAATGAAGTTCTGCAGTTAAGCGATTTCTGGGATCAACCGGTAAGAAAGCTTTCTCTCGGCCAGAAAATGCGGTGTGAGCTTGCTGCTGCGTTCCTGCACCACCCGGAGATTGTTTACCTGGATGAGCCTACGATCGGTCTGGATGTAGCTGTGAAGGAGCGGATCAGAGACTTTGTCAAGAAAATGAACGAAGACAAAAATATCACAGTAATGCTGACAACCCATGACATCGGAGATATAGAAGATCTATGTGAACGGATTGTCGTTCTTGACGAAGGTAAGAAAATTTATGACGGAAAACTGGATACTCTAGTCGGTCGTTTCTCCTCCAGAAGGCTTGTCTTAGAAACCGACGACATAATTGAACTTGGTGCAGAAGGAGTAGAAGACATTCAGAAACCCGATGGACATGTAGAGATAGTCTTCGACCGTGAAAAGATTTCTGCACCGGATTTGATGAGAGAGGTACTGCAGAGATATGACGTAAATGACTTCCAGATTAAAGAGCCAGATATTGAGGCAGTGGTCAAGAAAATCTACAATGAAGGTTTGGCGGAGGTCTAGGCTTATGGTGAAGAAGTACCTGGAATTCGCCAGAATAGGCTTCAGAGAAATGGCCGCATACCGTTTCAACGCAGCCATGGGATTCATAGGTTCCATACTCTACCTTGTAATGGTCTACGCCATCTGGACTGCAATCGATGCGTCCGGACAGTTATCTGCCTCGCTTTCAGGAGTTCTAACCTACATCTTGCTTGGACAGGTGGTAAACAACTCCGTGTTTATCGAAGTTGAAAGTTTCATGTCTGAAAGAGTTAGAGAAGGAACTATTGTAAACGAACTGAAAAGACCTATTTCTCTGAGACTACAGGTTTACTCGTACCTTATAGGCAAAACAGTATTCAACACCATTTCAAAAGGACTTCCAGTACTCTTGATCGGATATCTGTTTCTCAACATTCAGACGCCTTCAGCCCTAAATTTGGCAGGCTTCATAATTGCATTGATACTCAGCTTCCACCTAGTTTTCGCCTTTTCCTTCCTTACCTCAATGCTTGTTTTTTGGACTGACATAGGTTGGGGGATCCGTGCTATGAGATCTAATATACAGAATGTGTTTTCAGGAGTTCTTTTCCCGCTTTACCTCCTGCCTGAAGGCCTTGGATCTATTTTCAATCTCTTACCATTTCAGGCGATGGCAGACGGTCCTATCCGTATTTTCATGATGGAAGCAACAGGCAGAGAAATGCTTCAAGTATTTGGGACGCAGATACTCTGGATAATAGTATTTGTTATACTTGGAGAACTTGCATGGCGAAAAGCCCAGAAAAAACTAACAGTACAGGGAGGATAAAACGGTGAAAGAAAAAATCGCAACGCTTAGAAAGTATTTGAGCATCTATTTGATGTATTTCAAGCAGTACTGGAAGACGAGGCTTGTCTACAAGACAGACTTCCTTGTAGGTTTTACAGCTCAACTTGTCAACTTGACCACTTCTCTCGCATTCCTGACCCTCCTATTTACACAGGTAGACTCCATCAATGGTTGGACGTTCAACGAGATGCTGTTCTTGGCCGGTGTAGGAGGAGTTATCATGAACTTCCACCACATCTTCCTCTTCAACATGTATAATCTGGAAGACTACGTGGTTGAAGGGAAAATGGACCGGTTCCTGGTAAGACCTCTCAGTCCGTTATTCCAGGTCTATGCCGACGACGTATCAGACAACAACCTTTCAAAATTCATAGTAAACATAGCACTGATAATTTACGCATCAAATCAGATCGGTTTAAGCCTACTGACTCCAGAAAACATCGTATACGGTATTATAGCCCTTATTTCAGGAGCAATGGTTTTCGCCGCTACTTATATGTTCTTCGCTACCACAGCGTTCTGGACCGGGAGATCCAGAAGCGCAATTTATCTGATATTTCGACTCAGTGACTACCGGAGATATCCTTACGGAATCTACTCTCTTCCGATACAGGCAGTCCTCGTAACCTTGATACCGATTGCATTTGCGTCTTTCTTTCCTGCCACATTCTTCCTTGGAAGAGAGTCATGGTTTACGTGGCAGGTAGCATCGATAGTAGCTGGACCAGTACTTTACTCCCTATCACTGGCTTTCTGGAAATTCGGCCTATCGAATTACTCAAGTACAGGGAGTTAGTCAGCTATATGCAGGGTTGATAGATGAACCATGCTTTTGCTCCGCTTCCCAGAAAATCTCGTAAATCTCTTCAGCTCTCTCAATAGCTCGTTCGTATTCCTGCTCCCCTACAGTATTGGGATCAAGTTCAGATAGATAAGATACGTGATTCCTGATTTGATCACTTTCCTCTGGGAAAAACTGTTCGACTACCTCATCTCCAGTACCGTGCCCCATAGCCTAGTTTACAGAGGATTCTATTATTTCTTCAACTTCCTCAAAGTAGCTGTCTTCCAAAAATTTGCTTTCTGGATTCTGAAGATATGCTTTTCCTTTACTTGTTTTTCTTGCAAGCTCTTTTGTTAGAAGATGTGGTGTAAATAATGCATTGCTAGGTTCAGTGGTTCTGGGCATCACTAAATCATGCATAGATCAACACTTAACAAAATTTACCGAATCCGCAACACCTCTACACCGTAACTGTGTTATATGTTTGAGAACGTATTATAGCTTTGCCGAAAATGTCCATTCACCAGCATCTGGAATACGAGTCAGAACTTGATGACCCTGATAAAGCTGATAATATCCTAGAAACATTTTTCGAAGAGACGAATGCTGAGAAACATGCGCCGTACTACGACTATCTTCTTACTGAGGAAGGCGATAACTTCTATGTCAATGAAATCGGTACGTTAGATAAAAGTATTAAAGGTAGAAGAGCTCTCGTGATCGATGAACACGTTATTGAAGGAGTTCTTGAAGAAGAAATAGCAGAGGAAATGAAAAGAAGATATGAAGAGCTTGAAACTAGTTATTCAAACTCTTCTTGGTAGAGTTCTTGGCTTCTTTCGATTGCTTCGTGTGCTTCTTCTTTTCCGCCCCATCCTTCGATTTCTACTTCCTTCTTAGGTTCGAGGTTCTTGTATGTGGCGAAGAACTCTGCGATCTCCTTCTTCTTATGCTCATTCACATCATCTAGGTCTTCGACATTGTCCCATCTTGGATCTTCTGTCGGAACTGCAATGATGTTGTCATCCTGCTCTCCGTCGTCGTCCATGTAGAGGATGCCGACCGGTCTTACCTCGATTACGCAGCCTGGGAAAGTGCTGTGAGTGGTGAGGACAAGGATGTCCATTGGGTCCTCGTCTTCATAGTAGGCTTGAGGGATAAAACCGTAGTCTCCCGGGTACTGGATTGACGAGTAAAGCACTCTGTCCAGAACCACAGTTTCCTTCTCCTTGTCGTATTCGTACTTGTTCTGTTCTCCCTGAGGGTTTTCGATTACAGCGTTGATGACTTCCGGTGCGTCCGGACCTGTTTCATAATCCTGCCACTTATTTACCATACTTATCAAGTAGAAACCCGCTCAGGAACTTTTTATTTACTTCGAAAAGTAGAGTTCAGAGAAGAAAAACTGCAGTATACTTACCTCTACTTTCGCTGACTATTGGCGGATAGCCGGACCATAGAGATATTTCTGACTTCACCGCAGTCGCTACAGACTACTTTGATCCAGTCAACTTCAGGTTTGGGAACAGGATCGACATTCAAGTCCCGGCCACAGTTTTTACAGTTAGTCATTTTCCCAGTTCCTCTAGTAGAGTACTGACATTCGACTTATTTAAGCATAACTAGACGAAGAAAAAACATTGCACTGAAAAGTACAAAAAAGTAACAGGTGAAAACCTGTGTACAGGAAAAGGGTTCGTGGTCTAGTTGGTTATGACACCGCCTTGACATGGCGGAGATCCCCGGTTCGAATCCGGGCGAACCCACTCTTGACTTTTCTACAAAACTAAGGTCATGGAAATTACTGGATATACCCCAGATCTTTCAGCCTCTCTCTTACTTCCTCGTTTTTAGTGATATTAACAGTTTCTCGGTAACTACCATTGTTGACTTTCTCATAAAATAAAATTAACTGAGTTTTCAGTTCTTCCAGGTCCCGCTCCACATTAGACACTTGCGTGCCATTTACTCTATAGGAATGCCATGAACCGGAGTCATTTCTCCAAACGAAATGGCTTCTGTTAGTGATCGCGTGCCCTCCTGTTTTTGTATAGGTGAAATGCTTATTCCTTGTTTCGGACCTTGGATCAATAGCATCTAGTTCGTAGTCTAGCTCTCCTCTAAACTCATTCAAAATGATCTTAAATGGATCCATATGAGAAACCAGCTTGGAACTCTCTTCACTCTCTGTTGAATTAGGATATTTTATCAGCAGAGGTACTCTAGATACAGCCGGATTAGCATCCATATGTAACCAAACATCTTCTCCATAGTTGTTGAATGACTCCCCGTGGTCCGAAGTTATCACTATAAGAGATTCCTCGTACTCTCCAGCTTCTTTTAGCTCTTCAATGAATGCTCCAATATAGTTATCGACCGCCCTGATATTTTCATCGTAATGATCAATAACCCTTCTTCTCTCCGATTCCGTTATATTGTAAGTGCCTTTTCTAATAGCTCTTCTTTGCTCTCTGGGAAGGGTGCTGATCGTTTCATTGACTTCATCTATGTAGATGTATTTAGTGTAGTTGTAGTGATCCACAGAAGTATACGGATCGTGGCTGCCAACTAGGTGAATCCTAAAGTAGACATTGTTTTCCTCTAGGCTATCTCCGAACTCTCTTGGAAAGTCCTTCATCTCCTCAGAACGGGCATGCAGTTCGGTTTCGTTGAAACCTTTGTCTATCCCCGACTTTCGGTTTACATTAGCATGGTTGCTTTTGAGTATAGTTTTGTAACCTTCCTCATTCATTATATCCGCAATCGAACGGTAGTCAGCATCTATAGGAGTTTCTTCACTTACTACGTTAGCTCTATGAGCATACACTCCTCTCTGCATTGAGGCCAGAGATATAGGCGTCCAGTGAGATGTAGCGTAAGCGTTTCTATAGATTGTTGAGTTTTCCATACCACATATATTAGGGGCGGTTTCACGATGGTAACCATAACACTGTAGATGTTCAGCGCTAAGTGCGTCAACAGAGATATACACGACGTTTTGAGGAAGATCTTCCGACTTTTCCTGACTCAAGTCATCTGGCTGAGATACTGAGAAAACTGAAGCCAAAATTAGGATAAAGAATACCACTAACCCTAGACGCCTCTGCAGCATATTACTGGAATTAAACTTCTCAGCTTTTATATTGGATTCTTTAACGAAAAAGGAACTGAAAAGGTTTGAATCTAGGTAAAACCATTACCTAAAATCAAGCACTTCTCCAAATCTTTGTTCTAGATACCTCACTACCTCTTCAGGATCGCCGTCAAATGATTCCAGCAATGTCCTTAATATGTCCATCACCAAGATAATCAATCAGCAGATTAGGAATATTAGTGATTCCACCAGCCGGAAACTCTTCAGGGCTAAATTCTTGGAGTAAATCGGCCACATGCACAAAAAATCTAAAGTATTCCTC
>SDGW01000664.1_pt1 | contig 33679 bp, 35 predicted proteins | sample 2873831 | NCBI WGS metagenome assembly SDGW01 (sample SAMN08132700, study PRJNA421101) | hypersaline lake metagenome | isolation source: celular fraction 0.22 microns magnesium sulfate-rich crust from ephemeral... | place: Spain: Penahueca Lagoon, Toledo | collected 2011-07 | reverse complement strand
ATGATCGCTGGCATAGCCTTTTACAAACCCGTAAGCCGTTTTTTCTGCAACAGTACCAATTGTTCCTGCACGATATACTTTCTCTTCACCGAACAAGACTTTGGTATAGTTGTGCGCTCGTGGCTGATACTCACCTGAGAAGTTCAAGTCAATATCGGGAACCTTATCCCCTTTAAATCCAAGGAACGTTTCAAATGGAATGTCCTGTCCATCTTTCGTATAAAGTGCATCACAGTTTGGACAGTTTTTATCCTCCAGGTCAAAACCAGAACCAACAGAACCATCCGTGAAGAATTCAGAGTGTTTACATTCCGGACAGACATAGTGTGGTGGTAAAGGATTTACCTCTGTAATATCCGTCATGGTTGCAACAAAGGATGATCCAACAGAACCACGAGAACCTACAAGATATCCATCATCAAGAGATTTCGTTACAAGCTTTTGTGAAATCAAATAAATAACCGCGAATCCGTTTCCGATGATACTCTCCAATTCTTTTTCAAGACGGTTTACTACAAGGTCTGGTACTGGTTCTCCGTAAATGCTCTTCGCCTTGTCATAACACATCTGGCGCATTTCTTCGTTGGCACCTTCAATGTTTGGCGTATAAAGGTCGTCTTTTACGGGTTTAACTTCTTCAATCATATCAGCAACATGTTGCGTATTCGTTACAACAACCTGCTTGGCTTTTTCTTCACCCAAGAAGCTAAAGTCTTCAATCATTTCTGGCGTTGTTTTGAAGTGAACATCGGGTTGGGTTTGACGATTAAGTGGATTACCACTTTGAGAAGCAATTAAGATTTTACGGTATTGCTTTTCATGTTCATCAATATAATGCGTATTTCCAGTAGCCACTACTGGCTTCTCCATACGTTCCGCCATATTCACTAAGTTTTTCAAAATATCATAAAGGTGCGCTTCATTTCGAACAAGCTCTTTCTCCATGAGGTGAACGTAGTTCGATGGCGGTTGAATTTCGATATAATCGTAGAATTCAGCGATTTGTTCCGCTTCTTCTGGAGACTTTTGCATCATCGCCTCAAATACTTCACCTTTGTCACACCCTGAACCAATTAGAATCCCTTCACGATGCTTTGCTAATACAGATCTCGGTATTCTTGGTACACGGTAAAAGTAATTTACATGTGAAGCAGAAATTAATTTATAAATGTTCTTTAAACCTTCAGCATTTTGTGCTAGTAGCGTAACATGAGAAGGACGAGCACGCTGGTACGCGTTCCCTTCACCCATGTACTTATTAAGGTCTAAATGATTATAAATTTCCTTGTTTTGAGCCTCTTTCACAAGCTTCCATAATAGATAACCTGTTGCCTCCGCATCGTAAATCGCACGGTGGTGTTGGGTTAATTCAATATCAAAATGCTTACACAAGGTATTCAGTCGGTGGTTTTTTAAGCTTGGTACAAGTAAACGGGCTAATTCCAACGTATCAATAACCGGATTTGTGGACTTGCCGTATCCGATTTTTTTAAGTCCTGTGTTTAAAAAGCCCATGTCAAAGCTTGCGTTATGAGCTACTAGAATGGAATCTCCCATCCACTCATAAAAGTCCTCTAGTACTTTTTCAGGATCTGGCGCATCTTTTACCATATCATCGGTAATCCCCGTTAAATCCGTAGTAGTTTGGGATAACGGTTCATGTGGGTTGGCGAAGGATTCAAAACGATCAATGATTTCTCCTTCTTTGATTCTCACAGCAGCAAGCTCAATAATTGTGTCGTAAATCGCGGACAGACCTGTTGTTTCTACGTCAAAAACGACATAATCGTCTGTTGCCAAGTCACGATCCTGCTCTTCATATGCAATGGGTACGCCATCATTTACAAGGTTAGCCTCCACACCATAAAGAACTTTAATTCCATGCTTACCAGCTGCACTATACGCTTCAGGATATGCCTGAACAACTCCATGGTCCGTAATAGCGACAGCTTTATGACCCCATTTAGCTGCTTGTTCTACGAGTCTAGGAGCAGAAACGGTAGCATCCATTGTACTCATGGTCGTGTGAGCGTGAAGTTCAACACGTTTTTCCCCTTCAGGAGCTTGATCTTTACGTACTGTAGGTTTGACTTCGTTGATGTCACTACCCATCATTGTCAATTCATTGGTGTAGTTATCGGTCTGGATTCTTCCTTTGGCTTTAATCCACATTCCTTCTTTTAAGCGGTTAAACTTCTCAACATCCTCATCTCCACGTGAGAACATTTTGACCTGAATGGAATCTGTATAGTCCGTCATTTTTGCCATTAATAAATGACGTCCAGAACGTAATTCTCGAATTTCAACTTCAAACACATGACCTTGAATAACCATCGTGTTCTCTTCATCTTGAATGGTTTCAATTGGTTCAGGATCATTTTTAATGTTGTAGCCAATAAGAAGTGGACCTTCGTGTAAGACTTCATCACCTTGTTCTTTGGCTTTCTGTTCTTTTTCAATCACCGCTTTTTGAACAATGTCCTTGTCCTCTTTTGCTGTTTGCTCTTTAAATTTTTGCATGTCTTCTTCAGAGGACTTTACATTTACAGTTAACGTGTAAACTGAAGCCCCAATTCGATTACAATAGGCCTGAAATGCATCATTTAAACGCCTTTTCAATGCATGGGATTCGGCTTCATTTCGTGCATGTAAAATGATTTTATTCCCTTCAATATTAGGCCTTTGTTCATGCAATAAATTTTTATAGGCGGGCGATAGGTCCGGAATGGATTGAATAAATTGCAACCAATAATCGCATATAGAATCTTCTTCCAATTTCTTTTCTGTTGTATCTATCGTCCATTGAATTGATGCAATATGCTGAAAGGTTTCCTGCAACTTTGTTGTAAATAATGCATACACTTGTGGCGGGAGAATGGTTGGAATAAAGAAATAAAAATGCCACTCTTTTGTATGTTTATTTACGGCTAGCTTAGTGAGTTGACTTCCTTGAAAGTGTTCATCTACAACTTCCGTCGGCATATCAATTTGCTTGAGTAACAGTTGCATCTTGTCACTTTGTGATACATCCATGGTATTCCCCCCTTTTTCAATAACAAGAAGTATCTCTCATCCAAAATGAGGTTTCTAACAAAGAGAGGTACCTCCTAATGGTGATAGAAGGTACCTATATCTTAGCTTTACTTCAACAATGATTTGATGCGGTCTAGGATATCTTTCTCCTCAACCTCATCTTGTTCACCTGAATGGCGTTCTTTCATTTCCACTACGCCTTCAGCTGCTCGTTTACCAACTGTAATACGTACAGGAATTCCAATTAGATCACTGTCTGCGAACTTAACGCCTGCGCGTTCTTTTCGGTCATCAAATAATACTTCAATGTTCGCATCCTGTAACGTTTTATAAATTTTATCAGCCAATTGCTGCTGTTCTTCTTTTTTCATGTTTAATGCTAGTAGATGAACTTTATATGGAGCAATGTTAGTTGGCCAAGTGATTCCTTTTTCATCATGGTATTGCTCTACAATGGAAGCTAGTGTTCTTGAGATCCCAATTCCGTAACAACCCATGATCACAGTGTTAGCCTTTCCATTCTCATCTAAGAACTTCGCCTTCATTGGGTCAGCATAACGCGTTCCAAGCTTAAAGACGTGCCCCACTTCAATTCCTTTTGCGAACTGAATAGTGCCTTGTCCATCTGGTGAAGGGTCGCCTTCTTGAACAAAACGAAGATCCTCATATTGAGACACTTCGAAATCATGACCAGGGGTTACATTCGTGTAATGATAGCCATCTTCATTTGCACCACACGTTACATTAACCATTGCTTGAACAGCATGGTCTGCTACAATTTCAACATCGTCTGAAACATCGATTGGCCCAACTGAACCAAAACCAGTTCCTAATGCATTACGTGTATCTTCCTCAGACGCAAGGTCAATCAAATCAGCGTCATAAAGGTTTTTAAGTTTTACATCGTTCACTTCATGATCTCCGCGAGTAAGAACCATAACAAGTTTACCATCGATGTTAAACATCAGTGCTTTAATACCTTCAGCAAGCGTATGCCCTAAAGCTTCTGCTGCTTCAGCCATTGTTTTGGCGTTCGGTGTTGCCACTTTTTCACGAGCCTTTGGTTCTTCATTGGAAGATTCATACGTTTGTTCTACAGGCGCCATTTCAATGTTAGCTGCATAGCGTGATGTATCTGAGTACGCGATTGTGTCCTCACCAACATCAGATAGAACCATAAATTCATGGTTATCCTTACCGCCCATTTCTCCAGAGTCAGCGATAACTGCACGGAAATTTAATCCTAGACGACTAAAGATATTGTTATATGCCTGGAACATGCGATCATAAGCTGTATCCAAGCTTTCGTAAGTACCATGAAACGAATAAGCATCTTTCATTAAAAATTCACGCCCACGAAGAAGACCAAATCGAGGTCGTTTCTCATCACGGAATTTGGATTGAATTTGATATAACGTTAATGGAAGTTGCTTATAACTTTTCACTTCATCACGAATGATTGCCGTAATTTCTTCTTCGTGTGTTGCACCAAGAGCAAATTCACGTTCATGACGGTCCTGCATTCTCATAAGCTCAGGTCCATAAGAATGCCAGCGTCCTGTTTCCTGCCACCACTCGGCAGGTTGTAACACGGTCATATTCATTTCATGAGCTCCGGCCTTGTCCATTTCTTCTCGTACAATTGCTTCTACATTTCGTAATACGCGAGTACCGATTGGTAAGAACGAGTACATACCCGCAGCAACTTTACGGATGAAACCGGCACGGATTAATAATTGATGACTAGAAATGTCTGCATCTGCAGGCACTTCCTTTAATGTAGGTAAGAGCATTTCACTCTGTCTCATCCATACGCACCTCGTCTCTATTCATTTTTATGATTTTTTAGGAAGCGCCCCAGTTCAACTAGTGCGCTCCCTTTCTTTTCCTCTATAGGAATAGTCGTTGAATGTCGTTCCACGTAACAACAATCATTAATAACATTAGTAAAGCAAATCCAATGAAGTGTACAATACCTTCTTTTTGAGGATCAATAGGTTTGCCTCGAACAGCTTCTACTCCAACAAATAGCAAGCGACCGCCATCAAGTGCTGGTAGTGGAAGTAAATTAATAATTCCAAGGTTAATGCTTAAAAGCGCAATCCATTTTGTGTAAATCTGCCAGCTTTGCTCTACTACTTGCCCGGTAGCGTCGTAAATGCCTACAGGACCAGATAGATTGTTAATGGATAGCTCACCTGTTACAAGCTTACTTAAATTCACGAGAATTAATTTAGTTAGTTCATAGGTTTCAGTAAAACCATATAAGAATGTCTTCCCAAATGATTTCTCAACGGGTCGATAAACCCCTATTTGCCCAATTGTTTCACCGTTTGTTTCAACTTCTTTGATGTTTACTGGAATCGTAACTGTGCTCTGGTTTCGCTCAACCGTTACATCAAGTTGAGTCGCAGGATTTTTCTGAACGATCCTTACGAATTCTGACCATGTATCAACAGATGTTCCGTCTACTGAGACAACTTTATCGCCTTGATTCAATCCTGACTGAGCAGCAGGGCCACCTTCAACAAGTTGTCCTAATCTTGCATCATCAACAGGAACTCCCTGAAAGAGTCCTAGTAAAAAGAAAATGACAATAGCAAGAAGGAAGTTCATCATCGGACCAGCAAACAATTGCATAGCACGTTGTGGCAATGTTTTAGAAGCAAACTGGCGGTTATACGGTGCAATTTGTGTTTCTTTTTCATCCATTACAAAATCAGCGGTAGGCTCAACTTCAAAGAACAATTTCTCATCTTCATCAACTTCATAACCTTCGATCACGAGTTGATGTTCTAAGTCTGCCTTTTCCACTTCAATAACTCTTGCATTTGGATGCTTGGATTTGTTGTTCACGATAATTTTATCGACTTTACCTTCATGATTAAATTCAAGCCCAATGTGATGCCCAGGCTTGATTTCAATGATTTCGGGGTCTTCTCCTGCAACACGTACATAGCCACCAATTGGTAACAAGCGAATTGTGTATAATGTTTCATTCTTTTTCGTGGAAAAGATTTTAGGTCCGAAACCAATGGCAAATTCTCTCGCTAGCATTCCTGCACGCTTAGCAAATATTAAGTGTCCAAGTTCGTGGACGAATACTAACAATCCAAACATGAATATAAAAGCAATAATGGTTGTCAAAGATAGCACCTACCTTTTATTTTACGTACGATTTAACACGTTTTCGAGTGTGATCATCAACCTCTAAAATCGTTTCTAAATCGGGCTGATGAATGGTGTTATGTTCTTCTAAAGCTCTTTCTATGAGAGACTCAATAGTTAAAAAGGAAATATCCCCTTTTAGGAAGAGGTCAACAGCTTGTTCATTAGCAGCATTTAAAACCGTTGTCATCGTTCCCCCTTGACGTCCTGCTTCATAAGCCATTCGTAAGCAAGGGAAACGTTCCATATCCATTTCTTGAAAATGAAGTTTACCTATTTCAACTAAGTTTAACGTTTTCGTGTCAGGTAATTCAAGTCGTTTTGGATAGGTTAATGCATATTGAATCGGAACTCTCATGTCTGGTGTCCCTAATTGAGCCATCACACTCTTATCAACAAACTCTACCATAGAGTGAATAACACTTTCTTTGTGTTGGATCACTTCTATAGAATCATAAGGCATGTTAAATAACCAATGAGCTTCAATAACTTCAAGACCCTTATTCATCATGGTTGCTGAATCAATCGTAATTTTAGCTCCCATACTCCAGTTTGGATGGTTCAATGCATCCTCTACATTAACCCCTTCAAGCTCTGCTCTCGTTTTATCACGAAAACTTCCCCCTGAAGCTGTTAAAATGATTTTACTGGCATCCTTGTGACGTTCACCGTTTAAACACATGTAGATAGCAGAATGTTCACTGTCAATCGGTAGCAAAGAAACGTTATTTTGCTTCACAGCATCCATAACAAGGTGACCTGCTGTAACGAGTGTTTCTTTATTAGCTATGGCGACTTGTTTCTTGGCTTCAATCGCCCCTAAAGTAGCGGAGAGCCCAACACTACCCATAACAGCATTCACAACTACATCTACTCGATCATGTGTTGCTGCTTCATACATGCCTTCTACAGATAACAAAACTCGAACGTCAGTAAACTGAGATTGAATAGTCCTTTTCGTTTCTTCATCCTGAACAACCACAAGCTGTGGTTTAAATTCACGGATCAGGGGAGTAGCTTTTTCAATATTACGACCAAAAGCCATCGCAAATAGTTGGAATTCATCTGAGTGATTGCGAATGACGTCAATGGTTTGTAACCCAATCGATCCAGTTGCTCCTAATAAAGCAATTTGTTTCATCTGCGCACGCTCCTACATCTATTAAATCTTATGTGATAAATTGTATAAAATGCAAGATTGGAACCACGAAAATCAAGCTATCAAATCGGTCTAAGACGCCACCATGCCCTGGTAAAAGCCTGCCGGAGTCTTTCACCGAATAATGTCGTTTGTACGCTGATTCCACTAAATCACCAATTTGCCCACATATTGATACAAGAATAGCTACGAGCAGAACGATAATCATAGAAGAGTGTACAGGCATAATCATTTGAAAAATCACAGCTACGATAACGGATAATATAATTCCACCCACTGAGCCTTCTACTGTCTTCTTGGGACTGATTTTAGGCCACAGTTTTCTTTTCCCCATCTTCTTACCAAATAGAAAGGCACCTGTATCTGTCGCCCACATCAGAAATAAGGCAAAGAAGAGAAGGTGAGCACCTGCTTCTCTTGTAAGAATTAAATAGTAAAAGCCCATCCCTACATAGATTGATGATAGGATTAAGAATCCAACCTCATCAAAAGTGAACTTATTCTTAACTAGCACTGTATAAGCTAGCAATATGAAAACGACCATAAGGGTTGCTTCTGATTTCGTGAAAAAATCAAACAATACAAATGACTGTTCTGGTATTAAATACATCCAAACTAACACAATGGAAAGTAATCCAGGGAAAGAAATGGCTGCAATCTTTCGCATCTTTAATAACTCCACTAATCCGATGGTCGAGATTCCGTACACAAACAGAATGAATGGCAAGTCACCAAAGAAAATGACTGTTATGAGAAACAAGCCTAATACGATTGCTGTAATGACTCTTTGTTTCATAATATCTTCAACACCTTAGACTCCTCCATAACGTCGCTTTCGTTGCTGGTAATCATGAAGGGCTTTTTCGAATAGTTGTTCACTAAAATCTGGCCATAATATGTCCGTGAACCAGAATTCTGCATAGGCCAGTTGCCATAATAAATAGTTACTAAGACGAATCTCTCCGCTTGTACGAATTAACAAATCAGGATCAGGGATGTGCTTGGTATAAAGATAGGAACTAAATAATTCTTCATCGATTTCATCCTGTTGCAAGTCCCCATTTTGTACATCTTCTGAAATTTGTTTAGTAGCTTGGATCATTTCATAGCGACTGCCGTAATTCAATGCAAAATTTAAGATTAATCCGGTATTATGCTTTGTTTCTTCTTTCGCATGTTCAACAGCTTGTTTCGTATGAGTTGGCAACTGAGCAAAGTCACCAATGGTTTCAATCCGTACATTGTTTTCATGAAGTTCAGGTAAGTACGTATTTAAAAATTGATCAGGTAGCTTCATAATGTACTCGACTTCATTTTTAGGTCTTTTCCAATTTTCCGTTGAAAAAGCATACAACGTTAATACCTTCATGTTTAGATCTGATGCTCTTCGGACAATTTTCTTTACAACGTCCATTCCTTCTTTGTGACCCGCAACACGAGGTAGCCCGCGCTTCTTCGCCCAACGGCCATTTCCATCCATAATGATGGCTACGTGATCTGGTATGTTGTCTAAGTCCAATTGAAACGAATCAGTTGGTTGAGTTTTCTTTTTTAAAGGTCGCTTCAAAAACATAACAGTTCCTCCATAAATCAACAATGAACCTCTCATGAATGCTTCATGTAAGGTCGTGCTATATGTATAGGTAGAAAAATGTGGCTTTCGCTCAAACAGCGAAAGCCAATCCCATTCTTACATGATTAGCTGAATGTGAAAAGCCCCCTTCTAACAAGAGGGCTTCCCATTCATTGTACAAGGAAATTCATTAAACTTCCATGATTTCATCTTCTTTGCTTTTAGCAATTTTATCAATTTCGTTAATGTTTTGATCTGTTTCTTTTTGAACGTCATCTTGATAGCTGCGTAGTTCGTCTTCAGTGATGTCACCGTTTTTCTCTTGCTTCTTAAGTGTATCATTAGCATCACGACGAATGTTACGAACCTGTACTTTCGCTTCTTCAGTGTATTTTTTAACTAGCTTAGCAAGGTCTTTACGACGCTGTTCGTTAAGCGCTGGAATGTTAATACGCACAACATTACCATCACTGGATGGAGAAAGACCTAAGTCAGCTTTTTGAATTGCCTTCTCAATATCGTTGATAGAAGACTTATCAAATGGTGTAATAACTAGAAGACGCGCTTCTGGTGCTGAGATCGTCGCTAATTGATTTAGTGGTACAACTGCACCATAGTACTCAACCTTAACGGGATCTAGGATTGATGGATTAGCACGTCCTGCACGTACTGTTGCAAGTTGACGTGAGAAAGCTCTTACTGCTTCCTGCATTTCTTCTTTCGTTTCTTTAATGACTGCATCTGCCATGGTTATTTCCCCCTCACAATAGTTCCTATTTTTTCGCCCATTACGGCGCGTTTAATATTTCCTTCTTCCATAATCGAGAATACTAGAAGTGGAATGTTGTTGTCCATACATAATGAAGATGCTGTTGAATCCATTACCTGAAGTCCTTCATTAAGAACGTCTAGATAAGATAATTCATCATACTTCTTGGCATCCTTGTTTGTTTTCGGATCATCCGAATAAACGCCATCTACATTATTTTTCGCCATTAGAATAACATCGGCTTCGATTTCTGCTGCACGGAGAGCTGCAGTTGTATCTGTAGAGAAATATGGGTTTCCGGTACCTGCTGCAAAAATAACAACGCGCTTCTTCTCAAGATGACGAATCGCTTTGCGGCGAATATATGGTTCTGCTACTTGTCGCATCTCAATAGATGTCTGAACTCTTGAAGGAATAGAGATATTCTCTAAGCTATCCTGCATGGCAAGAGAGTTCATTACAGTTGCTAGCATTCCCATATAATCAGCAGTAGCACGGTCCATCCCAACTTCACTACCTACTTTACCGCGCCAGATGTTTCCTCCGCCGACAACTACAGCGACTTCAACACCTAGCTCTGAAATTTCTTTAACCTGGCGTGCTATAGATTGAATGATTTCAGGACTTAGTCCATAACCTTCTTCTCCACTTAGCGCTTCACCACTTAACTTTAACACAACACGACGATATTGAGCTGTCATAATAACCTCCATCACACGGTTTTATGTATGCTTTTGAAAATAGGGAACACATTGTGTCCCCTATTTAGTAAGCCATCATTTACTTGTTAACTTGGTTCATTACTTCGTCAGCGAAGTTTTCTTCACGTTTTTCCATGCCTTCGCCTACTTCGTAACGTACAAACCCTTTTACAGTAGCGCTATTTTCTTTAACGTACTGCTTCACTTTTTGATCAGGATCTTTTACGAAGTCTTGCTCTGTAAGAACAACACCTTCGAAGAACTTCCCAAGACGACCTTCAACCATTTTTTCAACGATGTGCTCAGGTTTGCCTTCATTAAGTGCTTCTTTCTTAAGTGCTTCACGCTCTGCGTTAACTTCCTCTTCTGGAACCTCGTCACGGTTTACGAAACGTGGATTTACTGCAGCAACGTGCATAGCTACGTCTTTTGCAACACTATCATCTGTAGTTCCTTCAAGTAGAGAAAGTACACCGATACGTCCACCCATGTGAAGGTAAGCGCCGAATGCGTCGTTGTCAGTTTTTTCTACGATTTCGAAACGACGAAGAGAGATTTTCTCACCGATTTTCGCGATCATAGATGTGATGTAGTCACCAACACGCTGACCATCACCATGTAGGTTTTGCTCAAGTGCAGCTTCTGCAGATTCAGGTTTTTGTTTCACGATGTGTTTACCAAGCTCTGATACAAGCTCTTTGAATAGATCGTTTTTCGTAACGAAGTCAGTCTCAGCGTTAACTTCGATAATCGCTGCAGCGTTACCGTCAACTTCGATATGAGTAGTACCTTCAGCTGCGATACGGTCTTGCTTCTTCGCTGCTTTAGAGATACCTTTTTCACGTAACCATTCAACTGCTTTTTCCATGTCACCATCTGTTTCAGTTAGTGCTTTTTTACAGTCCATCATTCCTGCGCCAGTTGTTTCGCGTAGTTCTTTTACCATCTTTGCTGTTACAGCCATTGTATATTCCTCCTTTAAGGTTTTACCTTATATCATGAACAAAGTTACTCGTCCATGGTGAATTCATGTATGAGTATTATAATGAATATGTTTAAGGATCTATATCCTTAAAAAAGGTGATAAAAGGTCTATCCCCCTTATCACCTTTAAACCTTCCTTACTCTGTAGCCGCTTCTGCTTCTTCAGCTTCTGGCTCTGCTTCCTCTTCGCCTTGTTTCGCTTCAAGGACAGCGTCTGCCATTTTAGAAGTTAGAAGTTTTACAGCACGAATCGCGTCATCGTTTGCAGGGATAACATAGTCGATTTCGTCTGGGTCACAGTTCGTGTCGACAACACCGACAATCGGAATGTTTAGTTTATGAGCTTCTGCTACTGCAATGCGCTCTTTACGTGGGTCAATGATGAACATTACATCAGGAAGACTTTCCATGTTTTTGATACCGCCTAAGAATTTAACAAGACGTTCTTTTTCTTTAAGAAGGTCTACTGTTTCTTTTTTAGGAAGTACTTCGAAAGTTCCGTCTTCTTCCATGCGCTCGATGTCTTTAAGACGATTGATACGCTTACGGATTGTTTCAAAGTTTGTAAGTGTTCCACCTAACCAACGCTGGTTGATGTAGTACATACCTGCACGAGTAGCCTCTTCTTTAACAGACTCTTGTGCTTGCTTCTTTGTACCAACGAAAAGTACGTTTCCGCCTTCTGCAGCAACGTTTTTTACGTAGTTAAATGCTTCATCTACCTTTTTAACTGTTTTCTGAAGGTCGATGATGTAGATACCGTTACGCTCCGTGAAAATGTACTTCTTCATTTTCGGGTTCCAACGGCGAGTTTGGTGTCCGAAATGAACACCAGCTTCTAGAAGCTGTTTCATTGAAATTACTGACATGTTAATTCCTCCTAATGGTTTTTTGCCTCCGATCATCTCATCTTTAACGCAGAACTCATCAAGGATGAGCACCATCTCCGTTAAATCGACAATCGTGTGTATTAACACCAAAAGTAACTATATCACAGGAAGATAGAGCAATCAAGTCTTTATTGTTTCATTTTCGGATGAATTTTTAGCATTAATTCAACCTCTGTCTTCCCACAGTCTAAACGCTTTGCAATTTGTTCTGTCGAATAGCCTTGGTCGTACATTTGAAACACGCTTGATTGTAAGGAAGGTTGGTACGCTTCTTCCTTCTGATAGTCTGAAGCGTTTGTTTCTTCAATAGGTGAAGGGTCTTCAACCTTTTGCGGTTTTTCTTCTCTATGCTTCTTACTTTGTTCTTCAAGGGTTTCTTGAAATGAATGGTTCTCTTGTGCTTGTGGTGCATCAGGAACTGGTGGTCTATATCCAGTCTCTTCTGTAGCTCTCTCTTGCTTATCTGCTACATCAGTCTGACCACTCTGTTCTAATATATTCATTAAACGTTCATTTTCCTCTTTGATTTCAAGTAAATAAGCTGTAAACGTCTCTTCTACTTCTCGAGCTACCTTTTCTTGCTTTAATTCCAACTCTTTTGTTTTGGAAACGCGAACCGATAGAATAACGATTGCAATGAGTGCTATGAAATGAAGTAAAAAACTGATGACCAATAAAAACGTTGTCATGGTATCCCTTCTTAGCCGTTATAATCAATGTTCTTTCCTAAATAGGGGTGATGGTTTTCTTTAGTTTTATTTTCTATTGATTTTTCTGGTACGTTTGGTAAAGAATGCTCTTCTTCTGAATGGAACTGAACGTGGTCGTTCTGATCCATCTCATTCACCTGTGAACGTCGTATCTCTTCTTGCATTTTCCCTTCTTCTCTAAGGGACTGTTGCATATGAGGCCCGCGTTGTTGCAATTGCTAAGGGTGACTCGCTCTTGAGCAGATAAACTGCCTTCTTTTTGTTGTTTTTGGTGAAGCTTTTGTCCAATTAGTTTTAGTTTCTGCAAGGAGTCTGTGAGCTTTTCTTTTCGAGATTGTAAGGTTCGTTCTTTCTCTACAATTTTTTTGTTTACACCAAAATAAAGCTCGGTTGGTGTATTCATGCGATTACCGATGTCCTTTGCTTCAATCGTTAGGCCGGCGGATAAAGAGCCTCCTATGACATTACCGTTCTGACAATAGATATGTTCTCGGGCAATGCATTGACTATGTACAATTGAATTTTCAATTAGGATATCTTGACCTGCTTCAATATTAGCTTGATTTGCATATCCAGCCTGCACATTCAGACCAGCATAAATGCCTCCGCGACCAGTGGCTGCGATCCCCTCAGATATTTGAATAGATCCTTCAGCGATGAGTGTAGCTCCTTCAACTAAACCATATACTTTTATATCCCCTTTGGCTTGTATGGTATAACCTGTAGGAACATTGCCACGGATGACAATTGTACCCACAAAATCGAGATTCCCTACACTCATATCAATGTCCCCGGAAACCTCATATTCTGGATAGATGTGTATAACTTGTTCACCTAATGATATTTGACCGTCAATGTTTGCGTACATGGATTGGTCTTCTGCACTCCACCAAACATTTGTTCCAGCCCTTAACTTCACAGGTTTACCTGGTGTTGGTTGAACAAGCTCTCCACATACATCCAAACCTGGGCTTCCTTTATCTGGATCTTTCACCTCTAGAAGCTTATCTCCCTCATTAACGGTAGGAATGCGCATGACATCCTTAAAATTTATCTGTTCATGATCCTCTCTTTGTAAAGCGGTGCTTAACTCTTTGACATAGATGACTTCTCCATCTTTTCCGTTAATTGGAGCATCACCTCTTGCAATGACTCTGGGGAAGCCATCTTGAGGTAAACCTGATGAAATCAAGCCCAGCGCTCCTTCATCCCATCCGTTAGTGATACCATAATGTGATAGTTCATCCTTTAGGTCCTGTACACTAAAGGATAACTCTAAATGATATTCTAGTTTCAAATGGAGAGAAGCTGTCATTTTATCTTTTGATATATCTATCTCAAAGAAGTTGGAAAACCCATCAATCCTCCCCATATGCTTTCGCCTCCTCAGATTTTCACTTTGCGAGTGCTAGATTTTTCAATATTTTTCGCAACTTAAATAAGGCTCGAGCATGTATTTGTGAAATTCTCGAAGTTGTTAACTCAAGTACCTGTCCAATTTCTGTTAACGTCAATTCTTCATGATAAAACAAACTAACCACTAGTTGTTCTTTTTCATTTAATTGTTTAATTCCTTCTGCAAGTTCTTTGTAGTCTTCTTTCTTTACCATTTGAGAATCTGGGTTTTTAGAGGTTTGATCAGGAATGGAATAACCAATCCCCTCTTTATGATCACTTTTTGTATCTTTTGGCTTTTCTTCCATTGATAAAATATTGGCAAAAAGTGTATCCTTTTGAACCTGTTCTACTTCTTCTTCAGTGGAACCAATTTCTTTAGCAATTTCTTCAGAGGAAGGGGCACGTTGTAATTGTTGCTCAAGCATTTCAGACGTGCTTTCAATTTTTTTTGACTTATCTCTTACAGAACGTGGTAACCAATCCTCTTTTCGAAGTCCATCAATAATGGCCCCCCGAATTCGAAATGAAGCGTACGTATCAAATTTTAAATCTCGCGAAAGATCAAACTTTTCAATGGCGTCATATAGGCCAATTAAGCCAAGACTTCGTATGTCCTCTTTGTTTACATTTTGAGGCAAATGAGCAGCTATACGATGAACATGATAGTTCACCAAATGCATATAACTGCGAACCAACTCGTTTGCGGTGTCTTGATCTCGATCTTTCTCCCATTTTTCCCATAGCTGTTGTTCCTGAGGAGCTGAATGATTGGTCATATGGATCCTCCTCGTTGAGTGTCCTGTTGTTCTTTATGTCTTACTCATCATCTAGTAATGAGCGTATCATTTCAGAAGTTTTTTTCGCTTCTTCCTCTGATAATTCGTTTTGTGTGTCTGTTTCCCCATCCGTCTGATGTACTAACATCTCCTCATCAGCTGTAGAGGAATGTTCAGTCGCATTGGACTTACCCTCATCTGTGTCGTTGTTAACAAGGTTATCGTTATGATTAGAGTTTATTTCTTTTCGACTTTCCACAGAAAAGCCCAAAGCCCATCGAAAAAGGAAAAGAATTAGAAAAAACAGAGCAAATGTTGCTGATGAACGTATTGCGGTGGTTGGCATTGTGTTCTCGCCGATGGAAAGCACATACACCATGGCTGCTCCTAGAAAGGCAAACACGAGATTCCACCATAACTTGCCTACCATCAAATTTCTGATACCCCTTTATTAACTGTTCTAATATGAAGCACAGCTGTATCTAGATGAAATTCTATAGTTCTTCCACTATTTCCTCCGCAATCTTCCGCAACGATTGGAATCCTGTATTGTTTAAGTGCTTCCTTTACTGCTTCAACATTCCGAGGTCCAATACGCATCATTTCATTTGAAGTAGAAAAAGGAAACATTTGCGCCCCACCTGCGATTTTTGCTTTTAAGGCAAAGGTGTGGGCACCTTTTTGTTTTATGACTTTGTATAATTCAGGAATGGCAGTGTCTGCATATTTTGCAACATTTTTCGGTACTTCTTTTGACATGCCAGAATCAGGTAACATGATATGTGCCATACCTGCTACTTTCGTCTTGTCATCAAAAAGGACAACGCCTACACAAGATCCCAATCCGGAAGTTCTAAGCGTTTGTGGAGGTGTCGCATACTTCATGTCTGCAATACCAACTTTCACGACAGATGCAACACTATTCATTCGCTTCTACCCCTAGAGCTTTAAATATAATTGGGAAAGAACCAGGGTCTGGAAGAAGGAAGAAATGCCCTCTTACCTCCCCCTCTTCTACACTATTATCCTGAATGCATGTATCGATTACGATTGCATGATCACTAACCTGTGAAAGTTCCAGTAAGCCAAAGCTAAGAACAGCTCCAATCATGTCAATGGATACAGAAGGAACAGAAGGTTGGATCGATAAAGATGTGAAATCAGAAAGAGCTGATAAGTACGAACCCGATAATATGTTCCCTAGCTCATTTATAGCCGAAATTCCCATTTCAGAGTGAGGAGGAATGGCAAAATCAATGGTGCTATCCCCAGTCATCTGGAAGGCCATACGATTCGCTTGTTCTGGAGGGAGTACAAAGAACATACTCCCTGATACATCTCCTTCTAATCTAAGAAACACAGAAACAAGTACCTGTTCAGCACCACCTGCGATATCCATCATTTCATCAAAACTCACTAACCTTACATCTGGAATGTTCATATCAATTTTTCGGTGTAAGAGCTTGGAGAGAGAAGTTGCTGCATGACCAGCACCAATATTTCCAACCTCTTTTAAAATATCCAGATGGTCTTGAGAAAATTGTTTTATAAATGGCATAAGCTTAACCTTCCATCGTTTTCAATTCTTTCACCTCTTGAGACGAAAGAACCTTTTGTAAATCTAATAAAATAAGCAAGCGTTTTTCTAGTTTCGCAACACCTTGAATATATTCCGCCTCAACAGTTCCTACAACCTCAGGTGGCGGTTCAATGGCGTCTTTAGGAATATCAATAACATCATTAGCTGAATCCACGATAAGTCCTACTTCCATATCATTGAAGTGAACGATAATGATTCGTGTGCTCTCGTCATTCTCTTTTGATTCAAGATCAAAACGTGTTCGTAAATCAATAATTGGCGTTACTACACCTCTTAAATTCATAACCCCTTGTACAAATTCAGGTGTGCTTGGAACTCTAGTAATATGTTGCATACGTTCAATAGAGCCCACCTGTTGTACAGGAACTCCAAACTCTTCATCTTTTAATTGAAATACAATAATCTTTTCATCTGTTACCGTTACTTCAGACATTCGATCTCCTCCCCCTTATTTAATTAAAGCATTACTATCTACTATTAAGGCAACTTGTCCATCGCCTAAAATGGTTGCACCAGAAATCGCAAACACATTTGATAAGTAGTTTCCAAGTGCCTTTAACACGACCTCTTGTTGACCGATAAAGGAATCTACGATTAATCCAGCCATCTTATCCCCTTTTCGCACAATGACGACAGAATAATGACTTTCATCCTCTTCTTCTCCTGGTACTTCAAAGACATCTTTCAAGGAAACAAGTGGAACAATTTTCCCGCGGAAATCGATCACTTTCTTATTATGAGCCTTCATAATATCCTCTTTTTTAATGATAGCTGTCTCGATAATGGAAGATAGTGGGATTGCATATTTCTCTTCTTCTACTTCTACTAACATGACAGATATAATGGATAACGTTAAAGGCAATTGGATTGAGAAAATAGAACCTTCATGCAATGTCGAATCTATGGAAATCGATCCTCCAAGGGATTCAATTGTATTCTTAACAACATCCAAGCCTACACCTCGACCTGACACATCAGAGATCTTATCAGCAGTTGAAAATCCACTCTCCATAATCAACTCATAAACTTGTTGATCATCAAGTGTAGCTCCCTGCTCAGGTGTTACAACGTTATTATCAATTGCTTTTTGTAGAACCTTATCACGGTTAATCCCTCCACCATCATCAGAGATTTCAATAAATACATGATTGCCAGATTGATAGGCTTTGAGATGAAGTGTACCTTCTTCAGGTTTGCCTTGCGCAACACGTTCCTCAGGCGTTTCAATTCCATGATCCAAGGCATTACGAATTAAGTGAACAAGAGGGTCTCCAATTTCATCAATAACGGTTCGGTCTAGCTCTGTCTCAGCACCTGAAATTTCTAGGTTGATTTTCTTATGTAGGTCACGAGCAAGTTGACGAACCATGCGTGGAAAACGATTAAAGACTTGTTCGACTTGAACCATACGCATGTTAAGAATGATGCTTTGTAAATCTCCTGATATGCGAGACATTCGCTCTACTGTTTCACTGAGCTCATTATGATTTAACTCACTTGAGATTTGTTCAAGACGACCACGATCAATGACAAGTTCTTCAAATAAATTCATTAAAACATCTAAGCGCTCAATGTTTACACGTATCGTTTTATTTTGAGCTTGTTGTTGTTTCGGTTCTGCTTCTGCCTCTTTCTTTTGAGAAGTAGCTGGAGTTTGGACTTCTGCCTGTTCTCTTTCTTGAGATTCTGGAGGTTGTGTTTCTTCCTGTTGAGATTGTTCTTGTTCTTGCAGTTGCTCCTGTTGGTTTGTTTTGTAGTCCTCAATAGAAAATGGTTGAACTTCAACCTTTTCTAACTCTGAAACTTTCATGACACGATTCTCAATTTCAGTAGGTTCTTCTTGTGTTACTAAAAGAACATGGAACTGATTTCCGAAGTCTTCCTCTTCGAGCTGATCAACAGGTGGTGTCGATTTGATTACTTCTCCGACTTGTTCTAGTACTTCAAACACCATATATACGCGTGCTGCTTTTAAAAGACAATCCTCTCGTAAATATACAGAGAGCTGCACATTTTGAAAGCCTCTATCGTTTGATTCTTGCAGAACGGTCAATTCAAACTCATCCAACCCTTCAACTCCGTGACTCTCTTCATTAGTTGGAGCAGAAGTTGCAGCAGTCTCTTGAACTGCACCTGTGTCCTGTTGAACATCAGAAGGTTTTTCTCCTTGTTCAATACGATTTAATTTATCCACTACCACTTCAACATCTCGTTGACCATCTCCACCGGATGCAATATCAGTTACCATAGCTTCAAGGTCTTCTAGAGAGTCAAATACGATATCTAACAAATCGGTATCTACTGCAACTTGCTTATTTCGCACGGCATCTAACACATTTTCAATTTTATGTGTTAAGTTAGCTAGGTCCTGATACCCCATTGTTGCAGACATCCCTTTTAATGTATGGGCTGCACGGAAAATTTCACTAACCAGATCCAAGTTTGATGGATCTTTCTCAAGTTTTAATAAGGAATCATTTACCGTTTGTAAATTCTCTTTGCTTTCTTCAATAAATACCTCTAAATACTGATTGACTTCCATTTCCCTTCACCTCTCTTATTCCCCTATTAATTTCATTACTGTGTTACTTACTTCATTTAAATGGACTATATAATCAACCTTATTGGTTTGAAACGCTGCTTTTGGCATTCCATATACAACCGATGATTCACTGGACTCTGCTATTGAGATAACTGAATTCACCCCTGCTTTTAACGTTTCTAGACCTTTAGCTCCATCTGATCCCATTCCTGTTAGGACGATGGCATATGTTTCATAATTGGCTAATCCTTGTAATGATTCAAACATGACATCAACAGACGGTCGATGTCCTAATCGATAAGGGGTCTGTGATAACTGAATCGCCAGTGACATTCCAACACTCCGAACAGTCATGTGAAAGTCCCCAGGAGCAACATAAACGGTCCCTTTTTGTAAGACCTCTCCGTTTTCAGCTTCTTTCACCTGAACCTGACACAAGGTATTTAATCGATTCGCTAAAGATTTTGTAAACCCTTGAGGCATATGTTGGACTATCAAAACTGGAGCAGGAAGATCTTCCGGTAATTGCATAAGCACTTTTTGTAGGGCTCTTGGACCTCCTGTAGATGTCCCAATTGCAATCAGTTTTTTTAATGATTTTTGTTGGCGTAAAGCCGTTTTCTTAGGTGTATAAGGAATGGTTTCCGTCTTTTCCTGTCTGTCATCTATAACTTGCTCAACATTTACGTTTGAAGCACCATATACTTTATCTGTTATCTCTTCTTTTATGGTTTCAATATCTAGTGAAATAGCACCAGAAGGCTTCTGAATAAAGTCAATTGCACCGTATTCCATCGCCTTTATGGTGCTCGCTGCTCCTTCTGCTGTTAAACTCGATAGCATCACAACAGGTAGAGGGTTATTACTCATGATATTTTGCAGGCATTCAAGACCATCCATGATCGGCATTTCAATATCTAGTGTAACAACATCTGGAGAGAGCTCACGTATTTTTCGCAACCCATCCTCTCCATTGCGTGCCGTTCCAATCACAGTTAGTCTCGTATCTTTTTCCAAAATATCCGAAATCATCTTTCTCATGAAGGCAGAATCGTCGATCACTAGTACACGTATTCCTCTCATAATCGACCTACCTTTCTAACATAAATTGTTTGAGCTTGGACACAAACGTAAATGGCACCTTCTTATGAATATCGATATTTTGTTCCAAATATTGATCTGTTAAGAGTTTAAGGGCCTGGCTTATTTTAGCCTTTTCATCATAGGATAAAAATGGCTGTTGTCTTGTGACAGCTTTTGTTACCACTTTATCATCTGGCAAAATTCCAAGTGGATATATGGATTTGTTCAAAAATTGCGACACCACGTTTTGCATTCGTTCCATCGTCTTCTCACCAGCTCGATGTGAAAATGCCTTATTAACAACTAAGTACATAGGAAGATCAAACTGTTTTTGTGTGATGTGTTTAATCATAGCATACCCATCTGTTAAAGCTGTAGGTTCAGGTGTTGTGACGACAAAACATTCATTGGCTGCAAGAATAAAATGTATGCTTTCATTTGTTACTCCTGCACCCATATCAAAAAGGATATAATCATAGGATTGAACAAGCCTTTGTAATTGTTGAAAAAAATAATCGAGCTTTTCATCACTAAACTGAAAAATATCGGATAATCCTGAGCCTGCTGCTATATAGGATAAGGAATTCGGTCCCTTTTCGATAATGTCTTCAATCGGAATATCTTCATTAAACATATCCACGATCGTTCGATTTGGTGATAAACCTAGTAAAATATCAATATTGCCCATACCGATATCTAAATCAAAAAGAAGAACCTTCTTTTCGTTTTGAGTAAGAGAGAGAGCAAAGTTTAATGCAAAGTTGGATTTACCCACTCCCCCCTTACCACTTATTGTTGCTATGGTCTTCGCTTCTGAGGTGCTTCTAATCTGATTTAACTTTTCACGGAGTTTTTGTGCCTGATCATGTTTCACCTTTTTCACCAACTATCCTTCTTATCATACTTTCGACCGAAGCCTCTCTTATATCATCTGGTACATTTTGACCATCCGTCAAGTAGGCAACACCAATTTTATGTTGTAAAACCATATTTAGCATAGCTCCACTGTGAGATGTTTCGTCTACTTTCGTAAATATAAGCTTCTGAATCGGTACATTTGAGAATTGTTGGTAGATTGCATCCATATCTGAAAATTTGCTTGTTAGCGATAGTACAAGGTACGTTTCGAGTTCATCTTCGAAATCAATAATCTTTTTTAATTCTTCAACGTATTGTGAATCTCTAAAATTTCTACCAGCTGTATCCACTAATATGTGATCATAGGATTGAAACTTTTCTTTCGCTTTTTGATAGTCTTCCAAGTTATAAGCAATCTCAATAGGAATATCTAAAATCTTCGCATAGGTTTTCAGCTGATCAATGGCTGCGATACGAAAAGTATCCGTAGTAATTAAGGCAACCTTTTTCTGATGTTTGATAACACCTTCAGCAGCTAATTTGGCTATTGTTGTGGTTTTTCCTACACCAGTTGGACCTACAAGGTGAATAAACTGTTTTTCAAAAGATAGCCCTCCGAATGAAATGTCCTGAACCTTTTCGGTTATGACTTCTTTCAGCCATTCTTTTGCTAGCTTTTCATCAACTTGCCCCTTAGCTATATAGAACTTCTCAAGTAAAGATTCCATAAGCTTATTTGCCACACTTTCAGTTACTTCCTGTTCTATAAGGAGTTGATAAACTGGCTGCAAAACCTCTGGGTAGGAAACATTAGATGATTTCGGTTGGTATTGCATAAGCTCTTTTAATTCTCGGATTTCTTTCAACATCTCATCGTCATCCTTATAATTCGCTTGTTCTTGCGAAGTATATAGAGAAGGAGATGGTGTTGGAGAAGCAACCGATTGCGGTGGCTTCTCCTCTTTTTCTGGCATCTTTTGCGGTTCTTTTTGTTTAACTTTCGGTTGAGGGTCAATCGCTGCAATAACTTCGATATTCTTTTTTCGAAAGAGCCCCATAAAGCCACCCTTTGTAATCTCTTTTGAATTAAGAATGACAGCATCATTTCCAAGCTCTTTTCGAACTTTATTCATCGCCTCTGGCATGGTTGGTGCTACATATTTTTTTACTTTCATTAGATATTCACCACCCCAACACTTTGTACTTCAACACTTGGCTCTAACTCGTTATAGGAGAGTACAGCCACTTGTGGAAGGAAGCGTTCTAATAATTGCTTAATATACATGCGAACAGCTGGCGAGCAGAGCACAATAGGTGTGTCTTCCTGAAGGGATAACTGCTCAACCTGCTGTGCAACAGACTGGACAATCGCTTGCTGAGAATCCGGATCCAATGCTAAATAGCTTCCATGTTCTGTTTGTTGAATATGTTCGGCAACGGTTTTTTCGACTTTTCCGGATACCGTTAATACTTTAAGCGATTCTTTACCTTGCACATACTGATTCGTAATTTGTGTTGATAAGGATTGTCTTACATACTCTGCAAGTAACTCCGTATCATTTGTCATTTTGCCGAAGTCGGCTAATGTTTCAAAAATAACTGGCAAATTCTTAATCGAAACATTTTCTCGCAAGAGCTTCGCTAATACTTTTTGAATCTCACCCGTATTTAATGGGTCTGGTGTTACTTCCTCTACTAGAATTGGATAAGACTCTTTTAAGTGGTCAATGAGCTGTTTGGTTTCTTGACGACCGAGTAACATATGAGCGTGTTGCTTGATGATCTCTGTTATATGAGTGGACACTACAGATGGTGGGTCGACGACCGTATAGCCAAACATTTCAGCATCCTCTTTGGCTTCCTCTGTAATCCATTTAGCAGGGAGACCAAATGCTGGCTCTTGTGTGTCAATACCCTCTACAGCATCATCATCACCGCCAGGACTCATTGCAAGATAATGATCGAGCAATAGTTCACCGGTTGCGACCTCATTGCCTTTTACTTTTAATCGATATTCATTCGGATTTAATTGAATGTTATCACGAATGCGAACAACCGGTATTACGAGTCCTAATTCAATTGCCAGTTGTCTTCGAATCATGACAATTCGATCCAGTAAGTCTCCGCCCTGATTGGCATCAGCGAGTGGAATTAATGCGTACCCAAACTCAAATTCAATCGGATCTGTACTAATGAGGTTTACGACATTTTCTGGTGATTGCATTTCAGAGCTTTCCACTTCTTCCTCTTCATCAGCAACCGTTTCTTCATATGTTTCTTGATTTTGGGACATCATGTAGCCTGCTCCAATAAGTCCTAAACCGATAAACGTTGTAATGATAATTGGAATTGGAGTCAAGCCAAGTAAGAAGATGGTTCCACCTGCAATGTACAGAAGTTTAGGATATCGAAAGAGTTGTTTGGTAACGTCTGATCCCAGGTTTCCTTCTGAGTTCACTCGTGTTACCACAATACCGGTTGCAGTAGAGATTAATAGCGCTGGAATTTGACTTGTTAAACCATCTCCAACTGTTAGACGAGTGTATGTATTGATCGCTTCCATGAATGGCATACCATTTTGCGTCATTCCGATAATTAAACCAAAGATAATATTAATAAGAACAATAATGATACCTGCAATGGCATCCCCTTTTACGAATTTACTGGCACCATCCATAGCACCATGGAAATCCGCTTCGTTTTCAATCTTCTCTCTACGTTCTTTCGCTTGAACTTCAGAGATTAATCCTGCATTTAAATCCGCATCAATACTCATTTGCTTACCTGGCATCGCATCTAAGGTGAAGCGTGCTGCCACTTCGGAAACACGTTCTGCACCCTTGGTGATAACAAGGAATTGAATAATAACAAGAATCGCGAATATAACAAAACCAACCAGTGGAGAGTTTCCTGTTACAAATGTACCGAACGTCGAGACAACGCCTCCAGCTTCTGCTTCTGACAAAATGGAACGAGTTGTCGAAACATTCAGCCCTAAACGAAATAGAGTCAACAATAGTAAAAGAGAAGGGAATATGGAAAACTCTAGCGCTTCCGTCGTATTCATGGCGACTAACGCAACCATTAATGCCAATGATATGTTCACTAATATAAATAAACTTAATAAAAATGGTGGCATTGGTATGACAAGCATCACAATAATCAAGATGACGCCTACCAATACCGATAGATCTCTAGCTGCCATGGTACACTCTCCCTACTTTCCTACGCTTTTTTCTGTATGCGGTAGACGTAGGCTAATATTTCAGCTACCGCTTGATAAAACTCTTCCCCAATCGCATCTTCAACTTCCACCTCATCGTATAAGGCTCTTGCTAAAGGTCGATTTTCTACAGTGATTACATCATGTTGTTTGGCAATTTCTTTAATTTTCTGCGCAACATAATCGACACCTTTTGCAACAACATACGGCGCTTGCGATTTATCCTCATCGTATTTAATCGCAATGGCGTAGTGCGTTGGGTTTGTAATGACGACATCCGCTTCTGGGACTTCGCTCATCATACGCTGTTGAGACATTTGCTTCTGCTTTTCTTTAATCTTAGATTTGATCTGAGGGTCACCCTCCATATTTTTGTGTTCATCCTTTACATCCTGCTTAGACATTCGAATGTTTTTCTCATGATCATAGCGTTGGTATGTATAATCAATAACGGATAAAACCAATAGGAGCAATGAAGCCGATATCCCCATGATAATCGTTGTTTGTCCAAAAAAGCCGATAGCACTTTCCAAGCTTTTCTGAGACATTTCAAGCATGTCCCCTTTTCGCCACCAGAGTATCGAGAATGTAACTGTACCAACAAACCCGATTTTTAATAGCGATTTAAACAGTTCGACCAAAGCCCTGGCGGAGAAGATTTTTTTTGCTCCTTGTATTGGGTTAAGCTTTTTAGGGTCGATTTTTAACGGTTCTCCCGTAAACATGACTCCAACTTGTAGCAAGTTCGAGGCAATACCAGCAACCATGGCCATTGCAGCAATTGGAGCTAGGGTTTTTGTCATTTCAAAGCTCGCTTCAACAAATATTTGCTGAACATTGTTCTGAGTCAAATCCCACCTGGCATACTCCTGAAAAGCTGTTTTGTACAACCCTGTAAACTGATCGCGTAAAAAACCACCTATTACAAAAAGGAGTAAAAAGACAGAAAATAAAAGAATCGAGGTATTCACATCCTGACTCTTTGGAACCTGTCCTTTCTTACGGGTATCCTCACGCTTTTTCGGAGTCGCTTCTTCTGTTTTTTCACCCTGGAAAAATTGCAGGTCTAATCGTAACAGTTCCATCTAAGCGCCTCCCATAAGCTGCATTAGGCTTCTCATTGATACGAGCATTAGTTCAAATAATTCATGGATGATGATAGTGAACATGCCAAAAGAAATGAATATAACAACAAAGCTCACTAAAATCTTTAATGGTAGTCCAACGACAAACACGTTTAACTGTGGCACAGTCCTCGCAATAATTCCAAGAGCAACATCAACTAAAAATAAGCAGCCCACGATCGGAATCGCCATTTGGAAGGCTATCACAAACATTTTGTTGAACGTTGTTAAAACAAAGTCCATCATGTCTGGACTAGAAAAAGGAATGTACAGTTGTTGCATGGGTATCACTTCATAACTATAAAACACGCCATCAATCAAGAGATGGTGACCGTTTACAGCTAACAAGAATAATAGCGTAAATGTGTAGAGATACTGACCGATCAGTGGACTTTGTGCCCCTGTTTGAGGGTCCACGACATTGGCAATAGCAAAACCCATTTGGAAATCAATGAAACCTCCAGCCACTTGAATCGCTGAGATTAACAAGTACGCTATAAACCCGACCATGAGACCAACTAAGGCCTCTTTAATAATTAACAAATAAAACGTTTCATTCAATAACACAACAGGAACATCAATCGTGAAATACATAATCCAAGCTAAGAAAAAACTAAATCCGATTTTATGCTGTGACGGTACATTCCGATAAGAGAATATAGGAAGTGTTACGAAAAATGCCGTAACCCTCATAAAGATTAATAGAAATGCAGGCACAGCGTTTAAGTTGATAATCTCTAGCATCGCTTATCCTACAAATTGATTGAGATTCTTAAAAATATTAGCAGCAAATTCAACCATCATTGATAACATCCAAGGACCAAAAAATATGAGACCAAATAGGACGGCTACAATTTTCGGAATAAACGCGAGTGTCTGTTCCTGGATTTGAGTAGTAGCCTGGAAAATGGACACGAGCAACCCGACAGATAGAGCTAGAATAAGGAGAGGCCCTGTAACACTTAACACTGTATAAATACCTTTTTCAGCTAACGATACAACGAATTGACTGTTCATGCTTCAGACCTCCCTAAAACCCTTCTAGTAACGATTGCGATATGAGATACCAACCATCTACAAGCACAAACAAAAGAATTTTGAATGGCAATGAGATCATAACGGGTGGAAGCATCATCATACCCATAGACATTAAAACACTAGCAACAGCCATATCAATAACGAGAAATGGAATGAAAATCATAAAGCCCATTTGGAATGCTGTTTTCAACTCGCTTATTGCAAATGCGGGAACAAGCGTCGTTAGCGGTATATCTTGTATCGTGCTCGGACGCTCCATACCTGCATAATTCATAAATAAAGCAAGATCTTTTTCTCTTGTATGCTTAGCCATAAATTCTTTCATGGGAATGCTTGCTTCTTCATAAGCTTCTTCCAATGTTATTTCCTCGTTAAAGAGAGGCGTGAGTGCTTCCTGATTCACCTCTTGTAGTGTCGGTGCCATTACGAAAAATGTAATAAATAAAGCCAATCCAATTAACACCTGATTGGGGGGCATTGTTTGGGTTGCCAATGATGTACGTACGAATGAGAGTACAATTAAAATTCTAGTAAAACTAGTCATCAAAATTAATATACTTGGAGCTAATGAGAGAATCGTTAATAATAGCAACAACTTGATGGATGTCGATATGTTTGTTGGGTCTGAATTTGAAAAAATGTCTATAAATTCATTCATCGGAATCCTCTTTCTTTTGTTGCTTTCGAATAACTTCTTCTCGTTTATCCTTTAGTGACTTCAGTTCTGATTGAAACAACTGCTGAAACTGAATGGATGATGAGTCTGATTGTTGTGATGTTTGTTGTGTTGATTGTTGCTTGTTTCGAGATAGGAGCGATGCTAAACGTGCTCAGGCCTCCGAGGTTTTGTAAGGTTCGTACATTCCCAAACATTTGATTCCGTTTATTCACGAATTTCAAAAGCGCATATATGAGAAACACGACAAAACCAAGGGCTAACACAAGCTTTACGATGTTCCATACAAGTGATGGGTTATCTTGTTGATTAGACTGGTTTAAAGGAGAAGATGGGGATTGTTCCTCTTCTCCTTCATTGCATCCTTCTAAATCAGGGTTTTTTATACATTCATCTGCATTTCGATCAACGGTTGAAGCATGGGATGTATGTATAGGAATTAAGCACATCATAACCAGTACAAGGATTCCTAAGATAAATCTTTTCTTCATAAGGCCCAAACGCTTAAGCTAATGCTTTATTAATCGCTTCAAGGACACGGTCAGCCTGAAACGGTTTTACGATGAAGTCTTTTGCACCAGCTTGTATGGCATCGATAACCATTGCTTGTTGCCCCATTGCAGAACACATAATCACTTTAGCCTCTGGATTCGTACCCTTAATTTCTTTTAATGCCGTAATTCCATCCATTTCAGGCATCGTAATGTCTAACGTTACAAGATCTGGCTCAAGCTCTTTATATTTTTCAATCGCTTGATTTCCATCCTGCGCTTCCCCTACTACTTCGAATCCATTCTTCGTTAAAATGTCTTTGATCATCATGCGCATAAACGCAGCATCGTCTACAATTAAAATTTTACTAGCCATAATTCTCCTCCTCGTAACTTCTCTCGTTTATTGTAATTTTTTTAGTCGTTCTTGTTGGCTTAGAATATCTGTTACACGTACACCAAAGTTTTCGTCAATGACAACAACCTCACCTTTAGCGATGAGTTTTTCATTTACATGAATATCAACAGGTTCACCTGCTAATTTGTCCAGCTCAACGATGGAACCTGAAGACAACTCTAAAATTTCTTTAATGGTCCGCTTCGTTCTCCCAAGCTCAACGGTTACACGTAATGGGATATCAAGTAACATATCTAGATTTCGTTTTTCGTTATTAGGCAGTTCAACCTGATTAAAGTTGGAAAACTCAGCCGCTTCAACTTCAGCGTTCTGCCCATTCCCTATACCACCGATATGCTGTGGTTGTCTAGGTTGTTGTGGCTGCTGTTGTTGTTGTTGCGGTTGAACTTGCTGCTGTGCTGCAGGAGCAGCTTGAGCTGGTTGTTGCGGTTGTTGTGGGTTCCCAGCTGGTGCAGCTTGTTGTGGCTGAGGCATCTCCTGAGCTTGCTGTGGAACCTGCTGCTCACTCTCCTGAGCGGATGGCTCTTCCTCCGGTGGATTTAACAACTGATTCACCAATTCTTTAGCAAAATTCAACGGAAGAACTTGCATAATGGCAGAGTCTATTAAATTTCCAATCTTCAATTGGAAAGAAACCTTCACCAAAATTGTGTTATTAGGGATGTTTTCCGTTCCCTCTCCTTCTTGAACATTCAATAGATCAATAGAAGGTGGTGAGATGTCTACCTTTTTATTAAACACCGTAGACATACTAGTTGCTGCAGAGCCCATCATTTGATTCATGGCTTCCTGAACAGCACTTAAGTGAATGTCGTTCAACTCTTCATCAGGGGACGTACCATCTCCTCCTAGCATCAGGTCAGCAATGATGGCAGCATCCTTTTGTTGAATGACTAATAGATTCATGCCAGAGAACCCTTCTGTGTACGTTACTTGAATCGCAACGTTTGGCTGAGGGAATTCCTCGGGCAATTGTGATTGTTCGATGACTGATATTTCTGGTGTGGTGATGTCTACCTTTTGATTTAAAAGGCTTGATAGTGCTGTAGCCGAACTACCAAAAGAGATATTCCCGATTTCACCGAGCGCATCCTGTTCTAATGTAGAAAGTTGGCCCTCATCCTGAGACTCAGGCTGCCCTTCCTGTTCATCATCCTCGTCTGCTGTCCCTCTTAGTAGTGCGTCAATTTCGTCTTGTGAAAGCATATCATCACTCATCATCCTCGTCCCCCCCTTTATATTCTTCTAACACTTGTACAGCCACTTTCTTTTTGTTCTTACCTGGCTGCACGAGGAATTTCGTCTCTTGATCAACTTTCATTTTTAATGGATCCTGGATATTTTGATCCAATTGAATGACATCATCCTGTCCCAATTGGAGGAATTGATCAATTGTCATGCTGGATTCTCCAAGCATCGCACTGACATCGACTTCTGCTTTTTGAACACTTTTTGCTAATGCATCGTAATCTTCTGGTTTTGGATCAGTCGTTTGAGTCTGCATCCAATAATGAACCGAAAGCTTTGGAATAATCGGTTCTAAGACAACATGAGGAATACAAATATTAATCATTCCACTTGCTTCACCAATTTCCGTGTTCAGTGAGATGACGACAACAGTTTCATTGGGAGAAACCATTTGTAAAAACTGTGGATTCACCTCAAACTCTTCTAGTTCAGGTTCAATGTCCACTACAGTGCTCCACGCTTCCTGCAAATTATCTATTGCTTTTTCAAACAGCTGAGACATAATTTTTGTCTCGATCTCTGTAAGGTTTTCAACTTTATTGTGTGAAACCCCTTTGCCACCCAGCATACGGTCCATCATGGCATACGCAATGTTAGGATTGGTCTCTAACAAGATTCGACCATCTAATGGCTCTACCGAGTAGATATTCAAAATCGTTTTTCTAGGTATAGATCGAATAAATTCTTCATAAGGTATCTGGTCAACAGATGCCACAGAAATATTAATATAAGTGCGAAGTTGCGCAGAGAAAAAAGTCGTGAGCAAACGTGCAAAATTCTCGTGAATACGAGACAAGCTTCGGATTTGGTCTTTCGAAAATCGAAGTGCACGTTTAAAGTCATAAACTCGTACCTTCTTTTGTTTTTCTTCTTGTTTTAAATCATCGGCGTCCATCTCTCCAGTAGATATCGCCGAAAGTAAGGCATCAATCTCATTTTGTGAGAGAACCTCTTCAGCCACAAACGTCACCTCCGTTCAGGCGCAAAAAGAACTTAAGCTTACATTAATTTTGTAAAACTTTATTAGTGGTATAGACATCAGTTACTTTGCCTTCCATCATTAGTTCATTTAAGCGAGTTTTTAACATGTTTTCTAGGTTGTCGACTTCGGATAAATCTTGTTGATTCATGTTCGAGAGTTCTTTAATTAAAATGTTTTTCAACTGAAAGTCACGCTTTTGGAGTTCTTCTTTAGCATCTTTACTATTCGTGACAATTCGAAATTGAATGCGGACAAACCCTTCATCCCTAAGATCTGTTGTAATTTCTTCAGTTTCTAAGGAATTCTCGACAATTTCATCGATTGAGGGCTGTCCATCCTCCCCTTTTCCTTGCATGGTTAGCAAAAAGACAAGGGTTCCGGCTCCAACAACCGTAATAACAATTAATACACCAATCATAGTCTTAAATACTTTTTGATTCATGAGGTATCCCCCTCTTTACCAGCTTCAATGCCTATGAGACCTATATGTCGATAAAATTGCTTTACTAGCTTCAGCACATCTTCATGAGATTCTTTCACAACAAGCTTTTTTCCGTTATGAAGAGTAATCGTAGTATCTGGAAACGATTGAACCTGCTCTATGTAAATAGCATTTAAAGTGAATGTATCACCGTTTAATCGGGTAAGTTTTATCATAGAATAAATGGAGGAAAAGGTAACAGTATGAGGCCTGTTACCTTTTCCATGATCCCCCTTTTACTTATCGTTTAAGATTTACAAGCTCTTGAAGAATTTCATCAGATGTAGTGATGATTCTTGTGTTTGCCTGGAAACCGCGTTGTGCTGTGATCATGGATGTAAACTCTTCTGATAGGTCTACGTTGGACATTTCAAGAGCACCGGATACGACAGATGCTGAACCATCCTGACCGGGAACTAAAATATCATCTAATGTAGATAATTGGTTATCTCCAGCTAAACTATAAATACCAGCGTTATCTGTATTGGTAAATGTATTACCACCGTCTTTATTTAAGCCACCTGGATTAGAAAACTTAGCTAACCGAATTTGACCAGCAACTTTTGATTCCCCAAATTCATTAATGTAGTTTACCGTACCATCATTAGAGATGCTAAAGCTCTCTGCATTTGTCGGAACCTTGATACGTGAAGCTCCACCATTAGAAGTATTCGGGGTTCCGGCGGCTCCACTAGCTTGATAGCCTTCACCAACAAGATATTTACCATCGTTGTTCACGATAAATCCTTCATTATCCAAATAGAAGTTACCAGCACGTGTAAAACTCGTATTTGCTGTTTGTAGGTCAACAAAACCTTGTCCAACCGGTGCATTTTCATTTCCTTCTGCCAGAACGAACATTCCATCACCTTCAAGTGCTAAATCAAGCGGACGATTTGTGGTTTGTCTGTTGCCTTGAGTATGAATATTATCAATAGAGCCAACTTGTGAACCTAATCCAACCTGAGAAGGGTTTGTACCACCGCGTAATGGAGTGCCTGCTTGGTCTTGAGTAGGCCCTTGAGAAGTAGATAAAGATTGACTCATCATATCCTGGAATGTCACGCGCCCTTTTTTATAACCGTACGTATTAACGTTCGAAATATTATTTCCAATCACATCTAACTTGTTTTGATTACCTTTCATTCCTGAAATACCTGAATACATTGAACGTAGCATCTAGGTTTCATCCTCTCGATTAGTAGATTGATCCTTTTAAAAAGATCCATATTTCCATAGCTGCTTCAATCGGTCCACAGCTCTAGGCTTCCCGTAGGTCCAGCCTATTCTTCCATTACAATCGTCCCATCAATATTGGTGAAAATTTGTGATGAGGCTTCCTGTCTGCCCATCGCGGTTATAACGGTTTGATTTTTTGTACTCACTACCAATGCCGCTTCCTTGGTTAGTACGAGGGAATCGGTAACGCCCTTCGTCTTTGCCTCGGTTACTTTGGAAGTGATATCTTGCCATTGTTTGTCCTGGATGTGGATGTTTCGCTCCTGTAATCTTATCTTGGCATGCTTGCTCAGCTTAAGGCCTTCTGCTTGCTGATTTAATACTTCTTGGAATGATTGTTTAGGTTGAGCAGCTCGTGATTTCTTCGTTTTGGGCAACTGTAACGGTTGATGTTGCAGTTGATGGATTCTTGGATCCATAGTATCCCTTCTTTCCTATTTCACTTCTACTGAGTTGAGCTTTGATCTTGTGTGGTATCGTCTCCTTCACTTACACGCCTAATTTGATCCGTTGAAACGGTTGTTCCGTTCGCTAATTCTAATACAATTGAATTTTGCTTTTTGGAAACGGCGTCTACTTTACTTGTTTCTGCCCCCGTGATATTACCATTCTGATCTATCACATCGTAGGACACTTCTTTCCCAATCATAGAACTGTACTTTACAACTGGGGCAAAAGACTGTGCTTGAGTCATGTCATCAATCGATGAAGACATATTCGTCATTTGTTCTAACATCGAGAAGTTCGTCATTTGAGAAACAAACTCTTTATCCTTCATAGGATTGGTAGGGTCCTGGTTTTTCAACTGTGTCATTAGAATCTTTAAAAAGTCATCTTTCCCCAATGAAGGACCTTGGGATCCACTTACTGTTTTCGTTTGTTGTTGGGACTTTAAATAAACCGATGGATCTAAACCATTCATCTATTCCACCTACACTTTCTTTAGCTTAAGCAACCTGCTTAATTGAAACATTAAGACTGTTAATCCGTCTCAATTGGGTCGCCGCTACTCTCTTCTTCCATAAGTAACTCATGAAAGTCCAATACTTCTGAATCGTCATCTTGTTGGTCTTGTTCCTGATTATCTTCTGCTGTCTGAGAATCATATTGGTCTTCCGAGTACTCGTCTTGTTCTTTTTGGAAGTGCATATTTTGTTGTGAGTTAACGTTAAGATCCTGCTTTTCAACTACCACCTGGTTTGGTGAAAACATGTGACGCAATTGCTGAAGGTTTCCTTCAAGCATCTCTTTCGTCGTCTGAGAAGATACCATGATTTTGACCATCATTTCCCCATTTTGCTGGGTCATCCTTACCATCATGTCACCGAGATTGCCTGGGCTTAGTTTAATAGAAAGTTGCTGCCCGTGCTGATTGGAGATAAAACGACTTCGATTCATGACTTTTTGGAATTGATCAATCAGTTGCTTTTGATTGTTAGTATCCTGTTGTCCTGTATTCAATTTAATAACGTATTGCTCTTGTTTTGACATTGGCATGGAATCCATGGATGCTGA
>SDGW01000106.1_pt1 | contig 33782 bp, 41 predicted proteins | sample 2873831 | NCBI WGS metagenome assembly SDGW01 (sample SAMN08132700, study PRJNA421101) | hypersaline lake metagenome | isolation source: celular fraction 0.22 microns magnesium sulfate-rich crust from ephemeral... | place: Spain: Penahueca Lagoon, Toledo | collected 2011-07 | reverse complement strand
CGGGTCGCACGCAAGGGAGCGCTGGCGGTCGTCACAGCCGAAGGGCCGGAGAACCCGGAGATCTTCGACCCGAGCGGGTAGCCGCTCTCCGGCCGCGTTTCCTCCGACGCGGCGTACTGTCGGTATGAATCGTCGCCTCCCCGCGGTGTCCTCCCGTGTCACTGGGAGCCCCGCAACCGAGATGTGGACGTAGTGTTTGTGGCCCGTGCCTCGACAGCGCTCCTACTCGCGGAATCCGAGCAGTCGCAGTCCGTTCAGCGAGACGAGCACCGTCGAACCTTCGTGTCCGACCACGGCGAGGGGCAACGGGATGCCTCGCAGGAGAATCGTGCCGACCATGAGCGCGATTGCGCCGAAGGCGATCGCGAGGTTGACGGTGAGCGTCCGGCGTGTCTTGCGGCCGAGACCGAGGACGTAGGGGATCTTGCTGATGTCGTCGCCCATCAGGACGACGTCGGCCGTTTCGAGCGCGACGTCGGTCCCGGCGCCGCCCATTGCGATGCCGAGTGTCGCGGTCGCCAGTGCCGGCGCGTCGTTGACGCCGTCGCCGACCATCGCGACGTTCTCGTAACGAGACACCAGCTCCTCGACGCTGTCGACTTTCTCCTCCGGCAGGAGTGCGGCCTGCACTTCGTCGATGCCGACCTCGTCAGCGACACGGTTGGCGACGCGCTCGTTGTCCCCGGTCAGCATGACGACGTGGTCGACGCCCAACGCCCGGAGCCGCTCGACCATGTCCGCGGCTCCGGGGCGGACGGTGTCCGTGAACGCGAGCCAGCCGAGGACTCGGACCCGGTCGTCAGTCTCCCGGACGACGACCACGCTCGTCTTCCCCTCGTTCTCCAAGTCCGCCATCGTGTCCAGCCCGACGTCTAGCCCGTCGACCGACGCGTCCCCGAGGACCGTCTCGAGGTAACTGCGGTTCCCGATGTGAACGACGTCGTCCCGGACGGACGCTCGTACGCCCTTGCCGGCGGCCGCCTGGAACCCAGTTGCTTCGGGGACGTCGACTCCTCGTTCGGCGGCCGCGTCCACAGTCGCCTCGGCCAGGTGGTGTTCCGACCGCGACTGGACGGCCGCAGCCAGCGAGAGCAGCTGCGCTTCGTCGAGCGAGTTGCTCCCCGAACCGTCCCGGACGAGTACGTCAGTCAGTTGCGTGTTGCCTTCGGTGAGCGTCCCCGTCTTGTCGAAGGCGACGGCGTCGATGGTCGCCGCCGCTTCGACGTGTTCGCCGCCCTTGAAGAGAACGCCCTGCCGCCCACCCGACGCGATTGCCGAGAGGACAGCCGCCGGCGTGGAGATGATGACGGCACACGGCGAGGCGGCGACCATGAGCGTCATCGCTCGGTAGAACGTGCTCGTGAACTCGGCGCCGAGAGCGAGCGGGACTGCGATGGCCGCGGTGGTGAGCGCGAACACACCGAGCACGTACGGTTGCTCGAGCCGGTCGATGAGTCGCTGTGTCGGTGCTTTCTCGCTCTGCGCCTCCTCGACCATGCGGATGAGCCGGGTAATCGCCGACTCGTGGGCCTGCCGCGTCACTCGGATTTCGAGACTGCCGCTCTCGTTGATCGTCCCGCCGAAGACCTCGTCACCGGGCTGTTTCGGGACGGGCATCGACTCGCCCGTGAGAGCGGCCTCGTCCACCGTGCTCTCGCCGGATTCGACGGTGCCGTCGAGCGGGATGCGGTCGCCGGGCCGAACGACGAACACGTCGTCGACTGCGACGTCGTCGATGGGAACGGTGACCGCCTCCCCGTCGCGGAGCACCCGTGCAGTGTCGGGTCGCATCTCCACGAGCGACTTGATCGCCCGCCGCGACCGCCCGATGGCGTAGTGCTGGAGGACGTTCGACAGCGAGAACAGGAACAACAGCATCGCACCTTCGAACGGTGCGCCGATCGAGAACGCGCCGAGCGCGGCGACGATCATCAATAGGTCGATGTCGACCGCCCGGTGCCGGAGCGTCTCGACAGCGCCCTTGAGTCCGTACCAGCCGCCGAAAACGTACGCGACGACGTAGCTGAGCTGTGAGACGACGCCCGGAACGTCGAGCCACCCTGCGACTAGCCCGCCGACCATCCCAGCGAACGTCAGCACGACGAACACCGATTCGCGGCGGAGGGCTGACTGCGTTCGACTGCCACCGGCATCCGTGTCGTCCCGCAGTGAGACACCGTGGTTTTCGACCGCTTGGGCGAGTTCAGCTTCGGACGTGACGTCGCCGTCGAACGTGATCCGGACCTGGCCGGAGCGGAACGAGGCGTCGACGTCGCTGACCCCGGCTGTCCGCTGTAGCGCCCGCTCGAGAGCGCGGGCGCCGGATTCGCTTCGGCCGCCGCGCGACTCGATGGCGAGCGTGCAGGTCGACGTCGGGGTTTCGTCCGAGATCATCTTCGACACGGTCGAACGCGGTACGTCTACTGGCGGGCGTCGCGAAGATAAACCCCGGGTGACCCGACTCGACCCAGCGACCGATTGGAGCTGGGAGTGCACCGCCGTAGAGCGCGACCCGTTCGAGGCCCACGTCGCAGTCGATACGAGGGAGAGTCGCTGCACGTGACCGTCGACGACGGCCTGCAGGCGTCCACGGCTCCGACAATATGTCATCCTGTACACAAACTTTTTCAGCGCGGTGAGCGGACTCAGAGTGTGACCACTCACACCGCCGGGCGGAACGTGCACGAACCGGAGCCCACGGACCACCGATGACGGAATCGACCCGAGACGCTGGTGCCCGCGCGTGGATCGACCGCCACCGGCTGGCCGCGTTCGTCGCCATCGCCTATTCGTTCACGTGGGTCATCCAGGGCGGTCTCGCGTACTCCGGGATGGAAGCGTCGTGGACGCACTCCATCCTCATCGGATTCGGCGGGTTCGGCCCGCCAGTCGGTGCGGCAGTCGTCGTCTGGGCGAGCGGCGGCAGCCTCCGTACGTGGGTCTCACAGATGTTCAAGTGGCGGATCGGCGCGAAGTGGTGGGCCGTCGCGATTCTGCTTCCGTTCGCCGTGCTCGCCTTCGGCGTCGTCCTGTTCGTGTTCGCCGGCGGGCCGGTCGACTTCTCCTCGATGGAGTCGCCGTTCATCTACCTGTTCGCGATAGCGTGGGGGACCGTCTGGGGCGGCGGACAGGAAGACCTCGGCTGGCGCGGGTTCATGCTCCCCGTGCTCCAGGAACGGTACAGCGCGCTCGCCGCCAGTCTCCTCGTCGGGGTCACGTGGGCCGGCTGGCACCTCCCGCTGTTTCTCAACGCCACGACGACCCACGGCGGGTGGCCGCTCTCCCAGCAGCTCCTCTGGATGGTCTCGATTCTCGCCGGGTCGGTCCTCTGGACGTGGATGTACAACAGCACCGGCGGGAGCGTCCTCGCCGTCGCCGTCTTCCACGCCGGCATCAACGCGATGGGTATCTACCACCCCGCTGACCCGGACGCGCTCGTCCCGAACGGCGTCCCCGACCCGTGGCTGAACCTCCTCGCCGAACTCACCGGTGCCGTACCGCTCGTGCTGATCGCGCTCCTCCTCGTCGTCGTCTACGGACCGCAACGGCTGGCGAACCACGAGCCGCCGGGCCGCGAATCCGCCGGCCTCCCGCCGGAGGAATAAACGCGGTACCCTCTCGGCCCCGCGTCCCGCTGTTCCCCGAAGTAGGAGCGTCGGGCCACTATTGATACATTGAATGTAGTCTACCGCTCAAGAATCGCACGTGGCGGGGGACGCGGCCCACGCGACGGGAGCGGTCGACCGGGTCTCGACGGCTGTCGGCCGGTACGTCGACCACGAGGACGCGTTCGTCAGCTTCGTCTCGCTGTGGGTCGTCGCGACGGCGTTCGCGGTCGCGTGGCTATCGAGCTACGAGCTGCTCTCACAGGGACTCTTACGGGCCGGAAATCCACTGCTACGGCGGAATACGCGGGAAGCGTTTCGCGGGAGTTCCTGACGCTGTTCGCGTGGAACGTAGCCGTCCCCCTGATCGCCGTCGGTGCGAACACCCTCCGGTCGGTGAATACGCCACTCGGGTACGTCATCCAGGTGGTGCAGGCACCTCGCTACGGGCTGATCTGGGGACCGGGTCACTCGCGGTCGGAGCCGGCGACCGAATCGCCCCCTCGTTGACTGTCCTCGTCGAGCGCAGCGGCCCGATGGAGATCACGGCGATGGTGGCCATCGTCGTCGCCACGCGCGGGCTCACGGTCTGGCATCAGGAGTCGGGTCCCCGGTGGCGCGGGTCCTCCGACCGCGTGCGGTCGCCCCGCGACTGGTCGCTGCCCCGGCGCGAGTGGGCGCTCTTCGGCGGCGGCTACCTGCTCCTCGCGGTTGCGTGCTACCGGGAGGCCGTCGCGATTGCACAGGTCGCCGGGTGAAGTCGCCTCGCAACCGGGGAGCGACACCCGCCGATTGTATCCGAGTTCTGCGGACGAGCAGCCGTAGACGGACTGCTGCGAGGGCGTCTGCGTCGACGGCATCTGTCCGAGGCCACCTCGACCAGGAGCAGCGCTCCCGGTTCGTCCGCGGCCAGGCGCGTACACTCAGAACACGAGCGGCCACACGACTCGGAACGTCACCAGCATCGCCGCCGTCGAGAGCACGACCATCACCACGTCCAGCCGGACGCCCGCGCGGAGCATGTGTTCGCGCCGAATGTTCCCCGTGCCGAACGCGATGGCGTTCGGGGGTGTCGCGACCGGGAGCGCGAACCCGAAGCTCGCCGCGACCGCGCCCGTGACTGCCAGAAACACCGCCGCCCCCTCGGGCGTCGTGTCGAGTGCGCTCGCGTACTGCGGGCCGATCGTAATGAGGACCGGCGCGAAGACGGCGACGACTGCGGTGTTCGACGCGAGCTCGCTCAGCAACACCGTGACCGCGACGACAGCGACCACGACGACCAGAATCGACGCCCCGGAGAGGGTCCCGAACGTGACGTCAGCGAGCCAGCGGGTCGCGTCAGTCGCCGCCAGGCCGTCCGCGAGCGCGAGCCCGCCCCCGAGGAGGACGAGTGTCCCCCAGTCGATTTCCTGCACGTCGTCCCACTCGACGCAGCCACCGGCGACTAGCGCGGGAACCGCCGCGAGGCCGACGAGGACGTAGTAGAGCACGCCCTGGTGGGGGGCGCCAACGACGCTTCCCGCGCCACCGAACAACGTATCGTAGTACGCGGCCGGGAGAACGCCCTCGAAGAGAAAGTCGAGCCCGCCAACCACCCAGAGGATGGCGGTGATCGCGGTGATGGCGAGCGTTCGCCGTCCGGCCGCAGTCAGCGGTCCCATCTCCGCGAGTGAGCGTTCGGCGTGCCGGCGTGCCTCCGTGACGTCCGCCACCTCGGGCGGATACAATCGGAAGGCGAGCAAGTACCACGCGACGGGGAGACTGACGACGACGAGCGGGAGCCCGACGACGAGCCAGTTGAAGAAGCCGATGGTGTAGTCCAGGTGGGCTTCGAGTTGCGAGGCGACGATGGCGTTCGCGGGAGTGCCGATGAGCGTGCCGACACCGCCGAGGCTCGCCGCGTACGCCGTTCCGAGCAACAGCGACACCTCCAGATTCGAGGTTGGGCGACCGTTCGGTTCGGGCGCGGCTGACCGCCCGGTGATCTCGCGCCCGACGCCGAGTGCGATGGGAATCATCATCGCAGTCGTCGCGGAGTTCGAGACGACCATCGAGAGGAGCGCCGTTGCGGCCATGACCGCGAGCACGAGCCGGCGTGGCGACGTGCCGAGCGCGACAATCAGGTGGTAGGCGATGCGGCGGTCGACGCCGTGTTTCTGGAGCGCTTCCGCGAGCACGAATCCGGCCAGCAGCAGGAATACGACGGGGTCGGCGAACCCCGCGAGCGCGCCCGCCATCGTCGGGAACACGCCGAACAGCGTCAAGAGAGCCGGGACGCAGAGTGCGGTCACGGGAAGCGGTAGCCCCTCGGTCACCCAGAGGGTCGCGGCGAACGCCGTGGTAGCGAGCGCGAACGACCCCGCCGTGGACAGCCCTGGAATCGGGACGGCGACGACCAGTGCGGTCACCACGACAGCCACAACGAGGGAAACCGTCGAACGAGTCGCTGCCACGTCAGCTCACCACCGCCCGTGCCGATGTCGCCTCAGCGCCGTGGAACCGCACGAACATACGTTCGTGATAGCCGAGAGTGGATAGAGATTCGGGACGAGGGGGCGGCCTGGGTCGTCGTGGCACTACGTTCGCCAGTTGACCAGCACAGACAGGATCGCCGCGAACACGCCGACGGCGACTGTCACGTCAACTGAAAGGTCGGAGCGGAGGCCGGCGAGGTTCACGTAACTGACCGCCAGAGTGACGGCGACGGCGAGTCCGAACGCTGCCGCCGCGTCCACCGCGTATCGGGACTTCGTGGTGAGGGCGCCGTATCTGCTGGCGACGACCGCGAAGATCGCGCCCCCGGCGAGCAGGCCGACAGGGAGCCCGACGAGTGCCGAGAACTCGACGCGCAACAGTTCGATAACGGCGACGGCGACGATGAGGAAGCCCGTGATGCTAGCGCCGAGTGCTGCTGCCGCGGGTCTCGCGTTCATGGCGTCGCTATTCCGGCGAGGTTATTATAAATCATCCTACACCCCCCGGGGTCGCAGCACGCGGCTGTGCGTTCTCGCGTAGAGACGACAGTAGCGGGTGCGACCCGGGTCGAAACGCGCCGGCGTTCGAGGTGTCGGGCGGGAAGCCGGTCGATCGAACCTCGTCGCCGAGGAGTCTATTTGAGTTTCCGTCACGTGTCGTTCTCTATGGAGCACGTCGAGTACGTATACACCAGTGGCATGACCGAGCCGGAAGTCGACGACCACCTGCGGGCGGGCGAACACGGTGTGCTGGGGTTAGCGAGCGACAACGATGCGTACGCGGTTCCGCTGAGCTATCACTACGATGGCGAGCGGTTTCTGCTCCGAGTGAGCGATCACGACGATGAGAGCGAGAAGGGGCGGTTCCTCGAATCGACGGAGACTGCCACGTTCGTGTGTTACGAGGCGTCGACGAACGAGTCGTGGAGCATTCACGTTCGTGGGCAAGTCCGGGAGTGGGAGGGGGACGTCGACGAGGCCACGCTCAACGACTGGTTTCCGCCGTTTCGCGTGTTCGACGAAGCCATCGAGAGCGTCGATTTCTCCGTGTACGATCTCGCGATGGAGGCCGTTATCGGTCGAAAAACCATCGGATAGGCGGCCGTGGCACGCGAACGCGAGGTTCCGCAACTCGGAAGCGCCCACCCCGAACACTCCTCCGGCTATATCAGGGTCGACGACGTACTGAGCACTGATGCCAGAAGAAGTGCTCTTCAAAACGGAGAAATCGGCCACCAGAACGGAGGTCGCCGAGGCGTTACGCGACGCCGCGGCTCAAATCGAATCGGGGCCTGTCGAGTCAGCGAGTGACACCGGAGAGCAAACCGTTACTGTCCCGGAGGAATCCCAGTTCGAGGTCGAACTCGAGCGACTCACGGATTCGGAGACCGGTGAGCAACGCTACGAACTCGAGTACGAGGTCCGATGGACGGAGTGAGGTCGACCGGCCGGTCGCGGAGCGTCTAGGGGACGTTGTCGTTGACGACTAAGACCGGCACACGGGCCGAGTGTAAGACTGCTTCCGCCGTGCTGCCGAGCAACCGGGTCTTGAATGCCGAACGCCCTTTCGACCCCACGACCACGAGCCCGACGTCGTTCTCGTCGACGTACGCGAGGACCTCCTCGTGGGGGACGCCTTCTCGAATCGCGGTCGTCACGGCGAGGTCCGGACTGGCCTGGTCTTCGATAGCGGCCAGAGCCGCTTCGCCTTCCTCTCGGAAGTTTTGACGGACGACTTCGGGATCGACGATCGCGTTGTCGTAGCCCGTTCTCGTCTCGATAACGTACACGGCGTGGAGGTCCGCTCCGGCTTGCCCGGCTAACTCGACCGCGTGGGCCGACGCTCGCTGTGCAGTGGCGCTTCCGTCGGTCGCAACGAGGATGTGGTCGTACATAGCGGTCACTACAGGGGCCAGAGCAAAGACTCCGGAGGGTACACGATCGGTTCCACGGTCGGGTTGCCAACGTCACGAAGGCCGCTTGACGACCAACACCGGGACATCGACTGTCCGGAGAACGGTCGAAGCGACGCTTCCGATGAGCTGGCGTTCGAGATTGGACCGGCCGTGGGAGCTCATCACGACGACGTCGATCTCGGCGTTTTTCACGTAGTCCTGAACGCCCGCAGCGGCGCCCTTGTACGACGTGGTCCGTTCGACGGCAGTCCGTACCTCGACGTCCGCGGCAGTTCCGCTGATCTCGTCGGCGACCCTGCCGACAGCGTCTCGCCCCCTCGTCTCCAGCCGTTCGATGAACGCTTTGTCTAGGCCGCCTGCGTTAAACGCGCCTCCCGCAGCCTGTAGGTCTATGACGTTGAGGACGTGAATCGTCGAGTCGAAGTGGCGTGCGATCGCCACGCCGTGCGGGGTAGCCGCCTCGGCGCTCTCACTTCCATCCGTCGGGACGAGTACCCGGGAGTAGCCCGCGCGCTTCTCGGCCTCGTGGTTCTCAGGGGGGACGACGAACACGGGGACGTCACTCCGGTGGAGGACGTGTTCGGTGACGCCACCCAGGAGTCGCTTCCCGAGTCCGGTCAAGCCCTGTCGCCCAACGACGATCAGGTCGGCGTTCTGTTCGTCCGCAAACTCGCTAATTTCGACCCCGGGCTTGCCGTCAGTCAGATGCGTGGTGACGGAGCGGTCGAACTCCGCTGCGAGGTCCTCGATTTCGCTCAGGAGCTCCTCGCCTCGCTCTCCGAGTCGTGTCTTCTCACCGGCGGTTTCTGTCAGCCGCAGCGCTTTCCGTTCGACCACGTGAAGCACGTGGACAGTCGCGTCGAAGACTCGGGCGAGTTCGAGACCACGCCTCGCTGCGTGCCCGGCCTCCTCACTTCCATCGACGGGGATCACGATTCGGTCGTACATGCTCTCGAGATTCGACGCCCACTCTCTTCACGTTTTCCGGGGCGCTCCGGTCGGCGTGGCGTTCTGGTGGCTGTAGGGTGGGCCGCTCCGGTTTCGGCTTCGAGGCGTGATTCGAACGCTCGATACAGTTGCCACACGCTCAGTTGGAGAGGGATGCGTACCACCCCTTGATGTGGGTCGCGGCCGAATTGTATCCCAGATGCGATGTTCGACAACATCCTCGTTCCGACCGACGGCAGCGACTGTGCCGAAACGGCCGTCGGCTACGCCGAAGACCTGGGGGCGCGCTACGACGCCACTGTACACGCGTTGTGCGTGGTCGATCCACGGACGATAGAGCACGGCCCGCACTACGACGACGTGAAGAGAGAACACACGGAAGTCGCTGAGAACACGTCTGCGGAACTCTCTTCTGGTGGTCTATCGGCGAAGCCGGTCGTCCTCACCGACGTTCCTCACAAGGCGATTCTACAGTACGTAACCGAACAGGACATCGACCTCGTCGTGATGGGAACGCACGGCCGGACCGGTGTCGAACGGTACCTCCTCGGAAGCGTCACCGAGAAAGTCGTCCGGCTCTCGGACGTGCCAGTGTTGACGGTGGGCGCGGCAAATAACGCAGTCACGTATCCCTACACGGACATCCTAGTCCCGACTGACGGGAGCGAGGGGGCTGCGGCTGCTATCGGGCCCGCCGTCGACGTCGCCAGTAAATACGGTTCCCGGATACACGCCCTCTCCGTCGTCGAGACGGCGTCGCTGGGCGTCGACGTGCGTTCCGAGACGGTCCTCGAATCACTCGAAAACGCAGCCCGGGACGCCGTGGAAACCGTCGAAGAGCAGGCTGTCAGAGCATCCATCGCCGGAGTCGAAACCGCGGTCGAACACGGGAACCCGTACCGAGCGATCCACTCCTACGTAGACGAACACGGTATCGATCTCGTCACGATGGGGACGCACGGCCGCAGTGGCATCGAGAGATACCTCCTCGGGAGTGTTACGGAGAAAACGGTGCGTACGTCACCAGTACCCGTGATGACGGTTCGCCGATCAGAGTGAGTTTAGCAATCCAGGGGTCCGACACGCAGAGCCATGAAAGAATCGCCGAATACAGGAGACGAATTGAATGGCTTGGGCCTGCCGGGGAGACACCTTTGACTAGCACGACACGAGTCGCCCTCACAATGCGGTGCCCGACGGAATCTGGTGAGGTAACCCATGACGGATAGCTCACAGGAGCCGCTAAATCCGTTACGGCTCGTGTTCTTCGTACTGAGTCTCACCCTCGCAGGCATCCACCTCTATCTGGGTGTATTCGCCCCGTTCACCCCGAGCGGGCGCGCCATCCAGTTCACTGTCATCGCGCTCTCTCTCCTCGTCGGTCCGCTGCTCTACTGGACGTCGTACTGGCGCCCCATTCTCTACCTGTTAGGAGCTAGCCTCGCTGTGTACCTGGGTGTCCTCTGGTTGCTTTCGGGGATGGACTACTTTCTCGTCGGTGTTCTCACCGGAATCGTCGCGGTGGGGCTCGTCGCGCTCGGAATCTATCTATTCGTCCGTAGTGAGGCGGCAGCCACGGGCGCGTAGCACTCCCGCCGGAACCAGTCGGTCCGGTGACTGTACGCCTTCGCTGTGGCTCGCTTCGAGCGCCACACGAAGGCGCTCCGGTCGACGTGGTGCGTGTGCGTCTGGCGGTACGTCGTGTAAACTACTATGCTGTCGTCTACCGAAGTTTGATCCACGAGGATGTACGACCGGATTCTGCTCCCAGTCGACGACAGCGAATCGGTGACCGAAATCCACAGGCACACGGCCGCGCTCGCGCAGGAGACCGGAGCCGCCGTACAGGTGTTGTTCGTCGCGGACGCGACCCGCGAAAGTGCCACCGCGGACGTCGTCGGTGCGCTGGAACGAGAGGGAGAGGCTATCGTCGACGACGTCGCGAGCACGTTCGCGTCGCGGGGTGTCGACTGCGGGACCGACGTCGTTCGGGGGAGTCCGGCCGAAACCATCGTGGAGTACGCCGAACGGAACGACTACGAGCTGATCGTGTTGCCGACGCACGCTCGCAGCGGCCTCTCACGGTACCTTCTGGGGAGCGTCACGGAGAAAGTCGTGCGGCTGTCCAGCGTGCCCGTGCTCACGGCGCGGCTGCGAGCCACCGACCGGCTCACGTTCCCCTACGAGCGCGTCCTCGTGCCAACGGACGGGAGCGACGCGGCGCTGCACGCCGCCAGACACGCGCTAGAGCTCGCGGCCTCGCTCGACGCGGCCGTTCACGTTCTCTCGGTCGTCGACGACAGGTCACTGGGGCCCGATATCCGGTCCGTGCTGTCGACGGCGGAACTCGAACAGCCCGCGCGCGACGCCATCGCCGACGTCGCCGGAGTGGCCGAGAGCTACGACGTCCCCGCCGTCCACACGCACGTCGAACACGGCGCGCCTGCGGACACCATCGCGTCGGCCATCGACGACCTCGATACGGACGTCGTCGTGATGGGAACGACGGGCCGCCAGGGGGTCGGGCGGATCCTTCTCGGCAGCGTCGCCGAGCAGACGGTGCGTACGGCGCCAGTCCCCGTGATAACGGTCACCCACGACGAGTGATCGTTCACGCCTATTGAACCGGCGTCGCCCCTCGGGCCGCGTTCGGCGTCGCGCTACGCCCCCCGTAATTATGCATGGTCGGGTAGTAGTTTCTGGTATGAACTTCGACGAGTTCACCGGCGAACTCCAGCATCGCCTCGAGTTCTCCGACACCGGCGAGACCGTGCGCGCGATTCGCGCGACGCTATCGACGCTCGGCCAGCGCATCCCCGAGGGGAACGCCGCCGACCTCGCGGGCTCGCTGCCGATGGAGGTCAAGTGGTATCTCACCGGTCCCGTCGACGAGCACGGTCAGCGCTTCGACTGGCAGGAGTTCGTCACCCGGGTCAGCAACATCGAGGGAGCCGACCGTACCGACGCCGCCTACCACGCGCAGGTCGTCGTCGACTTCGTCGAGAGCCAGGTGCCGGCGTCGGACTTCCGCCAGCTCCGCGACCAACTCCCCGCGGACGAGAACTGGGAGAAGCTTTTCGGAGTCGTCGACGCGGGCGGCTGGGGTAACGCCGAAGGAGCGCATACTGGTGGCGGCTCGCAGGCGAGCGGTGACGAGTAGCGTCGGTCGCAACCGGGTTACGGGCGTCCTGGTTCCGTAGCGCACTCGGGCCGGAGACTCAGGGGTTGGGTGCGTAGAGGGCGTACAAGATGGACAGCATCCCTGCTGCCGTGACGAGCGCCGCGACGAACCCCGCCTGGAATATCGACACCTGGAGGACCTCGAAGAGCACGCCCTCGAGGAGGCCGCCGAGCCCGACGAGCGCGAACCCGACCGCGACGTACAGCAGTAACTGCGTGCTGTGGCGGTGGTATCCGCGGTAGGCCTGATAGGCGACGACCAGCGCCAGCGCGGTCGTGAACAGTTTGGCGATGACGAATAGTGTGTGTTCCATGAGTCAGTCCCCCCGCATCTCCTCGAAGATGGACGTGATCCGGTCGGCGGGGTCCGCCCGGACGTCGACCTCGACGTCGAAGCCCTCCGCCTCGAGGCGGACTTCGACGCGTTCGAGGCACGCCTCGTACTCGCTGTAGTGCCGGCCCGCGGGATCGACGTGCGTGTACTCGTCGAGGAATCCCTGCTCGACGAGCCGGTTGACGCGGCGCGAGACGGTCGGCCGTGACATGTCACACTCCTCGCTGAGTTCCTTCGCGGACAGCCGGGCGGTCTTCGTCGCCACGAGGATGTCGCGGGCGTACTCGTCGTCGAGCGTGGCGAAGACGTCCGGCGGACTCGGCTCTCCAGTCACACGCCAGTACTCGCGCAGGCGGGGTAATATAGCCCCCCGGTTTTCCCACCCAGAACAGCGACTCACTACTATATCGTCGCTACCCGCCTACTGTTAGTTGAAGGTGCAATAACTATGTCCACACTCGATTCAGGCATGAACCAGCTCGAGAGCAGAGTCGGCGGCCTGACCGTCGGCGGGAAAGTCCACAGCCTCAGCGCGTGGTTCGTGCTGGCGCTCCGTCTCATGATGGGGTACGCGTTCGCGTACTCCGGATTCACGAAGATCACCGGCGAGTTCGGCGCCGGCGGCTACCTCTCGAACGTCGCGGCGACGAACGGCAACCCGCTCGCGGGCGTGTTCGCGTGGATGGGGTCGACACCGTGGTTCGTCGAGTTCGCGAACGTCGCCGTCCCGTGGGGCGAGCTGTTCATCGGCCTCGGCCTGCTCGTCGGCGCGCTCGTCCGCCTCGCGGCGTTCTTCGGCGCGCTCATGATGCTCATGTTCTACTTCGGGAACTGGGACGTGAGTCACGGGTTCATCAACGGGGACTTCGCGTACATGCTCGTGTTCCTCGCGGTCGCCGCGTTCGCCGCGGGCCGCATCCTCGGGCTCGACCAGTACATCGAACAGTACGAGGTCGGCGGCGAAGCGCTCGTCGAGCGCTACCCCGTCCTCGAATACGTCCTCGGCTGAACGCCGAGACACCGCCCCTCCCGCATACCCATGACTAACCTACTTCGTACACGCGGTCTCGGCCCCCTCGTCCTCGTCACCGTCGGAGCGCTCGCGCTCGCGACCGTCGCCGGCGTCGCTCTGACGCACGGGACGATGCCGGGAACGGGGATGTGGCACGCCGGCGGTACGTGGACCGACGGCCACATGTCCGGGTGGGGCCTGCCAGGCTGGGGGATGCTGTTGTTCGGGCTCCTCTGGATGACTGTTCTCCTCGCGATTCCTGCCTATCTCGTCTACCGGCTGGCGACGCGCTCTGCTGGCGGGAGCCGTAGCGAGGACGGCGCACTCACCGTCCTCCGGGAGCAGTACGCCCGTGGCGAGGTCGACGACGAAGAGTCCGAACGCCGGCGCTCGCGGCTCGCGCACGACGAGAGCCGCTGACCGCCGCTTCGCTACTCGCTGACTTCCGTTTTCACGACAGTCGCCGGCCGGGTCGTCAGCCGGAGGACGCGGTCGGTGACGCTCCCGAGGAGCGCCCGGTACTCGTCCGGCCGCCGCTTGGTGCCGAGCACGAGCAGGTCCGCGTCCTGCTCGTCGGCGACTTCGACGATCGTCTCTGCGGGCTGACCGTGCTGTATCGCCGTCTCGACGTCGACGCCCTGTTCCGACGCGCGCTCGCGGAGTTCCGCGAGCGTCTCCTCGCCGTGTTCTTCGAGGCCGTGCTCGGGCCCCTCGGCTTCGTCGACGTACTCGTCGCCGCTGTACGCGGTCACGACGTCCTCGTCGACGACGTAGAGGACGTGCAGGACAGCGCCGTGGGCGTTCGCGAGGTCGATGGCGTGCAATTCGGCCTGTTCGGACGCGACTGTGCCGTCGGTCGAAAGCAGGATCTTGTCGTACATTCGACTTTACGTCGCGAGCCCTCACCAATAAAACCGCCCTCTGATTACCACCGGGCAGGATGCAGGCGGATCACGGCCACCGAGTGAACGACGGCGTCCGCCGTGCGGTGCGCGTGGAGCGGCTACCGCTCAGTGGTCGTGGCCGTCCATCACCATCGGGTGTCCGGTGGCGTACTCGTCGGGGTCCTCCTCGAAGGTCTCCTTGCAGGTCTGCGAGCAGAAGTAGTACGTCTCGCCGTCGTGTGTCGTCGCCGGCTCGCTGTCGTCGGTCCGCATGCCACAGACGGGGTCGCGGTACTGGCCGGGCGCGCCGAGGCCGCGGCGGTACACGTACAGGAGGAATCCGGAGAGCGCGAACGCGACGAGGTTGAGGTAGAACGTGTAGTTGACCTCGAAGTACGTCTGCTCGGTCGCCGTCTCGCCGCCGGCCAGATCCGGGACGATGCCGAACGCGTCGAACAGCAGCTCCATGAGGAAGCCCGTGAACGCCATCGTCACGAAGAAGACGCCGAGGATGTACAGCATGATCTTCCAGCCGTAGTACTTCCGGTAGACGTTCAACACGGGAATCGTGATGAGGTCCGCGTAGACGAACGCGATGACGCCCGCGAAGCTGATGCCGCCGCCCCAGAGCGCGACGGCGAACGGGACGTTGCCCATGCTCCCGACGAAACTGAGGACGGCGATAGCGACGCCCATGACCGCGTTCTCTGCGGTCACGAGCAAGCCGTCCCCCTGGACGAACAGCGTGTTCCAGACCCACTGCGGGACGAAGACGATGACGAACCCCGAGATCAGGAAGCCCGCGACGACGTCCGTCCAGATCATCGACCACTCCTTGCGGTACTGGTTCCCGACCTTGTACCAGCCGCCCCACGACAGCAACTCCTCGCGCCACCCGCCGCTACTCGACGTCTCCTGGCGGTAGGTCTCCATACAGCCCTCCGAGCAGAATTTCAGCGTCTCGCCGCCGTCGGTCGTGAGCGTGTACTCGTCTTTCCCCTCCATCCCGCAGGTCGGGTCCTCGCTGACACCCGACTCGCGGTCGCGCTCGTTCATGGCCTCTCGGACCTCGTCGAAGAGGGTCTCGGGGAGCGTGAGGTGGACGATGACGGCCATCACCGCGATGAGGACGAGGCCGCCGAGTAACTCAGCGACGAGGAACTCCCAGCCCAGCAGGATCAGGATCATCAACCCGAGTTCGACGATGAGATTCGTCGACGCGAACATGAACGCGAGGAAGTTCACCGCGTGTGCGCCCTTCTTGAACAACCCCTTCGCGATGGCGACGGCCCCGAAACTACAGCCGCTGCTCGCCGCGCCGAACGCGGTCGCCTTGACGAGTCCGCTCAGGTCGCCGTCGCCCAGCACCCGTGCCATCCGCTCCTTGGAGACGTAGACCTGGACGAGACTCGTGACCGTGAGTCCCATGATGATCGCCCACGCCGCCGTCCAGAGGAACCCGAACCCGATACGGAGGGATTCGAGAACGCCGTCGAGTATCGCCGCCTGCATAGTTGTATCATTGCAGGGGTCGTCTATTGCAGTTCCCCCTAGAAGATGCCCACTATCGGGACGGCAGTAATTTGGGATTCTAAGTTCGCCACCGGAAGAGGGCTAGTAGAACGAGCGAGGAATCCAGCAAACCGCCACACGCTCCGTGAGCCACCGTTCCGATTCGTAAGGGAAATCGCATTCAATCACGCCAAACTACTGTAATCTGATGGGCGGTAGCGAGACCCGAGGGAGTCGAACGAGTCGATCACCACCGTTCACGACAACAGCGTTCGCCAGCCTGCTCGTTCGTCCAGGACGGTAGCTGGCGCATCCACTTCCGAACCACAATGACTGCCGATCTGGCAATCCACGACGCACTCGTTATCACAGCCGACGAGCGGAACCGGCTGTACGAGCGCGGAACAGTACGCATCACCGATGGCTGCATTGAAGAAGTCCGACCGTCACGTCAGGGAGACGGAGACGTAGAAGCGTCCACCGTTATCGACGGGAACGGGAAACTGGTAATGCCGGGGTTGGTCAACGCCCACACGCACCTGGAGATGACACCGCTCATCGGTGCGTTTAGCGAACTCGATCTGACGGAGATGCTCGCGAGCGGGACGGCCTTATTCAACAGGCTAGGGAACGGCGAACTCGAGTACCTCGTCGAGGCAGGCGTCGAGCTCGCAGCGCTCAATTTCCTCCTGGGCGGTGTCACGACCGTGAACTCCATGGACGCACGGCCTGCCGCAGGTGCAGAGGCGTTCGGGGAAGCAGGGCTCCGCGGGTTTTTCGGCCCGGCGATTTCGGATCTCTTCTGGGACCAATCGGTCGACCAGCAGTTCGCCCGTGCTCGCGAGTTCGTCGAGAAGTACCACGGTGCGTACGACGGCCGAATCAGGGCGACGATCTGCCCGCACGACGACTGGTCGTGTACCCGTCAGTTGTGGGAACGGACCGCGTCCCTCGCCGCAGAGTATCCGGACCTGCTCGTCCACACGCACTTGCTCGAACTCGAGGAGAGTAACACGGTGGCACGATCGAACGGCGGCGAGGACTCGATCGGACTGCTCGACGACGTTGGGCTCCTGGACGACCGACTGGTCGCTGCTCACTTCCGCCTCGCCGACGAAGCGGACATCCAGCGAACTGCGGAGGCGGACGCAGCCGTCGCGCACTGCCCGTCCGTCTTCTGTTACTGGAATCCGGACGGGGAGACACAATGGACGCCCGTTCCCGAGCTTCGAGCCGCGGGCGTCGACGTCGGGATAGGGATTGACGACCACTACTGGCACGACTCGTACAGCATGTTCGGGGAAGCGCGGCAAGCCCGTCTGGCGGCAAATCTCGAGCGTTCGGCCGGGCAGTTCGACTCGATGGAACTGATACGAATGCTCACTATCGAGGGCGCACGCGCGCTGGGGATGGGCGACGAGATCGGCAGTATCGAAGCGGGAAAGCGCGCGGACATCATCCTCCTCGACGTCGACAAGCCGAAGTTCACGCCACTGACCAACGTCCCCGCACACGTCGTGAACAACGCGGTCCCGGCCGACGTCGAGACAGTGATCGTCGACGGCGACGTCGTCCTCCGGAACGGCGCGCCCGAGACGATGGATGCAGACGACGTGCGACAGCGAGTAAACCAGGCTGTCGAACGCTTCGTCGACGAGACGGGCTGGGAGTTACACGTTGGTGGGAGCGAACCGCCGACCGGCATCGAGACTGTCCGGGACCTCCCAAAGCGTGGCCCTGCGCGACTCCTGACTCGCCTCGCGGTTCAATCGGCGCGTGATCGGTTCTCCTTCTGAGAGGGGGTCGAAGGACAGTCCGCACCCATCAGCGCGACACACGGAACAGCCGGTCGTACAGCGCACTCTTCGAGGAGACGAATCAGTCTCGGACTCGGACACGCTCCTCGGAGTGGTTGAATAGTAAATGGGAGACGTTTTGCGTGTGTAGTAAGTAGTTGATGTATCAACGCCCCACGCGTGCCGTTTCGTGTTCTGTGACCAGTGCTGGCCACTCCACCCATGAATCCTCACTCGAACTGTGTCCTCGACTCGTCCGCGATCGTCGCTGTCGGAGACACAGCGTGGATAACCGCGTACGCCGACGCGCTCCGAGAACAGTCCGACGCGACCGTTCATCGCGTCTCGACAGCAGCGACGGCCCGAGAGACGCTCGGACAGGCAGCTATCGATTGCGTCGTTACCGACCACACCCTCCCCGAGACGACGGGGGTCGCTCTCGTTCGCGACGTTCGAGCCACGACCGAAACGCTCCCGGTTATTCTGGGGACGGCCGACGGAAGCGAGACGATCGCTAGTACAGCTATCGAAGCCGGCGTTACCGACTACATCGCCGTTACTGACCCGTTAGACGACACCGTCACCGACGCCCTGCAGCGGACCGAGCAGGCACTGCGAGACGCCCAACGGTCGATGACACAGCGCGAACGCGCACGGCAGTTCGACGCCACGTTCCACGACACTCGATCCGCAACGTGGGTGCTCGACCCTGACGGCGCGCTCAAACGCGTGAACCAGACCGCCCGCGACATGATCGACGTGGATGCTGACGTCGTCGTCGGCGACCCCTTCTGGACGCTTCCCTGGTGGCCCGACGAGGGCCAGACGAGCGCTGACATCCGTCGCCTCGTCGAAACGGCGAGCCGCGGCGAGTTCGGACGCGCCGTCGTCACGCGGGGTGCCGTGGCTGGGGAGCGAGTGCTGGAACTCTCGGTACAGCCGGTCGCTGACGAACGCGGCGACCTCGTCTCGATTATCGTCGACAGCGTCGATATCACCGACCGTGTCGACCTCGAACGGGAGCTCCGGCAGTCCGAGGAACTCCACCGCGTCACGCTCAACAACATGACCGACACCGTCCTCATGACCGACGAGGACGGCGAGTACACGTACGTCTGCCCGAACGTCCACTTCATCTTCGGGTACACCGCCGAGGAGATCAGGGAGCTCGGGACGATCGAGGCCCTGCTCGGCGACGACCTCTTCGACCGCGAGGACCTCGCCGAAGACGGCGTCCTGAAGAACATCGAGACCACGGCCACGGACAAAGCCGGCCGGGAACACACGCTGCTGGTGAACGTGCGCGAAGTCTCGATTCAGGACGGGACGCTGCTGTACAGCTGTCGTGACATCACGAAGCGCAAGCAGCGCGAACGGGCACTCGCGACGCTGCAGGAGACCGCTCGGGACTTCCTGTACGCTGAGACTCACCGGGAGATCGCCCAGCACGTCGTCGACGACGCTCCCGACGTTCTCGACCTCGACGCGAGTGCCGTCTACCTCTTCGATGCCGACGACAACCACCTCCAGCCGGCCGCCTACTCACAGGTGATGCGGGACGCCCACGGCCCCCTTCCGGATGTCCACGCGGACGGCCGCGACCTCACCAGTCACAGCTTCGTGGAAGACGAACCGCTATTCTTCGAGGACGTCCACGACGCCGACCGGCTCACCAATCCGGCGACCGGCCTCCGGAGTGCCGCGTACATTCCACTCGGGAACCACGGCGTCTTCGTTGCGGGGTCGACCGACGTCGACGCCTTCGACGAGGTGACGCGGGAGCTCGCTGACCTCCTCGCGGCGACGGCAGAGGCGGCGCTGGACCGCGTCGACCGGGAGTCCCAGCTCCGCGAGCAGGACCGCGAACTCCAGCGACAGAACGACCAGCTCACCACGCTCAACCAGATCAACGAGACCATCCGCGAGATCGACCAGGCGATCGTCCAGTCGGAGACTCGCGAAGAGATCGACCACACGGTCTGTGAACGGCTGACCGCCGACGGGCGCTTCCAGTTCGCCTGGATCGGCACTCCCGATAGCACGACGGAGACACTCCTCCCGCAGGCGTGGGCGGGGACGGACCACGGCTACCTCGATACGCAATCCTTCCCGGTCGCCGCCGAGGGTGTCGAACCGGCAGGGCGAACTGCGGCGTCGGGCGAGGTGACGCTCGTCTCGAACGTCGCAGCCGACCTCCGGGCGGCCTCGTGGCGCAAGGACGCGATTTCGCGCGACCTGCTGTCCGTGTTGAGCATCCCGCTCGTGTACAACGACCTCTCGTACGGCGTCCTGACGGTGTACGCGGAGACGCCGGACGCCTTCGACGAAACGATCCAGACGGTGCTCGCGGAGCTCGGTGAGACCATCGCCTCCGCCATTAGCGCCAGCGAGCGCAAGCGCGCGCTGCTCACGACGTCGATGACCCGCGTCGAGTACACGGTCACTGACCCGTCGTTCGTGCTCGCGCAACTGGCTCACGCCGCCGACTGCACGGTCACCTACGAGGGCGGCGTCCAGCAGACTGCCAGCGGGAACTACGTGTTCGTCACCGTCGAGGGCGCGCCGCTCGACGCGGTCGTCGAGACGGCGGCTGACCTCCGTGTGGTCGAGAACGTCCAGCGAATCCGTGGTGGTGACACCGGCGGTGTGCTGCGGCTCCAGTTGACTGAGCCGTTTCTCGCGACGGAACTGGCCGACCACGGGGCCGTCCTCCAGAGCGCGACGGCATCGCCGGTGGAAACGGAACTCGTCATCGATGTCCCCGGGGGAGGCGAGGCTCGGAGCGTCACGCAGTTCGTCACCCAGCGCTTCGACGGCGTCGAGCTGGCGTCGAAGCAGACGCGCGAACAGGCGTCCGAACACGGATTCTACGCGTCAGTGCTGGATAGCCTGACCGACAGACAACTCGAGGTCTTGGAGACGGCGTACTACAGTGGATTCTTCGAGTCGCCGCGGACGGTGACTGGTGAAGCCGTCGCGGAGTCGCTGGACATCTCACCACAGGCGTTCTACCAGCACATCCGTACCGTCCAGCGGAAGCTATTCGCGGCGCTGATCGACGACCACGTGCCGGTGGTCACTCGACGGGCGGACTGACTCTCTCGAAGTGCGTTAGCAGGTGGTCGTCCGTACCAGTAGTCGCCAGTCCGGTTTCTCTACTCCCGGGTTCGTGTGAACCCTCGTCCCGCTCCTTGTCCGGAGTCTACGAAACTGACGAGACACTCCGCAAGCCGGAAGCGGCACTCGGTGACCCGACCGGCCAAAGAGTGCGTTTGGGGGCGTCAGCGTCGGCTACAGCCGACTCTGAGACGGTAATATAATTTGTTCGCCACTCTCGGGTTGGTATCCAGCGGCCAGAGTTAACCAACTCCCGAGCGTAGCACACCGGTATGGTTGAGACGCACGAGAACACGATTATCCACCGGGAACTAGACACCGACAGGGAGAACCCGGCGTCGCGGTTGCCGAAGCCGTGGCGGACATCGAGAACCGGGACGCCGACGAATTGCCGACGATATACGGGTGCATCGACGGGATGCTCGCGGAGCTGTACTCGGATCCGCCAGCACCAGAAGCCCAGATAGGAGTCGAGTTCACGTACGCCGGCTACCGCATCACCGTCGAGCAGAGCGGAGCGGCGAAGTTCATCCAGGTCACGTGACCACGCTCGGTCGTGCTACAGACGGCGGCAGCGTCTTCGCACTCGATTTGAGCGAAGCCGCGATCGACTCGAATCTCGACTCGCCAACAGTCGTTCGAGTCCCAGCCTCCCCCTGAGCGAGCACTCGCGTTAGCGGCGACTGAGACCTCTTAGAGGCGGGATTCCAGTGGTGGCTGAATAGTAAACCGCGATCAGTGTCTCGTGGTTCGATACTCAACTGCCGGATATTCCCTTATATCCTCATTACATCTATGTAGAGTATCCCGCAGAGCACTGTCGGGCCGCTCGCTAATACATGAGGGACGTCAACCAGAATTCGACCGAGGAATCGCCGTACGAGTGTTTCGAGTGCGGGAACGTCGTGCTCGCGGAGGACAACCCGGGTCAGTGCCCGGACTGCGGTGGGGACATGCGAAACCGACGTACACCGATCGAGTGATAATGGCCTCGACATCGACTTCCCACGACGACCCGCCCGAAGAATCGAGCGAGCCGGAGTCCGCGCTGCAGACCGCGCGTCGACAGCTCCAGCACGCTGCCGACCACCTCGATATCGACCCGAACGTCGTCGAGCGACTCAAACACCCCAAGAAAGTCCACGAAGTCACCGTTCCGATCGAACGCGAGAACGGGGACGTCGAGGTCTACACCGGGTATCGCGCCCAACACGACAGCGTCCGCGGCCCGTTCAAAGGCGGGCTCCGGTACCATCCCGATGTAACGCGTGAGGAGTGCGTCGGCCTCGGGATGTGGATGACGTGGAAGTGCGCCGTGATGGACATCCCCTTCGGCGGCGCGAAAGGCGGCATCGCCGTCAACCCCAAGGACCTCACCGAGGACGAGAAAGAACAGCTGACGCGACGGTTCGCCGACGAAATCCGGTCCGTCATCGGACCGACGACGGATATTCCGGCTCCCGACATGGGGACGGACCCGCAGACGATGGCGTGGCTGATGGACGCCTACTCGATGCAGGAAGGCGAAACGGTTCCCGGAGTCGTCACCGGGAAGCCACCCATCGTCGGCGGCAGCAAAGGTCGGGACGCGGCCCCGGGCCGGAGCGTCGCGATCATCGCCCGCGAAGCGATCGACTACTACGACAAGGACATCAGAGAGACCTCGGTTGCGGTGCAAGGCTTCGGGAGCGTCGGCTCGAACGCGGCGAAACTACTCGACGACTGGGGCGCGAACGTCGTCGCCGTGAGTGACGTCAACGGCGGCATCTACGACCCGAACGGCCTCGATACACACGCGATCCCCTCTCACCACGAGGAACCGGAGGCAGTGATGACTCACGAGGCGCCGGAGACGGTGACCAACGACGAGTTACTGGAACTCGACGTCGATGTGGTGATTCCGGCGGCGATCGGAAACGTTCTCACGGAAGCTAACGCGGATGACGTCGCTGCCGATATCGTCATCGAGGGCGCCAACGGGCCGACGACGAGCGCAGCGAGCGCGATTTTCGCCGAACGAGGCGTCCCGGTAATTCCGGACATTCTGGCCAACGCTGGCGGCGTGACGGTGAGTTACTTCGAGTGGCTCCAGGACATCAATCGTCGCGCGTGGTCGCTCGAACGCGTCAACAACGAACTGGAAACGGAGATGCTGGCGGCCTGGCAGGACGTCCAAGCCGAATTCGAGACACGCGACGTGACCTGGCGCGACGCGGCGTACATCGTGGCGCTCTCACGGATCGCGGAAGCCCACGAGACCCGTGGGCTCTGGCCCTAACTCCGCAGTCCCGGCTACTCCCGGCGCAGTGCTAATTTCTGGACGGTCGGGAGGTGCCAGTCGTAGGTTACGGCGACTAACCGTGTTCCGACAGTCACGACCGCACATCCCGCGGCAGCGGTGCTGCCACTCGCACCGGCCGTTCCCGCTACCCAGTATACGGCTCCGCCGAGGACGGCGCAGCTCGCGTAGAAATCCTCGAAGAGGATGAACGGCGCTCTGTCGAGGAGGATGTCCGCGAACGCGCCGCCGCCGACGGCGTTGATCGTCGCAACTGCAACGACACCGAACGCCGAGACGCCCGCTTCGGTGGCGACGATCGCGCCGGTCGTCGCGAAGGCGGCGAGGCCGATCGCGTCCGCGACGAGCGTGACTGGGTGTGTGTCGGGTGATTCCAACACGACGCTCAGTGCGATTGCTAACCCGACGCCGAGTAACCCCAGCGCGATCTCGATCGGGGACTGGAGTACTAACGGCACGCGAGTGACGAGCAGATCGCGGGTGGCACCGCCGACGAACGCCATCGCTAGCCCGACGATGGCGATGCCGAACACGTCGAACTCCTCACGGATAGCCTTCGACGACCCGACGAGCGCGAACGCAACGAGCCCAATCGTATTCATCACCGCGAACGGGTCGCCGAAGAGAACCGCAACGACGTCCTGGCTCACTGCGCTCCCCTACGAGAGCGAGAATCTTGAGTGCTACGTACCAGTGCACCCGGCGCTGCGCGAGTGGTTCGTACGTCAGCGCGACGAACGTCCTGGACTCGAGTGTTTCTCTGTCTGCCGTACGGACGCCAGTTACTGGGCGGTTGCCGTCACCAGGAACGTTTCTGGTCGCACCGCTTCGAATTCGACTGTGAACCCGTGCTGACGGAGCGCGCTCGCCGTCTCGGTCACGGAGAACCGTTCGTCGACGGGTGGACCGTGGCCCCCACTTCCGGAGGCTGCCCAGTCGACGATGACGAGCGTTCCCTGTGACGCGAGCACGCGACTGAGTTCGCTCAACGCGGAATCGCTCGCGAACTCGTGGTAGGTCATCGTCGAGAACGCAGCGTCGAGGCTGTCAGTGTCGAGTGGGAGGTCGTCGACGCCACTCGTCACGAGGTCGACGTTCTCGGGGACGCCTTTCTCCCGGTAGTAGTCGTGCATCGCCTCCTGGATGTCGACGGCGTACACGTGGTCGACGGCCGGTGCGACGTCGTCGGTGTAGAACCCGGTCCCGCTCCCGAGGTCCGCCACTGTTTCGTCGCCGTCTGGTGACAGCGCCCAGAGCAGTTCCTCCGCGGAGAGGAACCGGTACCGCCGCTGTGCCTCTTCGAGTTTGTCGGCGCGGTCGGCGTCGAAGGTGTGATGCCCCATGTCAGAGGTTCGCGAACGCCTCGTCGACGAGTTCGCCGGTCTGGGCGACGATGTCTGCCATCTCTTCGTCGTCGGGCGCCATCCCGACCAGGCGGGCGATGCGCATGATGGAGACGTGATAGACGACCTGCTTGCCCGGCTCCTCCTCCCAGATGACGACGTTACAGGCCATCAGAGCACCGAGTTTGTTGTCGGTCGCGTCGAGCGCGCGGTCGGCGACCTCGGGGTTGCACGCGCCGAGCACGTAGTAGGGGTCGCGGCCCGCGTCGACCTTCTCGTTGAGCATCTCGGAGGGGGAGAACTCGACGGGGACGCCGAACCCGGCGTCGGTGAACACGTCGCGGACGTGTTCGATGGCGTCTTCGTGGCTCATCTCGAGGGTCGCCTGTTCTTCGCCGATGTCTGCAGGGTCGATCTGGCTCGGGTCGATCGGGAGCGTCATTCGTGCACTATCTTGGGCCGTCGGGACAAAATCTCTTCGGGTATCCGATCGAGAGAGCGCAGTAGCTGGTGGTAGAATCGCCCCAGTCCCTCCTCGGCCGAGTCGGTATTGTGGCGTTCGGGAACAACTTTAATCGCCTCTACCACCCTATTCTCCGATATGGTGACCACTTCGGTGCGTGAGGACCTCGAGCGCGACATGGAGTGTCTCGACCTTCTCGGTTGCATTCACGGCCTCAACGAGCGGGATCAGCTGGTCTTCCAGGTGCTACAGCGGGCAGAAGAGGGACTCGCCGTCGACGACGTGGCCGACCGACTGGACTGTGAGCGGTCGACAGCGTATCGTTCGATCTCGCGGCTCCTCGAGGCCGGCGTCGTCGAACAGCGGCAGGTGAACTACGACCACGGCGGGTACTACTACGTGTATCGTCCGCGGACGCCCGAGGAAGTCGCGCACGAAATGCAGCGGTTGCTCAACGACTGGTATGCGGCCATCGGACAGCTCATCCGGGAGTTCGAGGAACGGTACGGTCGGGGCTCGGACGACCGAGAGCAGCAGCCGATTCGGCCCCGTTCCTGAATCCTGTTAGCTCGGACTCGCCCGCCCAGTATTGTGCACCTTATGCAAAATACATAAGTCGGTGCGGTTCGAACGGGTAACTAATGGCCGAAGACATCGAGGAGATTCGACGGCAGAAACTGGCGGAGCTTCGAAACCGGGCCGAAACGGGCGGTGCTGAGGAGGCAGCCCCGGAGAGTCCGTCCGAGCCGATCCACGTCAACGGCGACGCCGAGCTATCCGAGACTGTCGCCGAGTACGACCTCGTGCTGGCCGACTTCTACGCCGATTGGTGTGGCCCCTGCCAGATGCTCGAACCGATCGTCGAAACGATCGCGGCCGATACCGGTGCGACCGTGGCGAAGATCGATATCGACGCGAACCAGCAACTCGCCGCGGAGTACGGTGTCCGGGGGGTTCCGACGCTCGTCCTGTTCGCTGACGGACAGCCGGCGGAACGACTCGTCGGAATGCAGGACGAAGCTCAGCTTCGCTCCGTGATCGAAACACACGCGTGAGCCGGCGATGACTGGTGGGTCTGCTGACGCGGATGGACGCCACTCGAACGACCGCTCACTCGCGGCTATCGCTGGCCCCCTCGAATCGTCAGTCGGGACAGTCGAAAACGCGGTGTAGGTGTCCAGGGAGGACGGCTGTGGGTCTCACTCGGGACCACAACGTCTATCAGCGACTGGGTAGTGATATTGCACAAAGATGGACGACGGGGGCAATATCACTCGCCGGAGAGCACTCGTCGCCGGCGGCGCGGTTCTCGCGTTCGGCGGTGGTGTCGCCTACATCGGGTCACAGTCCGGAGCGAGCGGGCGGCACTACGTCCCGAACACCACACACGCCGGTACCGAGACGACCGGGTTCGGCGTCGACCTCACCGGGCGCCCCATCGCCGGCGAACGCGACGCGCCGGTGGACATCTACTACTGGACTGACTACCTGTGCCCGTTCTGCAAGCAGTTCGAGACGGAGACGCTGCCGGAGCTCGGTCGCACGTACCTCGACACTGGCGACGCTCGTCTGGCCGTCCTGCCCTACCCGAACATCGGAGAATACTCTGCGCCGGCGGCGGTCTGGAGCCGCTGCGTGTGGTCGCAGGTCGCCGACAGCAATCCGGACGCGTTCTGGAACTGGCACGCGGCGGCCTTCGCCGAACAGTCCGACTCCGGCACGGACTGGGCCGACGACGAGGCGTTCGCGTCGGTCACCGAACAGACGGACGGCGTGGACCTGTCCGCGGTCGAGGCCTGCCGCGAGGAACGCGGCGCGTCGATTCGCGAGAGCATGGAGCCGAACGTCGACGTCGCCCGGGAGGCGAGAATCCAGGGGACGCCGGGGTTCGTACTCTACAACCGCGACTCCGGGGCGGCCGGAAAACTCGTCGGCGCCCACCCCTACGAGAACTTCGCCGACAGAATCGACCAGGTGATGCAGGCGTGACCGGGGACCGCGCCGCCGCGAGTCGCGACTGGGCTCGCGACCTCCGGGACGCACTCGCCTTCCCGCTCACGTCGGACGTGCGGTTGCTGTCGGCCGCCGTCGTGACGGTCGTCACGTACGTCGTCCTGGTGTTGAGCTCGTTCCCCCAGTTCTCGTTCCAGGTGCTCGCGAACGACCCGACCGAGGTCGGCTACGCGGTCACCGCCCTCACGCGTGAAGTGTACCTGACTACCGGCTACCTCGGACTCACGCTGGTCGCCGCGTACGCGGTACTGACTGGCGTCGCGGTGGCGAACGCGCTCGCGCAGGTCCGCCGTGCGCGTCGACGGGGTGCGTCGACGATCGTCGGCGTGATCCCCGGACGGCTCGCCGCCGGCTGTGCGAGCTGTGGCGCGGGCGTGCTCGGAGCGCTGGGCTTCGTCGGCGCGATGGCGGCGCTGCCGTTCGACGGCAACCTCCTGCGAATCGGTGGAATCGGGCTGCTCCTCTTCTTCCTCGGTCGCGCAGGCGACCCACGGACGTGTTCGGTCGACGGAGGTGTGCGTGCGTGACGTCGCTGCCACGCCCTCGTCTGCTCCGGAGTGCCGGCGTGAGCGTCGGGGTGTTCGTCCTGTTCGGGGCGGTGACCGGCCTGCTGCCGAACCCGGTCTACGTTCGGATGGTCGACCGGACCCCGGCGGACTACCTGTTTCTCGTCGCCACAGCCGCCTTCGCGGGCGCGTTCGTCTACCAGCGCTCGCTGGCCGAGGAGCCGATCGGCGACCGGTTCGCCGCCGGCGGAATCGTCGGCGGGTTCCTGGCGTTCGGCTGCCCGATCTGTAACGCCGTGCTGCTCGCGCTGTTCAGCTCGTCGGCGCTCATGACGTACTTCGACCCGCTCCGACCGATACTCGGCGTCGCGAGCGTGGTGTTCTTCGCCGGTCTCCTGGTCTACCAGCGCCGGCGTTGCGAGGTGTGCTGACCGTGCGACCGACAGCTTCGACGGCCCAAACACACTTGCGTCAGTCGAGTAGACGAAACACCAACCGATGACTGATTCGGACGAGGACGCGAGTGCCGAGGACGCGTCGACACCGCCATGGCGGTTACTCGGTGTTGGCGGCGCGTTGAGTCTCTGCTGTCTCTTCGCTGCGCCGACGGCCGGCGCCGCCGCTGCCGGGGGAACGGCGGCCGCACTCGGTGGCGGGCTCGTCAGAATTCTCGTGACCGCGCTGACGGTGGGTGTGGTCGGTGTCGTCTACCGGTTCCGCTCGGGCTGTGGGTGCGGCCCGCCGGCCGACAGCGAATCCTGACGCAGTCCGGCGGCACTCGTCAGGGCTGCGTGAACTGTTCTTCGGCGAACCAGGTGACGATGCTGCTCTCACAGCGGTGGAGGATGTCGCTGCACGTCGACTTCGAGACGCCCAGCGCCTCTGCAACGTCGGTGAGCGTCGCTTCGCGCGGAACGGCGTAGTATCCCGCGTCGATAGCGACGGCCAGTACCTCGCGCTGTCGAGGCGTCAGCAGTCGGTCGGCCTCCGAGGAGCCGATCTCGACGACGGACTCGAGGTCGTATTCGATGCCCGCCTCGTCGAGGTGCTCGCGGAGTTCGGACAGCCGGTCCGACGACGTTGTCAGTTCCCACGTCGCGCTCCCGTCGAGCACGGTGAACGGCATCTTGACGGGGACGCCCGCCTGCCACAGGGGGAAGAGGAGCGGCGGGCTCGTGGTCTCGACCTGGACGAGCGCGGTCAGCTCGCGCTTCCAGAGCAAGTCGACGTCGCCGACGTCCGGTCGGCTCCGAACGTCTGCGAGGATGTCGAGGAGGTCGTCGCTCTCGATCCGGAGGAGGGCGATTCCGGCGTTCTCGCCCGCAAGCGCTGTCACGACTTCGAACGCCGTGGCGTCGTGAGTCGTCGATAGTTCGCGCATCCAGACGTCCGGAGGCAGCGAGATAGAGAGTCGGGCTCGAGGCACACCGGAACGTCGCCGCCGGGACGCCTTGAACTATCCCCTGACAAGTTCGCGTGAGGCCAACATGTTCGAACACGCCCGACCAGTTCGTCCGAACTGGTACCCGGGACGAACGACGACTCTCGGGCAGGTGTTCACGACGATGCAAACACGAACCGACCCGTTTCTCCTCGTGGCCGGCCTGTATCTCTCAGTCGGCTTGCTGGCCGTCGTCGGAAAGCTCGGCGTCGAATTCGGCGCGATCGACACGTTGCCGCGGCTCCGGTGGTTGACGATTCACTTCGTCACGATCGGAGGGCTGACGCAGGCGCTGTTCGGCGCGCTTCCCGCGCTCGTGAGTTCTGCGTCCGCGACGACGGCTACCCGGAATCGGTGGTTCCAGTGGGCCTCCCTGAACGCGGGGTACCCGCTCGTCCTGATCGGGATGGCGACCGGCGACACGACGACCGCCGTGGCCGGTGCGACGCTCGTCCTCGTGGCGCTCGGCGGGCTGCTGGTGACGGTCTTCCGGGCGAGCACGTCCGGCGACCACAGAACCCGGTTCTTCAGGACCGCGCCGTGGTTCCTGGTCGTCGGCGTCCTCGCCGCGTTCGGGATGCTGTTGAACCGTCACGGGCCCGGCGGGTACTTCGGGTCGATCGAGGCACACGTGCACGCCAACGTCTGGGGGTTCCTCGCGCTCGTCGCAGCCGGCGCACTCCTCGTGTCGATCCCGCACCTGTTCGGAGCCGACCTCCGGTATCCGCGCCTCCGCAGCGTCACCTACTGGGGAATCACTGCCGGAGCGGCGGGACTCGTCGCCGGCCCGTGGCTCGCGCGCCACGAGCTCACGATGGGCGGGCTAGCCGTGTATGTCGTCGGAACGGGGGCGCTGCTGGCGAACGTCGTCGGGACGTACCGCGCCGGTGACCGGACTCGCACTCGGCGGCTCGCTCTCGTTCTCGGAGCGTATCTCTGGCTGGCGTTTCCGGTCCCGTGGGCCCCGCTCGTGTTGCTGTTCCCCGGAACGGTTCCCGGGGCGGCGATCGAGTTAGCGGCGATCGACGGCCTCGTGTTCGGCTGGATGCTCCAGTTGGCGATGGCGTTCCTGCCCGCCGTCGCGGTTTCCCTCGGGAGCGAGACGCAGGACGTCGTCTCCCTGCTGGATGTGGGCGTCGAGACCGTCGGCCGGCCGTCCTGGATCCAGATTGCGAGCGTCAACCTCGGAATGCTCGCACTCTGGGGCACGGCGATGCCGCCACTCGAGGGGCTCGCGGCCTCGCTGACGCTCGTCGGCTACCTGCTGATCGCCGTCGCCTGGGCGTTCCTCGTTGTCGACCTCTGGACGGCACTGACGTCGCGGGCTCCCGTGACTGGCCCAGCCGCAGAATCTCTCTCCGAGTGAGGTCGTTCTGAGCCACGAGGGGAACACCAGTATTGTGGAGTCTGAGGAATACTTTTGATTCTGCCGCTCCAACGGCGAGATATGAGCGACACGTTCGTGGTCGTCGGCGGTGACGAACGCCGCGAGCACGACGGAGATAGAGGACCCGACTCACCGCCGTTCAGCCCCGGCCGAGATCCGGCTCTCAGGGGGGCGAACGGCCTCGACGACACCCCCGACCACGCATGAGCGACGAGACGCCGGCCGAGTACGTTCGCGCGCACCGCGAGGAACTAGTCGAGGTCGCCCTCGACCTGCTTGGCATCGACACGTCGAACCCGCCCGGCGACACGCGCGAAATCGCCGCGGCGGTCGAGCGGTTCCTCGAGCCGCTCCCGGTGGACGTCGAGCGCTTCGCGGTCGACCCGGCGAAGCCGAACCTCCTCGTTCGAGTCCCCGGAGCGGCGGACGGGACGCTGCTCTACAACGGCCACCTCGACACCGTCCCGTTCGACACCGACGCGTGGACTCGCGACCCGCTCGGCGAGCGCGTCGACGAGCGCGTCTACGGCCGCGGCGCGACCGACATGAAGGGCGCCGTGGCGTCGATGCTGTTCGCAATTCGGGCCTTCGCGACCACCGACACTGTTCCGCCCGTCGACCTCCAGTTCGCGTTCGTGAGCGACGAGGAGGTCGGCGGCGACGCCGGCCTGTCCGCGCTGCTCGAGGCCGGACGCCTCGACGCCGACGCTTGCGTCATCGGCGAGCCGACGTGCGAGGAAGGCCGCCACTCCGTCACAGTCGCGGACCGGGGCAGCATCTGGCTGACGCTCGAAGCTAGCGGCGAAGGGGCCCACGGCTCCCGGCCGGTGCTCGGCGTCAACGCCATCGACCGGCTGTACGACGCCGTCGAAACCATGCGCGAACGGTTCGGCACCAGGCGACTCGAGATCGACGCTGACGTGGCACCGATCGTCGAGGAGTCCGTCGAGTACTACGCTCCCTCGATGGGCGAAGCCACCGCGCGAGACCTGTTCTGGTACCCCTCGATCAATCTCGGCGTCCTCGAGGGCGGCGACGCGATCAACACTGTCCCGCAGTCTGCGCGCGCCGAAGTCGACGTGCGGCTGACGGCGGGCGTCCACACGCCCGACGTGCTCGCGGGAATTCGGGAGTGCGTCGCCGACTGCGAAGGGATCACGATCGCCGACGTCGCCTGGAGCGTCGGTACCGCGGAAGCTCCCGGCAGCCCACTCGTCGAGGCTGTCGCGTCGACGGCGGAGGACGCCACGGGCGAGCGCGTCTTCAGACGGAGCGCGACGGGCGGTGGTGACGCCAAGAAACTCCGGAACGCGGGCGTCCCGACCGTCGAGTTCGCGCTCGGAACCGACACGGTCCACGCGCCAGACGAGTACGTCCCGGTCGACGTGCTCGTCGACAACGCCGTCGTCTACGCTCAGCTCCCGGCGAGGTGGCAGTCACAGATCGACCAGTAGCAGCCTCCAGACTGGCTTTTGTGCCGGATCGCTCGTCGGGTAGGGGAGTCGTCGGAAAGGCTTAGGTGCCAGTATAGTGTATTCGTGGGTATGGAGAACAATATTGGGTCGGCGGACAGACGAACCCGCATCGGTATCGGGCTGGCCTTGGCGGTCGTCGGCTCGACCTCACTCGCGGGTCTGCTCGGGTTCGGGGCGGTGGCCGGCGCAGTTCTGACCTCGTTGGGCCTCGTTCTCGTCGGGACTGGACTCGTCCGGGTCTGTCTCCTGTACCGCCTGCTGGGCGTGGACACGTCGGGGTCCCGGTAGGGATGGACCGATTCCAGAACACCGGCCAGCCCGACTGGGACTGGTGGAGCAGACTCTGGCCGACACCCGGTGCGACGCTCCGGGAACTCGGCCTCGAATCCGGCGAGTCGGTCGCCGAGGTCGGCTGTGGGAGCGGCTACTTCGCGCTTCCAGCCGCCCGTATCGTCGAACCCGAGCCAGTGTACGCGATCGACCTGGACGTGTCCTTGCTCGACGAACTCGACGACCTCGCCGAACAGCAGGACATCGAGAACGTCGTCCCGATTCACGGTGACGCACGGAACCTGGCTGACGTCCTCCCTGAACCGGTCACCACGCTCGTAGTGGCGAACACGTTCCACGGCGTCGACGACCAGTCAGGATTAGTCGAGCAGGCGTTCCGCGCGATCGAACCTGGCGGGAGCCTGATCGTCGTCAACTGGCACGAGCGCCCGCGTGAGACGACGACTGTCGGAACTGAACCGCGGGGGCCTCCGACGGAGCTTCGGATGACGCCGAAGGAAACCGAAGACGCCGTGCTGCCGGTCGCAGCGTTCGAGGTCGACCGGCGGGTCGAGCTACCGCCGTACCACTACGCGGTCGTATTCGAGCGGTAAACGCCCCTAGTCTTCGATTCCGAGCTTACTTCCCGGTGGCCTATTCCAACCCACAGGTTTTCAGAATCTTGGAACTCGCACACAATACTAATACGGAAGGGTTCTAACTGCCGCCTGTGAGCTATCTATGACCGACATCGAGCCCGACGATACCGTCGACGCCAGAGGCGCAGCGTGCCCCGGCCCGCTGATGGACCTCATCGGGAAGATCCGGAGCGCCAAGTCGGGGGACGTGATCCGCCTGCTGAGCGACAACGACCAGTCGCTCACCGACGTCCCCGAGTGGGCCGAGGAAGCCGGCAACGAACTACTCGCGGTCGAGGAACGCGACGACTACAACGCGTTCTACGTGGAGAAAGCATGACTGAGCACGTCGTCATCGTCGGTGGCGGGACCGGCGGCACCGTCCTCGCGAACGACCTCGCCGACCGACTCGAACCCGAACTCGACGCCGGCGACGTCCGCGTCACGCTGGTCAACGACGACTCCGACCACGTCTACAAACCGGTCTGGCTGTACGTGCCGTTCGGCCAACGCGAGCCGGACGACGGACGCCGCCCGCTCGACGACCTCGTCGACGACGCCGTCGACCTGCGGATCGACCGCGTGTCCGACATCGACACCGAGTCCCAGCGACTCCGGTTCGACGGTGGCGGGCCGTCGATGGAGTACGACTACCTCGTCCTGGCGACCGGGTCGACGCTGGAGCCCGACCGAATCCCCGGCCTCACGGAGGGCGGTCACAACTACTACAGCGAGTCGGGCGCGACCGACCTGCGCGGCGAACTCCTGGAGTTCACCGAGGGCGACCTCGTGTTGAGCGTCATCGGGACCCCGCACATGTGTCCGGCGGCGCCCCTCGAGTTCGTCTTCATGGCCGACGACTGGCTCCGCGAGCGCGGCCTGCGCGAGGACGTCGATATCACCTACACGTACCCGATTCAGCGCGTCCACGGCAACCCCCACATCGCGGAGTGGGCCCGCCCAATCATGGAGGAACGGGACATCCAGGTGGAGACGTTCTTCAACGCCGAGTCGGTCGACCCCGAGGCGGAGACCGTCACGTCGATGGAGGGGACCGAACTCGACTACGACCTCCTCGTGACGATTCCGCCCCACGGCGGCGTCGACCTGATCGAGGAGGCGGGGCTCGGCGACGGTGGCTGGGTCGACGTCGACAAGCACACGCTGGA
>SDGW01000119.1_pt1 | contig 33861 bp, 38 predicted proteins | sample 2873831 | NCBI WGS metagenome assembly SDGW01 (sample SAMN08132700, study PRJNA421101) | hypersaline lake metagenome | isolation source: celular fraction 0.22 microns magnesium sulfate-rich crust from ephemeral... | place: Spain: Penahueca Lagoon, Toledo | collected 2011-07 | reverse complement strand
CCCGTACCTGTCGCGGATGATCCTGCATTGGACACATTGCCAGATCCCCCGTGTCCGCCAGCAACGGTCAACGTGTCCGCCCGGTTATGTGGTGGGGCTCGGATTCTCGATTGGCCTCCGCCGCCATAGCCCCCAGTTCCCCCATCTCCTCCACCGGGTGAGCCGCCAGTTGGTTGCCCGCCAACTTCGCCAACAGTGACTTTTATCGTATTTCCTTCTGTGACTGATGCAGTCGCCTCAACATATCCGACGCTGTCCGTGCTCGCGTAATTCCCACCTGCCGCGCCCCAGCAGCGCAAAGTGGCCTGTGTCACACCAGAGGGGACGGTCCACTCATGGGTTCCCGGACTGGTATATGTTTCAGTTACCGTATTTGCAATATGGACTTTTTCCGTATCCTTGTCATCGGCATTGCGAACCGTGATCTGTTGATCTTGTCCCGAGTCATCAGACGTAGTGTCCCACGAGAGCGTAATCGATGTTGAATTCCCCGGGTCGAGTGAGACGGATTGGGAATCTTGAACGGTGCCGTTGGGATCGACGAGTTCAACAGTCTGTGTAAGGGAAGTATCAGTCGACAGATTCTCAAGGGTTGCGTCCACATTGAGTGTCGAACCGGGTGTGATCGGACTGTTGGTGTTGGTGATGTCCACCGTCATCACGTCGCGGGCAATATTCGAGATATGGACGAGTCCCTTATGATCACAGGTGAGTAGATGTTGATCGACATGTAGATCTGTGAAGTAAAATTGCGAGCGATTCATCGGAGACGTGGACAGTTCTGCCCAATCGGATGTTGTATACACGCGGTAGTAGCCAGAATTATGGAGGTCCCCATTACAGATAAACAGATATCCTGTCTGGTCATCATACGCGGAGATGGTCGCTCTCTGACCAACGTTTAGTGTTGTATCAAGCGTTCCGGACGAGGTGTAAATATACGCGTTTCCGTCTATTGCCCCGGCGACGATGTAGTTACCACTGTCGATGAACCTAATGCTTGTCTGGGTATCTGACGGGTCACTGTAGGTGAAATCCTCACTCCAGCCGGTTCCGTCTGCGTTTCCAACCGTGTACACAGCACCACTCGTGTTTCCAGTGATCCCGAGGCGATCCCCGTACGGGGAAAACCGAAGAGAGTAGCCTGTTGAAAATGTGGTGACACTGTTCCATGTTCCCAGTTCGAATACTTCCGTATCTCCGTCAAGCCCGATAGCGACGTACTGACCGTTGCGATCCACAGACACGGTCATCCCAACGCTTCCCACACTCGTGGACACAGAGGTGGAATGGGTCCAGTTTGTCGGGTCACTCGCGGAGACATCCCATACCGAGATGGACGGCGAACCGGTGGGGATCATAAGCCAGTTCCCATCGGGAGAAAATGTAATTGTTGGACTTCGGGCCTCTGTCCTATCTGAGATGGTATTTGGATCGGATAACGTTGTCACATGCGTCCAATCACCATACGAATAAATATCGATGCTGTTCGTGGAATGATATAGAACGGCGGCATAGCTCCCACTCGGATCGACTGCTATTCCTGCGGTCTCGTCGTAGACGCGTCGGCTCTTGCCGAGAGACTTCACATCTGGAGCCCATCCTCCATCCACGGTGACGGGACTTGTGTCGACATCGTCGTCAGTCCGAACCGACACGGGGAAATCGTATACATGGTCGGCCTGCGTTGTGCTTCCTGACAGTTGAATCTCGGTCGATTCGCCCGCGTTGAGAGACACTGATTGAGACGCCAACACGGTGTTATCAAGAACGAGTTCGACTGTTTGGGATTGCGACGCTGGAAGCGTGTTAGTGAGAGTTACCGTCGCGGTCAACGCATTCCCCGCGGTGATAGGTGAGTTCGTCCCGGTTATATTGACAGTCACTCCATCTGGCTCCTTTTGGATAGGAGGGTTATGGGCGTAGAGATTGCCATTATTATCCCCATAGGTGAGGAATTCCCCGACTTCCGACGCTTGAATGCCAGTACCCCCAGTTTGTGATAACGGCGATGCGGAGATATCGCTCCCCCAGCTCGGAATATCGTAAAGATAGACCTCGCCTGCGGTCGTGTCGTACCCTGAAGGGAGGATCAGCCATCGGGTCTGCGGACCAACAGAGGGGGCATACGGGGACCCGCCGATATTGATATTGTTATCAAGTGTCCATCCTGTATCCGTTCGTTTATAGATATACGCGTTATAGTCCCATGACCCGGCGATGATGTACTGCCCATCAGGACTGAATTCCACCCCTGAGATTTTGCTTGTGGTGGGCTGGAATGTGTTGGCCACCGACCAATGTTCGTTATGACGACCAACATTCCAGATGACAAGTTGGCCATTCTGTAGTCCGGCAGCAAGGAAGTCCTCTGTTGGCGAAAACGCCGTCGAATCAACGCCAGTGTCAGTATTTACCCCCGAGGTATCCGCCATCTCTGCGTTGAACGCGGGTTCGCCCGATCCAATGCAATAGGTTTCTAGTTGTGTCGTCGATCCACCAAATGATACATATTGGGAGTTTCGATCTATGGCCACCCCATCAAGGAAATCCGTATGGTATGAGGGGATTGCTTTGTCGAGCGTCCAGTTTGCAGGGTCACTCGACGAGACGTCGTACTGCAAAAGTCGTCCATCTGCCGAGGCCCCGTTATATTGTCCAACGCCGACCAGAAGCCAGTTGCCGTCGCGAGAGTAACTCATATACGTGTTCCCAGAGGCTGAAATTTGACCTGCAGGATTTGAGAACGATTTGATCCGTTTGAATCCTCCAGCTATCTTCGAGTGATCATAGATGTTAATAGCATCCACGTCCGAATATGCGACATATTTTCCGCTCGGATGGAGGGCAGAACCCGTAACTGAGTTGGCAAATTCCCCACTCAGAGACGTGATAAGATTCCAATTCGGGGTAAGATCAAAATCTACCCCAGCAGAGTCGTCGACTGCCGTCACGGCGAGATCAAAATCGACCGTCGAGCCGTCAGTGACATTCGCCGCGGACGCCGCCGAATGAGCATACTTGCTCCCCGTATACTCAACACCGAGATGGAACGTATCCCCAGTATTCGTGATGCTGGCCTCATAGTAGCCGCTCGAATCAGTTGTCGCCGTCGTCTCAAGAATTCCCTGTGTAGTATTAACTACAAGTACAACCGCCCCCTGAATCGCGGTCCCATCATACAAGACGGTTCCAGAAATCATCTATTCGACCTGTAATATACCATAGTATATAACACTTTCTGAGATCGATCCAAAGAGACAAGCACACACGTCAGTTCCTCTCTCGTACTGGCGGCGGGACACCTTTGCCATAGAACTGGATAATAATTACTATGTCGCCGAACCCAACATCGAAACAGGAGTTCCTTGACCTCTCGCGCGAGAATCTGCTGGGAGCGAGGGGGCTAATCTCAAACGAGACGGCAGACCCTCGTGGGCGGAATGCTGGAAAGCTCATTTGCCAATCCGTCGAACATTCGTTGAAAGCGCTGATCTGCATCCAAGGGGATACCCCCCGCGCGGACATAATTTGGCCCAGATGTATAACCAACAGGTGAACCACTCGCTCCCCACAAAATTTGAGGAGCTGGTATATGAAATGGATGGGCTATACACCTCTCTCAGATATGACCCTGATCAGGAAATAGAAAATTTAGAGGAGAAAGCACTGACAGCCAAGCGGTTCTTTGATTATGCATCAGACCGTAGTTAGAATCACTCATGACCAACTCAGTCTCCCCCGATGCCGAGGCCATCTTTGACCACCTCGCGGACGTGGCTGCCGAGGTGGAGACGCCCGTCGATGAGATGATCGTCTTCGGATCAACGGTTCGGGGAGACCGCGACTCAGAGAGTGACACAGACGTGATTGTCGTGTCCGACGCGTTCGATCCCGACACCCCGGCCTACGAACGCGCCCCCGAGTTTCTGAAAGCGTGGGACCACGAGTACGGTCCCGTGGACTTTCTCTGTCTGACGCCCGATGAGTACGCCGAAAAACAGGAAAACCCTGCGTCTGCCCTCTCTGACGCCGCCGACGAGGGGGTGTCTATTGACTTACCAGACCCCGATGCCTCTGAGTGAACGCCCATGGGAGAGAAGACGAGTGAGGACGTGAAGCGGAAGGTGCGTGAGAAGCAGCGTCGTGGGGAATATGACCGTTATAATGTAACAGAGCAACACTCAGATGAGCTACCGCGGTCATGGGCCCTTGTTAGGACTATAATCTGGCTTGGACTTAGCGGAATTTTAGTCACTCCCGATTGTGGTCATCTGGTCGCTTGTCGGCGTACTGTTCCTCCCGTCTGGCAACAGAGGCACCCAACGTTTTTGACTTCGCATGTGACACAGGATGTATGGAAGCGCCAGAAGCAATCATGCTCCGGCGGAACGCACGGGAACTTGTTCTCGACGCCGCGGAGGATGATGGGGTTCTCGACTGCACGACGCTCGAATTTGCCAGCGGCGGTGTCACCGATGAACTACTCGCCACGGCCCACGAAGCGGATGTTGAACTGCTCGTCGATCCGGAGAGCCAATTCGCAGACCTAATCACCGCGTACGAGCAGATCTATGAACAAAATGGAAAACCGTCGATGGATCACACGTATACACTTGTGGACTGACACGAACGCTAGCGGAAGCCCACGGCTTCAGCCGTGGGAGGGGTCAATTCAAGAGAGTCTCGCCGTCCACGGCGGGGAGGACGTCATTCTCCGTGATACCATTCCGCGGGAAGATCTTCGACGACTATCCCCGAATCGCCCTCCACCTCAAGATCGAGATTGAAGTGGTCTTGAATTGCGGCTAGTTGCACTTCATCCCACGAGAGATCGCCCGCCTCAATATCGTCAGAGATAGCCTTGGCCGGGTCCTTGAGTCGAAATGTCCAGTTGTCACCACTTGATACCAGAACGGGTTCACCTTCCAATTTGTGAAAATCACTGCGCGAATAGCCGCGACCTTCCACGAACTCCACAAAATCAGAGTTGGACTCTTCACTATCCCATGTCACGGGACATTCCCATTTCCATTCTCGTTCCCCCACTGGCGTGTCGACAGCAGTCACAATTTTCTCAGAACCTGCGGGGCTGTACACGGTCTCAATCCGGGTCAGAATGTATGTTCCAACGCGGGGGAATTGATTGAGGTGTTCCACCAGTTCTTCGGCTGACGCTTCGGCTGCCAAAAACTCGTCGTTTTCCCGCTCGATGTGCGGCACTGGGGGCTCAAAGTCATATTCGGAGGATTTGGGAGAGTCGGAATCTTCCTCGTCAGAGATTCCGCCTTCAAGTTGGGATGTAAGAATCTGAAACGCAACAATTCCAATACAAGTTACCAGTAGTCCACCGAGACCTAGAATAACCAATCCTTGTGGGGTTTGATCTGGGAAAGGAAGGGTAAGGAGAATTACTAGCCCAGAAGTGAGAGTCACGCCCCCGCCAAGTACGGTAGCTACGAACGCGGCCTGCGCCATTCCTTGCACGGTGCTCTCGTCAATCCCGGGCATATACAGTAATCGACGAGATAGGTGACCTTAATACCACCGATGCGTCCCATATCCTCGACACGTCCTCTAGCAATCGATGCTCTCAATTTTCCACTCCGCAACTGAGTGTTTCGAGTCAGAAAGCCTGATTAGCCCCCAGTCCATTGGTTTGTGTATGTCGAAGGTCACGGACGACGAACTCATCGTGGCACTCGAAAATATCGACACGCCCGTCGCCAGTTCAAAAGACATTGCGAATACGTTTGATCTCACCCGGCAGGCGATTCACAAACGACTCACCCAATTGCACGAGGAGGGAGCTATCGAACGCGAGGAGATTGGGAGCAGCGTCGGGTGGTATCTGCCATTTTCGGAGCCCAAACAACGCCCCGTCCCCGTCCCGCAGGTGACACCCCAACACCACCCGTATCATCCCGATGTGGTTACCGATGTCACCGACCGCTACAACGTCACCGAAGAGCATCTCACCGATCTGCTGGGCGCGTGTACCCGTATCATGGCCAGTGATTCGGAGGAGCTTATCGAGACATATACAGCGAAGTACAGTGATACATCGGATATTGACAATCCGATCATTGCCGAGTATCCCGACCGACTCACCATCTTTGCAGATAGTGGTCCACTCTATGAGACAATCGACGGGCTGAGAATCACAAACGAAGCGCATAGCACTAGCATTATCGATGCAGCGTTACGACAGGCAGAACACGAAGGCGTTGAGTGGCCAGAGCCGCGCCGCGACTACTTCGCTCTGACGCTCTGGCAACCATTCGTTTGGACGTCTATCCGCGGGGGACTCACCGTCCCCGAAGCCCGCGCGATGGCTCTTCGTTATGAAGAGTATACGCCCGAGGAGATTCGACAAGAACTCCGCGTTGGAAAAGACGAAGTCGTCTCACTCCTCGACGAGGCTTCCGAAAAAATCCATAAAGCCACCCTTCTGGCAAAAACCACGAAGGAACTCACTGATGAGAGTAACGCGTAGCCTTAAGACCTCGGACCTCTCTAGACGGGGCGATAGTCGTATTGTTTGATTGGTGTCCTGTGGTTTTATTGGTACAATTGCCGTAGGCGAAGCTATGGACCGCCGAACGTTCCTTGGCACGGCGGGGGCGGCGAGCTTCAGTATTGGGTCGGCTGGATGTATAGGGAGTGACGGTCCCCATGCTGCACTGGCGGCTAGAGCACAGGGACAACGGACGGTAAACTTCCCCTCGTGCTACCGTGCAGAAGTTACAGGACGGTTCGAGGAGGGGGACATGGCGTTTGCGAATCTCATTTATTACACAGAATCTGGCGTTGGCAACTCGATTCTCAAACACGGAGTTGTATTTGGGGAGGATGTGTCGGCCCCGTTCGAGGGCACCGTTGTGATGGAGGTTTGTGGGGACACTGCGGCTGTGTATGAGCACGACAGTGTCATTGAAATCGATATCCCGGGAGGTGACCGCGTTGCGATAGGGTCGATTACCACGTCCCCAATGGACTATCGAGCACGAAAGGCAACACACACGAATCCAAACAATTGTGAGACACAGATTAATCCCGACGACGGGAAGGAGACGTCTCCGGGTGCCATCACGATTACTCAAACAAACACGCCAATTCACTCGGGGGATCGACTGACCGTAAATGCGGATATTGTGAACGCCACCTCTCAAACTCAAACGGGACCGGTCACGCTTGTTGTCGGCGATGATCCACAACAGGTTGACTCACTTCGGCTGCAGATCCGTCCCGAGACAACAGAGTATGTCCGGTTAGGATACTCGACGCCGACGGTCTCAAACACGCAGCAATTCCCCGTTCGTGTCGCGTTTCAGGGGACGGAGGCATCTCAGCCCGTGCGTGTATACGGGGCGAACGATTCGGATGCTCCTGAACCCCGATCTCGAACGCGCAATATGCAGATTGTGGACCTTACGACGAACGCACCAATCGTCGCTGGCGAGCAGATGACGGTGACAGCAAAAATCCGAAATACGGAAGAGGCCGTTAACGGTCGCGCCACTGCACGCCTGATTGTAGGGGATACACCGACGCAGGTAGATTCTGTCAAGCAGTTGGTCAGGGCGGGAACCACAGAAACGCTTGAACTGGGATATACAACTCCACGGGTTCAGCGGACACAAGAGTTCCCGCTCCGTGTTCAGACGAATGACGACGACGCGACGCAAACTGTTGAAGTCTCAGAGTCAGTCCGAGTATATGGAACTGGCTGACCGCTACGTGGGATATCGCCACTCATGCGTTCTGCTGGAGAACTTGGTCGCCATCGAGCCCGAGTTCTGCGAACTGGGATTCGAGCTGTTTCGCCGCATCGAGGAGTGTCTCGAACGGCTCTTTGACTCCCGGTTGTGTCGGAAAACCGCTGCTCGCGATCACACTCATAATCTGCTGACTAATTTCGGTCTGGTGTTTCATTATTCCCGTTCCGCGCAACGCGTCGGCAAGGTCATCATTAACCAGAGTCATCCCACCGTGCTGAGTTTCCGTGGCGTCTAAGGCATTTTCTATTTTGGCAGCTTCTTTCTGGACGTTCTGCATTGCGGTGAGGATATCATGGTCGTCGGAGTTCTGTTCGACTTCGCGGGCCTGTGTCCGAATCTGTGTACTGAGCGACGAGAGAGCGCTTGGTTTCACTACCATATGTAGAGGAATGAAATATATGTCTATATATCTACGGGTCTAGATGTCTCCAATCGGCCGTGGGCGATTCATAACTGATCTGGAATCTGATTGACATGAACCTCTTCGAGCGACGTGCCGAGATATGTGGCGATTGTATGGCCAATCTGCTGGATTTCACTCGCTTTGACGGCGTCAGTGAACAATTCCACGCGGATTACATCAAAGTGACCCTGATATACGTTTGCGGGATCGACAGCAGAGACAGGTCCAGCGCTCTCGTGTAATGTTTCGGCCAATCGTTCGCGCTCTTTCTCGGAGCCAAGCCCCTCGACCTCTTCAACGACTTCCACCCATAAATCGGTACGCTCCTCTGACATACGTTCACATTCATTCCAACTTTGCAAAGCTCTTCGGGCGGGTACCCCCACTCCCGCAGACGAGCAGTCCGCACCCAACGCCTATAGCCTCGCTGTCACATAGTGGATACATGGTAAATCAAGAACAAGTACTCAGCGTGATGCAGACCGTTATGCAGAACAATCATCCCGATGCGACTGTCCACGACGACGTGACAACGGGCGACTGCGATTACAGTGTCGGCATGATGGGTCCCGATGTGGCCTCAGTCAGCGGAATCGGAGAAAACACCGTCACAGATGCGGATATTTCGGATATTAAGCAATCCCTCGAATCGGAACTTGGAATGAGTGTCGAAGTGGATACCTCGTTCGGCACGCAATTTATTCTTGACGGGTGAATATCCGTCTGATTGTTGTTGTTGTTGTTGTGAACGAATCGAGAGGTTCATAAGTCTTCAAGCACTCGATCCGAGTACGGGCGTCAGTCGCGGGAGGCAACCGTCACAACCACCAGACCCCTACCGTCTGCGCCCGTTGTCACTTTCCAACCCCGGCAACACGCACGTTCTGTCGTGCCCCCGTATCCTCCGATTCGACGTAGACGGGGAACTCTTGCGTATGTTTGACCGGGGGCGTCGTATAGCCGAGCGTGATCGTCGTTCCCGTCATCGAGTCCAGTGACACCGTTTGTGAATCGACCTGTTGAGGGTTATGCCCGACAATAAGCGAGACATCCTGTTCCTCCGATTTCCCACCGCGGTTCTCGACGCTGGCCGTGACCTCGAGATACTCTCCCCCCTCAATGGGCGTGTTCGTCTCGAGCACCGAGACCTCGAACTCCGCGGGATCTGTCTCGTCTTCAGCGGCAGAGAGACACTCTTCGGCGTGTGGGTTCGAATGCGTGGGGGCTACCTGCATATAGTCGTCGGGGTCGGTCGTCAGACTCGTGATCACGGCGTCATCCTGCGCGCCGGGGACGACGAGGCTAATCGTGTTCTCAGTCGCGGTGAGATCGGCGATGCGTCCGACGTTAATGTGAATTTCGCCCTCGAACGGGGTGGGGATATCGTTGTCGGCGTCGGGACCGAACTCGAACCCATGTTCAAGAAGCGTGTTTCCGTACAGCCCAGTATCGTCGTACCAACCCGTGTTCGCGTATACGATATCGCTATCGGTAAACGTGCCGCGAAGAACGGCATGGGTACAGTTGTCGAACTCTACTTCATAGGAAGACTGTGCGGGGGCGGTGTTGGCGGCCGTGGTGGTCGCAATGGTCGATCCGAGTGCGGTGCCAGCGGCGGCGATGAAGGTGCGTCGGTTCATGGTTAGGGTCTGGGGTATGTCGTCTCTGTCTCCGCACTTAGGTCTTCAACGGCACCTACAATAAAAGTTAGTGTATGGAAGTATGACTACCCATCGAACATCAAAAAGACAGTGTCTCGAGCAGAACGCGTGTTTCAGTCGCCTTGCGGGGACTCAGACGGCATTCCACCAATGGTTTCGTTGGTATCAGTAGATTCGTTCCCATCGGCCGACTGTCCCTCATCGGTGATCGGTTCGTAGGACACGTTGATTTCCGACGGAACGGGCTTGAGCAGGTAGCCCTGACTGTTGTTTCTCCCTCGGGTGTGTGGCGCGAAGTCAGCGGTGAAGGTAGTTCGCGTATCCGCACGAATCTCGAACGGCTCGTTGAATTGGAGGGGAGCGTTCCCCGGCGTTTCAACCGTTGTCTCCGATTCGGCTCCATTCTTCAGCGTAAAGTCAATTCCGTCGCTCACGTGGAGTTTGAGAGAGCTATACTCGCCAACTTCGAGTTCCGTTTCGCTCACGAAACTCTTCGCATCTCCCTGTACGTCGACCAGATCCACCTGCTTGCTATCGACATCGATCACAATCTTGCTATCCTCTTCGTCTGCGGGCGTCTCCCCGCTCTCGGCGGCATCCGACTCGTCGGTTTCGCCGTCGTCACCATCGTCTGTCTCGAACTCAGTCTCAACGGTCGCATCCTGAACCGGGTCGCCATCTGCCGTGACTTTCACTGTGGCCTCTGCCCCGCGGGAGACATCTCCGACCAACGCGACAGTTAACCCACCATCTTCCTCGTCGGCTTCGTCATTATCGTCGGGATCATCCGTTGATTCGGACCCAGACTCACTCTCGCTCGAATCCGAGGTTGTATCATCATCCGTTTCGGGGAACTCATATTCAAGTTCACCTTCGGCATCCTGATAGACAGCGTTCACGGTAAGCGACTCAGCCGCGTCTGGGACCTCAAACGTAACCGTTCCCTCTGCATCCGTCGTCAGTATTGCTGGAGGGGACTGCCCGACGTCATTCTCTTCACTGCTGTTTGTCAGCGCGGCTTCCTGTACCGATCCCGTATTATTGCTAGTATCACTGACACTGCTCTCAAATTTGATCTCAACGGAGGCATCCTTAACTGGGGTCCCGTCTTCAGTCACAGTAACTGCAAGTTCAATCCCATCCGATGTTGTGGTTATGTTGTGATCCACGTCAAATGCGGACGCCGACGCGTCCCCCTCAGATTCGAATTCCATGGTTTCATCCCTGCGTTCATACTCGAATTCGGCCTCTCGGTCACCATGGGTCGCCTCGATATCAAGCTTATCGACGGCGGAGAACTCGAGGTCGGACGGAATCGTGACAGAGGCGGTTCCCTCTGCGTTGGTGGTACCGTTTAGTTCGAGAAGGGTCTCGGAATCATCGCCTTCTTCTTCTTCTTTCCCGTCGCCACTCCCGTTGTCGCCCCCACTGGGGTGAAGCCATATTTCTTCAACCGTGACGATAAGTGATTCGAAGTCATCGATGGCGCTTGGACCGTCGCTGACGGCCGTGGCGAGAACCCCCGTCTCGGCGTTCGTTGATCCGGGCGGTGTATCGATTGGATCTGTTTGTTCAGAACAGCCAGCCAGTGTGCTGGCAAGTGCCATGCTTGCTGCCGTAAGATATGTACGTCGCTCCATAGTACTGTCATAATACTGAATAATAACGTATAAAAACGTTTGCATACCCACGGACTCAAACCCCTCACTAGCGTTTTTGAGTACCAATAGTTCTACAACTCCTGCTCTAATTGCTCGGCAATTGGAAATACAGTGCTCCGTAGCGCGTTCTCGAGCTTCCACTCTTGCGGCGCATCGTCATCCGACGGCGAATGCGAGGCTTCCACGAACACCTTCGCGTCGTAGGGGGTCTTGTCGAGTCCAGTCGTTGTTGCATTCACCGACACCTCACCCTTAATCTCCCCCGTATACGAGAGGTCGGGCGAGACTTTGTCCAGCCGCGCTGAAAACTCGAACTTCACATATCCTGACCCGCCACCAACTTGCTCAACTCGTTCGACTGGCTGTTCCTGTAGAATACTTTGGACTTGTTCCGCTCGGGCCTGCTCGTCCATCTCGGCAAACGTCTCAGAGGCTATATCGCGCACGGAATGCGTTACTGTCGGCATATCATAATGATCACTCTCCCAGATTAAAGCTATTCCCCGCACGTTCAAATAGTATTATAGTTTGGACTGAACAGGCCCTCTCGGCAGGATACGATGAAGGAAATACATACGAACGAGTATGCCCTCAGCGATCTGGAATCCCGCGGAAAAATAGCGACGGTCTAGACAGTGTACGCGTGAGTCGCGTCGTCGGTGGCGGTCTCTACGTCCACAGGATTGTACGTGATTTCGCGGTCATGTGCGACGTCCGCCAGTGCGTCCGTGAACGGGTTCTGATCCCGAGACACGTGACGCACGGTCGCGTCCTCGAATGTCGCCAGCATCTCTTTCAAATACCCCGCAAGCGGGCGGAAACGGGGCGTAGTCTCCCGTGGATGCCTCTCGAATGTGCGCACGAGTTGTTCGTTGTCTGTTTTGAACAATACTTCCGCCGAAGGATTGATCTGTTTCACCGATTCCATAGCCTGTTTTAGTGCGACGTATTCGGCGTGAAGACTCTCCGTAGCATCGTCAAGCTCAGTCGCTTCCATTTCGATGACGCGTCCGACGGCATCCACAATGATGTATCCAATCGTCGTGGACCCGTCTTCCTCCGCCGAGAGATCGGGGTGCGAGCCGGGCCAATGAGACCCATCCACGTAGACGGTCAACTCGCGCGGACGCCCCGCACCAATAGACCCCGTGTGCCAGAGCGACCCCATGTTCTGGGTGGCGAGCGCTGACACCAATTTCTCACAGTTATTCTGCAAGTACCGGGTGAAACTGATCCGAGCGTCCCCCGCGGCTCGTCTGGCATCGTGGGGAAGTCGTCCGAGTTCGAGTTCGGGCGTGGGCAGAACGTTCTCGTGGACGGTGACGCTGTCAGGATTACATGCGTCGAACACGTCGGCAAGACCGTCCCGAAGCGCCGTCTGTGTGGCCTCTTTCAGCCCGGTCAGGTGCTGGTATGATTTTCGACCGAGACGCACGATTTCTCGCGTTCGAGTGAACGCGATGTGCGCCGTGTAGTACACGTTCTTGGTGGGCTCGGCGGCGAGCGTATACAGGTGGACGTGGTTGGCGTCGGTCATAGGCTCTCGGACAAGGGCTATCTACTTCCCTCGCCCGTATGAGAAGCATCAACAGTATCCCCCTTAAAGATTACTGTATAGAAGCTACCTTTTTCCCGCGTTTAAACTAGAGAGACATCTATGCATCGATTCACATATACACTACAGTATTACAGTATCACTTCGTCCAGATCGGGTGCGAAAGATCGCAATCATTTTCCCCACCACGCCCCATATAGGTGTATATGACCGATACCGACTCCGACCTCATTCACACGTTCTGGGTCGGACCCTATACAAAATACGGGTGTTTCGATTGCGAGCGTGCGGCGTGGGACGCAGATGACATTACCCATACTGATGACTGCGCCATCTCCACCGCAGCCACTGGCCGAGGTGAGCGATATGCCTAGCGGAACGCGACACATCGATCAGGACAGTCCAGTCGTGAAAGAGCTTGAAGCCCTCATCCAGCAGCACAACCTCACCGAAGAAGAACTCGACGAGGCCGTTGATATCGCCATGAGCGATTGCGACCACATTGGGCCGACACTCGATGAGTTCGACGGGACGTACTCCTACGAAAAGTGTGCAAAATGTGGGACCGTTCTCAACAAATGGCCGTCCCGTTGACATCCTCCCCGCCCTGAAGGGCGGGGTTTTAGCCTTGAGACCTCCATAAGTTCCACTGACGTATCTTGAGCTGAACATTCACGGCTAAATACAGTCGATGCATTTAGGGATGGACCGCCCCTATGCCCATCTATGGAGACGGTGACCGAATCTGAAACAGGGGTCTCTCCCACTACACCGATTCGCGAGGCTGCCGCCCCCGGACAATCCCAGTCTGAGATTGACGCCAAAATACGAGATGCGGGATACGATCCATACCCCTCGTCAGACGCCGTCTCAACAGACCTGTACAGAGAACGGCTGACCACATGGCTCAATCGAACTGCGGGGGTTGCGTTCATCGACGATCAGTCTCCTACAGACGACTATGTCCGCGTCCGATTTGAATTGCCGTATGGTGGGACGTTCACGCAGGAATTTGCCCGCCCAGATTCCACATATACAACACAGGTTAGTTACCCCGAATTAGTCGCAACGGCCGATAGGGATTTCAAGACGCTTACGGAGCTTCGTCATGCCGAGATCCCCATCATGCGTGAGGATTCGGAGTGGCGTGTTGACTACACTCGTCTTACGACCCCTGATAATCCAGACTTTGGACCCCAACGGCAGACCAATCGTCGCCGCCGCGGGATTCGCGCTGTCCTTCTCGGCGCGAACCGCATTATTATACCGCCTCTCCTTACGGGTCTAGCCTTTCTCAGTACGCTCACTTCAGATATCGTGCCCGCGACCGTAAGCACCATCGCACTCCCACTACTCATTCTAATAGTCGCGTTCGAGATATTGCAATTTTTTGTGGTTACATACACTGGGTATGACCTTCGAAACGACATCGCAGTCAGAGATAATTGAGCCATACCATGAATACGATCACCGAACTTGAGACTGAGCTACAAGCGCATTTATACAATCGCAAGCAAGGGGTTGCGACGCTCGAAGAGATTGACGACAACGATGAGTGTGTAGTTCTAACATTCAGCCTCCCACGCGGAGAGACGACGTTCTCCCGCGAAGTTCCCAACACGGATGCGGCATGGGAAATGCTGTACGAGCGGAGTGATGCCCGCCCGCCGTGTATAGATGAGCTAATTGGTGAGACAGCCCCCGTAACATGGGACGAAGAGAGTGCAGACTGGAAGCTTGATGCCGATTTCGATGAGCTATCTAAAGACACCGAGCAGGACACTGATAACAATCTATCCGATGGTCCAAAAGACTGGGAGAATGAAATAATACTTCCATTTCTCGCAGGGGGCGTTATCTGGATTGTTCTCAGCCTAATCTCAGGAGTTGGGTTCCGAGACGGAAGCCATGTCATTGCTGTATTTGTACTGGCTCTCGCGGGTATAGTCTGGCTCGGGATCGTGTGTCATGCAATGGCGCGCCTGTATCGGTTCTACACCGCCGCCTACGACTGGACAAAGTAGCCCAACACCTTTGGCGTCAGCGTGGGATACTGAGTATATGGATTCCGAAGCGGCAAAAACGGCTATCGATCAGGTGTGGAACGAAGCGTTCGCCCACCGCTATCCTGAAACAGGGTCTGGACCGCGCGAGCGCGTCAAAGAGGACCCAACGACCGTGTACGACGCCCTCGAAACAGCGTTCTCCAAACTGTGGGAGTATGCCGAGAGCGAAGGCTTCACGAACGTTTTGGAGGAGGAAGATACGCCGCACCCCGGACAAGTTCGCGAGAAGTACGATATAGTGGACGACTACGGCGACCTCGACGACTACGTTCTCGGACAGGCTATGGAAGATCTCTACAACCGCCACACACTTATCGACGACCTCGTTGCGGGGTGGGATTGACCCCACCTCGTTCCCAGAACCCCCCGGCAACGAGTGGTTCATAGCTCTTTTCGCTTCTCCTTAAGCTGTCTGACGCGCTCCTGTAAGAGTACGTCGCTGACGTGAGGGCCTTCCTCGATGTCGTGGGACGCCAGCACCTCGCCGCCATTCACGTCGTCGAGGATTTCCTCCGTCGTCTCGAACAGCCGTTCGGCGTGGTCGCGGTCGAATTCGCCCTGCGGTTCGCGACCGCGGTTATCGGCGACCGCAAGGTCGACCAGTTCGTCGGGCGTGATGTGGGCGATGACTGGCTCGTCGCCGGGGTTACTGACCTCGTAGTTGTCGCGGATACTGTCAATCATGCGGATCAGCGTCGATTCGTTCAGATCACGCAGATCACGCATCCGTCCGTGGAGGCGCGCCGCCGTCTTCAGGACGCCGCGGTGTTCTATCGACATTTCGAGACGGTCGGCGATATCTTCGGCGACGTGCTTGCCTCGTTTCTCATGCTTGTAGTGGTGGGGGAGCACATCGTCGGGCGTTTGGGATTTTCCGATGTCGTGAAACGCGGCGGCGAGGAGCGCGCGTTCATCGTTCGGGCGCAGCGCGTGCATCTCTTCGAGGACGCGCATCGAATGTTCAAACGCCGACCCCTCCGCGTGGTACTCCTCGGGCCCAGCGGGGATCTCGGCGAGCGCCGCCATCTCGGGGAGGATCACGTCAAGCGCGCCGACATCACGCAGGACATCGAAGAACGTCCGCGGCGAATCGGCCTGCCGCATCGCTTTGAGGATCTCGCGGTAGATGCGCTGATTATCGACGGCCTCGAGTTCGGGCGCAACCTCCCGCAGTAACTCACGCGTCTCGTCGGCGACCTCGAACCCGAATCGGGCGGCGTACCGTGCTGCCCGCAGCACGCGCAGCGGGTCCTCCGCGAACGCCTCGGAGACATGGCGGATGATACCCGCATCGAGGTCGTCGCGACCGCCGAACGGGTCGATAAACTCCCCCGTCTCGGGATCTTGCGCGATAGCGTTGATCGTGAGGTCCCGCCGTTCAAGGTCTTCCTCGAGCGTCACGTCGGGTCCAGACTGAATCTCGAAGCCCTTGTACCCGACACCCGTTTTCTCCTCCGTCCGCGCGAGCGCCCACTCGTCCTTCGTGACGGGGTGGAGGAACACGGGGAAGGCCTCGCCGACCATCGTCTCGAAGCCGCGGTCGACCATTTCGTCAACCGTTGCGCCAACGACGACGTAATCCTCGTCGTTGGGCTCGCGCCCGAGCAATTCGTCTCGCGGGGCCCCGCCGACCCTGTAGTAGTCAAGTCCCGAGAGGTCTGGGTGGTCTGCCATGGTTCGATCACAGGCAAGGGTTTCGAAAAACTCCCTGCCGACGCATATGGCTACACTGGCATCACCCTTAAAGATTACTGTATGAGAGACATTCCGCATGCCCCAGCAGTATTCTTATGGATCGGGGGATCGTAGCAACGTGTATGGCTCAAGGCGAATGCCACGAGTGTGGCGCAGAGATTGCGATAGGCATGTGGGATGACCCAGCCCTGTCAGGGGCGGTTGTGTTGCTCTGTATGGATTGCGCGGACGAAACCCCCGAGGCATGCCTGTGGGACGTGTCTGCGCTGGAAGAAGCACATTCGAAGTGGCCGGGTGACGACGACCACCATCCTAACCTCGTCTCCGAGCATCCGTTGGACGAAGGAGAGTCATGGGCAATACAAAATCGGTATGAGACTCGAGAGAGGTATCTCACTCATCTTAAGGCGTCTTGGACCGGAACAGTACCAGACGATTTCGGCGATGACATCGAGGTGCCTGACGACGAGTGTTGGGACTTGTTTATTCGGGATGCCGAGAACACAGAAGCGATCAGAAAGGGGCGGGACGCGCTACGATCACGACTGGATGCCGCATAGCATACTGGCAGTTGGTATCCCAACATATCTGGCGACCCCCAAACTTTCTTGATGGTTGGTGTGGACACCCCATATATGCCCAGCCAGTCCACAGTTCACGAACTCGATCCCGTTCCCCGCGATATCCAGCGTAACTTCGACACGCCCCACTACGACCATGTCGAGGCCACATGGGAACACAATGGGACGCGCTACGCGCTGGTCATGGAGGAGTACGCCGCAGAATATACGCTACTGGAAGAACGGGAGGACGGCTGGTTCGTGATGATCCAAACCGTCTCTGGTCGCCGACGCCAGTGCGGGTCCGATGGACACTCGCGGCAGGCCAAACAACAGGCTGTCCGATCCATACGCTCGGCGGCGTCCGCCGAATGAGATTTGTACCCCGTGCTTTATCACGGATGCCAGCATACAGTAGAGTCGAGGCGAGACATAATTTCACAGGATGAAACCGGACCAATTGAGCTTATGGAGTTCCAACAGGACGTCATCGCGGAGACTGGTCTCGACGACCAAGAGCAACTCGAACGCGCGGCATGGGAATGGGTTCTCGAGAACGGGCAGAACCCACGCCATCTCGAAAACACGCTGAATCTGCTACTGGGGCTCGTCTTCGTCCTGTGGTCCCCGATACAACAAGCACTGCTGGCTTCCGCTCCACCACACTATCTCTGGGCAGGGATGGCTGTGAGTGGCGTTGGGGTCTGGACCCTAACACTGTTGAAGGGACGGAGAACATACCGTCTTTTTCGAGCGCTCGAACAACATGAGGAGTTCAGACCGTCCAACTTGTAGGGGAGGATTTAAGAATGGCCGCGCCGAACTTGCCAGTAGTTCCAGACGTACCACTCGTGGGGTTTGCAGGCAGTGCGAGGCCATCCAACGGCGCGTGGCGATCCCCTGTTCCAGACGCCTCCGTGACGGTTTGCAGTGGAATGGCCACCACTGAACGCCTCCCACAAAGTGGGTTCAGATGCACCATTAATGGATTGCAGCCATCTCTTAGGCGAGGGGCTCGTCAGTGCACTGCTGGTTCCAGACGCACCTCGCGGGTTTGCAGCCCAGACACGTTCCTCTCGCTGAACGGTGAGATTCTTCCAGACGCCCAGACGGATTGCAGCGACTGCGAGGTTGGATTGGTGAGTATCGAAGGTTTCAGACGCCCCAACGTAGGTTTGCAGTACCCTTGGCGTTCGTGTGCTGGTCGATCATAGATTGTTTCAGCAGAGTTGTCGGCGGAGCCCCCGTCCTCAACACCCGCGCGGAGCGAGGGTGTAGGGCGGGGAGGAAGCCGACTCGCTAGTCAATCAACAACGTTAACTGTGTCTAGCCCGTCCCCCCCGCGTAACGCTCGATGACTCCCACACTGCTCACTCCCGTTCAACGGGTTGCACGCGGAGGCCGTCACCATCGGCACCGCGGCCCGTCTGGGACACGCGGTGGAGGAGTGTACGAGCGTGTCGCGTCCGTGCAGGGCACAAGTCTCGGCACGGATGGGCGGCCCAGACAACCCGCCTTCGAGTCCGGACCACTCCGCGGGAGCCACTCGCGGCCGAAGCATAGGCAATCCTTCGGGAGTCACGGACAAGCCCCACCCTCAACGAGCGAGCGGACACGGCGTCCCGAGCGAAGTAGGGGGGTCAGTTGACACGTACCCAATGAGGGTTTGGAGTTACTTGTTTGATGGTGATCGGCTTGACCACCGTTCCAAATGCCCCATTGTGGGTTTGCAGCCAGCGCCTCTACACAGGTGTTGACGACTGTTCCAGACGCACCCGACAGGTTTGCAGTCCGATGAAGGCCCTTGCAGTGGAGCAGTTCACCCCGTTCCAGACGCACCCAGTGATGGATTGCAGCGAAAAGATCAACGCGCTTCACCGCGTAGCACTTCATGTTCCAGACGACTCGATAACGGATTGCAGAGGGACATTCGAGTCCTTCGTGGAGGGTGTCTTTCAGCCGCACGCCACGAGGATTGCAGCCAGCGGCTCTACAACGGCGTCGAAGACCATTGCAGATGCCCGTCGAGGTTTGCAGTCAGGAAGTGAACCCGCTCCAAGATGCCATCTACCGTTTCCAGACGCACCCGTGAGGGATTGCAGCCGCAACCTCGTTGATGCAGTGTCGAATCAACTGCCCCGTTCACGCGTTTCGGTGGCTGTGAATCTCCCACGCGTAGCTGAGCCAGTTGGCAACGTACGGCAGCCCATCGTAGCGCGCCTTCGCGTAGAGTCCCCAGATCAGGTTGAGCCCCCAGAGTCCCCAGAGAACAAGAACCACTATACCCAGAAAGCCCAGAAGAACCGTTGGGAGAGCGGAGATTCCGGAGAACACCATCTGGCAAATGAACAGAGCCCCCGCCACTCCTGCATACGCTAAGAAGAATCGCCACGTCGGGATCAGTCCGGTGCCCATCTTTTTCCCTTTCAGCTTCCAGAGGCGATAGCGGTAGTGGGGCATATACAGCGCGTTCCATAGCCCCTTGAACGGCTGGTGATGGGGTTCGATGAATAGGTTGTCGTATTTGGCCTTCACCTCGAGTTCTTTCGTATAGAACTCCTGAATCGATTCGGGGTTCACATCGTACGTATGGCAGAGTTTGATATACGGGTTGTTGAGGAGCCGTTCACCAGTGTTTTTGATGGACACCCACGTGAGATCCGACTCCCCAGTATCAAGACCAAATTCAATCACGTGGTCGCCTCTGAGCGTGAAGTCATACGTGTCTTGCTCAGTCCCTTCAACTGTTCCGGAGGGGGTGATCTCAACTAGGGTCTTGCCCTGCTTGGATTTGGCACGGATCGAGCGGACGATGCCGGTATAGTAAGCAGTGGACGCCTCGTCCGCGTACTCAGGACGTTCTGGGGGTTCCCACTCATCACGCGCCTGATCATCTGTTTATTGATCCCACGGACAGTATTGTACTCTTCGTCGAAGTCGGGGAACGTCTCAGTGTCCCCGGAAGTACGCGTGGGACTGTGATGATCCTCATACCCATCAGACGGCGTCTCGGGGTACTCTCGAGTGAGGTCTCTGTCGCCCATATATGGGTATTCAACACCTATATACTTAATTCTACTGTATTGCATCCCCCACCACTCACTATTCCAGTCGTCGACACAAAAGCACCACGCGTGAAGTTACCACGGGTCGGGTGACCCGTGGAATTCTGCTTCCTAACGTTTAAACCTGCCCGCGCCGAATCATCCCCTAGTTCCAGTCGCTCGCCATCGGGATTGCAGTAACCCCGCGCTCGGCAATGCTACCGAGTACACCCGTTTTAGACGTTCCCTCGTGGGATTGTAGCTTCCGCAACTACTACGAGAATCGGTATCTAGTTCCAGTCGCTCGCCATCGGGATTGCAGGTCCGACCGCATGTGTGATGCACTCCGATCTCTCCGTTCCAGATGCCCAGCATGGGTTGCAGCAACGTCGCGCCACACGATATCGACCCACTTCCAGATGCCCCGTAGGTTTGCAGTTGGCTCACACGAGGTCGTGCTGCACAAGTGTTTCAGCTGTCCCAGTGGGGATTGCAGTCGCGAAAATGGTCGTGCTGTGTTGCTTAAGTACAGTTTCAGATGCGCCCGGTCGGGTTTGCAGTGCGCTCATCGACGAGGCAAGAATTATTGATCTCACCCGTTCCAGATGCCCCGAGAGGTTTGCAGCGCCCGAGACGATGTTCTCTCCAAACGGGGGTACCAAGTTCTGGATGTTCCTCGGCAAGGATACCTCCAGTGACCTCTTCGTCCGCTATATTAGTTCACATTTGATCACTGACTAGAGGTCAAAAACGGGACTTCACCGATTCGTTCGGGCATCTTGAACACGGCAACGCATCGAAGTTGCCACCGCCAGTTGGACTGCAATCCTGTCGTGACGCGCGACCCCGCAGGGAGGGCAACTGAAACAGCCAGCGACGGCTTTCTATTCGCTTCGATCCTGTTACCCTGCAACGGGTGCGTGCTGCCACTGGGGACGCCTGCAACACCGAGAGGTGACGCCCGCCTCGATGTTAAAGGTTCGTCTCACCGCGGAGGCCCGAGTTGCTGTCAGACGAAGACGACCGCGCGGTTGTCGACTGTCGAGATGGGTTTCTCGGTCACGGTGAGTGGGGCATCGTCTCCTGCCGTGTGTATCCAATTGATGAACCCAGTCGTTGTGCGCTGGACCTGTGGGCCGCTTCGTTCGGCACGCATGAAGCCGGGCGACCGTTCGGTCTTGTAGCGAACCCCAGAGGAGGGGATGATCTCCGCCGAGGTACCCGGCACGGCAGAGTCAACGTCGGCCGTCTCTCGTGTTTCGTGGGTGACCTCATGAGTCCCGTGGTAGTCGATTGCGGCGAGATGTTCGGATAGTCCGAGGCTGGGCGAGTAGTAGGACTCGCCGTTCTCAAGGCGAGTGCGAAGCGCGTTGTAGGTCTCCGTATCGTCAAGCCACATATCGACTCGGTACGCGGGATCGACCAGCACCTCGTAGTTGTGTTGCTGCCGATTTTGGGTGGAGTCTGGATATTCGACGCGGACGTTGGCGCTTGTTTTGCGACGACTGGGGACGGCAATCCGCGCGTTTTTGTTGGTCGACAGCGAGTTGACCGGCATATTGATCGTGCGTAACTCGGTCGTGGGCTCGATGGCGATGGCCGACGAGTTGGGGTCGAACAGATCGTAGTAGCTGTTTCTCTCAAGCCCCAGCACTGCGGCGATGAACCCGGCAATGGTCGTGCGGGGCATGATCTGGTACGTCTGTTTGACGATGTTTCCCTCGACCCGACGGAAGTGGGCCCACGGACCATGCACCGTGAACGAGAGGCACTCGTCGAACGTGATCCCGCGGTCGACGGCTGGGCGTGTGTCGGCGGCTGTGGATGACGTGGCCATGGATTATGAGGGGAAGGGGCTGTCGTCGGTGTCGGACTCGGCGTCCGGCAGCGTGTCCTTGTACTCTTCCCAGATCTCAATACGGTGGACTGAATCGTAGCCGACGGCGTCTTCAAGCACCTCGGTCAGGTGATCGCCTTCGCCCACCACGCCTTCGTACGACGTGCGGAGCGCGTTGTCTGCGACGACGTGAACGGTGTCGATGCGGTTCGCGTGGGCGGCGAGCGCGTCGGCGAACTCCGTCACGTCGATGCAGATATCGCGGACGTTTCGCATCTCGGCGTCGGGTTTCGAGTGGTCGGTGTCGATGGTGAGCAGGTTCTGGAGGCCGCCGATGTGGAAGCCGTCTCCATCGTATTCGACGCGGATGTAGAAGCGGGGCTCCTGCCCCATCTTCGACCGACTCGTCGTTTGGTTCTTGAGTGCACGCCAACACAGTGTGTCAAGGCGTTCGACATCTGCCGGAGAGAGTTTCGTGTTCTCCGCGCCGTGTTCATCGACGCGCCCGTTGAACACGAACATCCCGTATTTGATGCGGTTGTCGTCGAGGTCGTAGCCGCCTTCGCGCTTCCCTTCTGACGTGCCGATAACTGACGTAAGTGAATTGTACTCCTCGTTGACCTCGACAGCGTTCAGGCTGCGTCCGGGGCTGAACTGGATCGGTCCGGTGAGGTGCGAGGGGATATCGTTGGCGATGGCCTCGGCGAGCGGATCGCTACTGTCATCGGAATCATCGTCGCCGGGGGCGGAGATGCTGAGGGTTGCGCCGAACATCCGTGCGTCGACGGCATTGGCGAGGAATTCGTCGAAGATGTCTTCGCCGATGTCGTCGGGCGACTCGATATCGACCGTTGCCTTTAGCAGCGCTTCGCGTGTCGGTGCATGTCCTTCGTCATCCTTGACGTTGCGGATGAAGACGCCGTGCCCGTCGTCGTCCATCTGGTCGCGTAGGTAGCGCTTCAGGCGGACGTCGGTGACGATAGCTTGCTGGGTCTGGGTGTCGACCCGTGGGTCGTCGGCTCCGCTGAGCGGGTTGCCGTTGGGGTTGCAGTCCTGTCCGTCGTAGCCGAAGATAATTTCGCTGCGGTTCGTGACCGTGGTGTCGTTGGATTCAGTCATTATTGTGGGTTGGAAGTGTGGGGGTTTTAGTTCGGCTGTGCGTGTTCCGAGACGGGTTCAGTGTCTGTCTCGTCGGCTTCCTCGGACGAAGGGCCAGTGGACTCCGCACTGGTCGTGTCGTCGTCATCGGCTGTTTCGGCATCCGTGCGGTCGGCGTAGGCCTGCTCGAGACCGTAGGCGATTCCGAGTGAGTAATGCCAGCGCAAATCGTCAACTGACAGATCCCACTCGGACGGATCACGCGTTTGCATCGTGTCCATCAGTCGAGAGGTCAACTCGCCGAACATCATCACGCCATAGCCAGATTCAGTGGCGTACGCACGGTTTTTCTCGAACACGTTCGTCGTGACGGATTTGATATTCGACTTGGTGAGGTAGCTCGGTTGATGACGGTCGGCCAGTGTGCGGTTTTTACCGTCCCAGCGTTGGTAGTTCGATAAGTGCCCGATGAGCGCGCCGAGGCAGAACGCGGCGCGGCGTTCGGGGTCCTCCCGCAGCGGCGGGTGGTTGTCGAGGAACGTCTGGAGCCGCTTTTCGCGCCGTTGGCGCGCCGTCTCCGTCTCGTCATCAACCGCCTCGTCGCCCGCGTCCAGTGGCAGTTCGTCGGGGGCCGCGGGCGTGTCGTCGGGCTGTTCGTCGTCACTGTTCGTGTCGGGATCGGAATCGGACGTGGTGTTGTCGGGCATGGGTAGGTCGAGGTCGTAATCCGCGGCGTCGAAGTCGAGGAACGGGCGTTCGGAGTCGCGGTGAGCGGTCAGCAGCCCCGTTTGCGAGAGCGAGCAAAGTTGCGCCAATTGCGACGCAATGAGTGTGGTTGGGAAGCCGTACTCCTGTGTATCGTGCTCGTCAATCGCCGCAACAAACTCTTCGAGGAGCGTCGATACCCCCAATGGCTCGCCGCTGACCGTCGCGTAGAACGCATCGACCACGGGATTGGACATCGGGCTTGTCTCCGAGTGATCAGAGAACGTATAGTAGACGTACTGCCCGCCCGCGACGGCGTTGAACAGATCGGTGTCGGGGTCGAGGAGCGGATGGGCGTCAGTCGGTCGGAACGCGCCGCCATCTTCGAAGAACGGGCCCCCTAGGACGCGTCGGTGCATGTTTGCCACTTCGACCGGATACACTGTTGTCTGATCCGTCCCTTCGCCCAGTACGTCAATCCGTTCGTGCTGGTGTTGCACGAGAACGATGGTGTAAAATCGCAGTTCGTCGCGCAACTTGCCAGTGGCATTGTACGCCCGTACGAGCGGGGGCTTCTCGGGGTCGTCGGACTCCGTCAATTCCGCCAGAATCCGATACAGGATGCGCGCCTTCTTGACGGTTGGTTCACCGACGAAGTACGGCAGGTAGTAAACGCGCGTATCTGGGCCCCCAAAGCCCGCGTACTCGCAGGCGTCGAGGAATTCCTCTGCTTTGAGGACGCGGAGGGCGGCATCTTCGCCGAGTGGCTGGCTCCGCCATGACTCGTCGGCATCGAAGTTCGGCATCCGTTCGGTCTGCATCGAGAGATAGTACTTCAACGGATCTTCAGGGGTCCCGACAACGCGGGTATTTTCCCCAGTGATGAGGTCCACCCCCTCTCCGACCGAGTCTTCCGCTTCGTTTTTAGATCGAAATTTCCCCAGTCGACGGCGCTTCATGGCTTCTTGGAACACATCGACCTCACCCGGCCAGCGATAATCGCCGTCGGGCTCGGTTTTCACGCGAACGGTAACAAGCGCCTGCGTCTCTGCAACAGGATGTTCGTCTGCGAGGTCATCCATCGCCGCATCGTGGTCGTCAGCGTCGCGGAACGCGTCGACGATGTCGGACCGACTCGGCAGAGGGTCATCGGCATCCTCGGGCGGATCAAAGACGCCAGCGTCCGCCAGCGCCCCGATAGTCGCCAGATACACATCATCCTGCACCGCCTCTGACTCCCCGAATCCGGCGAGGCGATTGAGCAGATCCCCATCCGGGTGACCTTCGGCAGCCTCCTGCACGAGGGAGTCGAGTGGCCAGTCCGAGATCCGTTTGACAGCGTAATCTGCCAACTGATCGGGGAGATTCCCGCTTTTCGAGGACTGGTGCGTGATGCTGTGATCTTTCCCGCGTCCCGCCGAATACTTACAGTGTGCTACTTTATCGATGAGATCCTCAGTGTACTCCCGCACCTCGACTCCATCGAAGTGTGGCGCATCTCCCGACATATCGACTCGGACGACGATGAGCGAATTCTCCTCGCCGAGGAAGTCGCGGGCTGCATCGGGGGTGAGATACGGATCGTACTCGCCCTCCCCCGCGGTGGCAAGGGTGTAGAGTGAGCCGTACAAGTATTGAAGATCCCGAACTCCTGTTGGCGGTCTGGTGAGAAGTTGCTCTTGCAGGGCCTCGTCGGACACATCGTCGAGCCCGTCGGGGTCTACCATTGTTCACCACCTTTCTCGACGATGTTACAGAAGCCGAACCCGAAGCCGTTCCGTTCTCCGAGCCCCGTGTCCAAGAGCATGTTCAGGTGTTTGCGGTGCGCGTCGTTTTGCACTTCGTAGTCAAATCGCCACTTGCTCAACACAATTTCCGTCGTGACGCCGCGTGAGACCGTCACCGGGATGCTGAAGTTTCGGATGTGCTCGTATCCTGTGAACAGATCGTGGCTCATCTCTTCGGGACCGGGCGTTGCGTCTGGACCGAACATCTCATGCTTCCACTGGGCGTTCTGGGCGATGGCGTCGAGAAACGGTTCCATCGAGTGGCGCGGTCGCCAGTACGTGTCGGCTTCATCGTACCCCTCGTCGATGCCGTACTCCTCGCACTGCTCGGGAGACAGACGAACGCACACTCCGGTGTCGGTTTGTATAACGCCAGTCGTCCCGGGCTCGCCCACGTCGGGAGTTACCTCCGACACATCTTCGATTGTGAACGGCATTTCCCCGATATTGAGTTCGGGGTTGTCGAGAAATTCACGTGCGACGTGGGCGAGCAATTCTTCCTCAACGGCTGAGATGATCACATGGCGTGTGTCTCCCTCCTCGAGATCCCCCCATGGAAAGGGGTTGCTGAAGCAGTAGCCGAGTGGAACGGGCTCGTCGTGTTTCTCGGCGTACTTTGTTCCGTCGAGCCCGCGCCAAACACATCCGCGCAGATTATTATGGTACGTGTTGTCGTACTCTGTCGCCGCGCGGGCTTTGAGCCGGGTTAGGAGACGCATGGGTTGGTACCTCCGTAGGGTTGGTTGCCGTGCATCGGTTCCACCTGCTCGAAGCGACGATTGCTTTGAGTATAAAGCTGAGGCAGCGGATCAGACAAAACACAATGGAAATAAAATCACTCTTGTCGCTGAACAGATTTCCAATGGGGTCGGCAGTGCATTGCCACGACTGTGTCTGCGACATGCGACGATGTATACGATTCGAAATCCTGCTGGTATCTAGCTCCGAACTGATGAACTAACCTAGAAATGCACTACAGTAATACAACACTACTGTATCGACGACTCTCACGATCCGACGATGAAAGACGACTCGTCATCCTCGTCCTCATCGGTCTCCTGCTCGGTCGTCCTGCGCTCGCGTCGGGGATCATCATCCTCGACAGTCGCCTCTTCGTGCTTGTCTGCCCCGCCGAGGAACACCGCGTCCCCACGTGCGGGCACTTCATCGGACCCCGCGTTCTGACGATCCCGTTGGAATTCGAACTCATCGATGTCGGTTTTGAACTCTTCGGACTCGGCGTCTTCGATATCCGCGTCGTCTGCGGTATCGACTCCAACAAACTCTGCATCATCTACGATGTCAATTGAGTCCGCCCGGCTCGAAGTCCGCTCCGATGCCGATGATGAGGACCCAGATGTCTGGTGTTTCGGCGTCGAGGGTTCTGGGGCGATGATGTCATCATCGCCATGGGTATCTGCCGTGTCTTGTGTTCGGGTCTGCGATGACTCGGAATGTGTCTGTGTCTCTGGGGTGAGCGTCGTGTCGGGGTCCAATCCAGAATTGTCTTGTTCAACGTATCCGTTGGAGCGCACTTCGATCATATCCTCTTTTCCTGCTGTATCTTCGTTCTCCGAGGGGGACGTTTCATCCTCGTTAGACTGGGTTCGAGGGGCGTCGTCTTGTGCATTTACTGCAGCCTCGACGATTCCGTCGAGCCCGCCCGTATCCGAGGTGCTCTCGTCAGTATCGCTCGTCTGATCCATCTTATCGACCATACTATTCAATCAGCGTACAACTGTCTTCTTTCTTGTGTCGTACAGAACCGCAGCAAAATGCCAATACGGTCGTCCGATGGGAAAATTGATATTCAATTGTAGTGGGCATATTGAGACGTCTGGTCAACTACCCCACCCTACTCGGCGGCTGACGCCGCCTCGTTGAGGGTGGGGCTTGTCCGTGACTCGGTGGCCGAACATTTACCAGAGCAGCTCTCGTAGTGCCGAATGAACGATGACAATCCAATACGGCGAGCGGTACGCGTATTCACGGATCACTGATACGTGGTATCGCGTCACCGCATGGGAGGAATGCGGCGAGGGGAAAATCCAAGCCAAAAACAAAGAACCCGTCGAACCGTCCGACGTTCCCGACGAATGGCGCGAGGCCATTTCCACTGCTGCTGAGTGAACGCGTCTCCACAGACCAACAGTCGGCTGAGACCAGAACGCTTAATTATCCGGGTTCGAATCATATCATATGCGTTCCCAAGGCACAGCCACATCCAGAGAGACGGATGCGTGTACGGTTTGTGATGAGCCAACACCCCGAACCATCACCTCATCGTTCGATAACCCCAATATACGTAACATCACGTTCTTCCTCTGCGAAGATTGCGATACTGCAGCCAAATGATCCCCTAACGCTTTTCTGGGCAACTGATATACGTACAAGTGATGGCGGATACGACCGACAGATCTGTGTATATTGGATGGCTTCCTCAACTCACATGGGCGGGGGCGATGCTCCTCGGTATTGGTTATCTTGCGCTTGGGTTGACGGTCGTTCGGACATGGAACAGCAACGTCCCCAACTGGCTTACCATACAACCGATCCCCGCTGCACTCACGTTTATGGTTGGTGGCTTGCTGCTTTCAGCGTTTGGAGTTATTGTGGTTTCGACTATTTAAATATACATGATACGTGAGTTGTTGCACTCCGAAGGGCTCCGCCAATGCGGCGCAGCCCGCCTCGCAAACGTGGGATAACTCCCGGCCCTTTGTGTCCCGTCTCTGGCTCGAGGTCTCTCCCAGTTTTCGGAGAACGTCCCATAGTTCTCTTGAACCACTTCTTAGTGAAAACTGTATGGGTTTCGGTTGACATCCTCCTCCGCGTGAACGCGGAGGAATCCCGAGCGTTGGGAATTTCAGGTTGTCAGTGTACCACCTGCTCCCGCGGTGAGAATCCGTTGGAGAGGTCGTAATAGTACACGTCGGGCCGTGCCAAGCGGCCGGTACTCCTATCCTCGCCCGTATACAGCGAGACCGTGTTCATTTCTTCACGACTGCACTGGCAGGACTCATCAGACTCAGAGTTACTTTCACCGTCTTCGTGTGGTTCGATGTGGTCCTCAATCACTTCGCCCAATCCAAGGCGGATATTCTCCGCCCCACCCACGTCACCGTGAGCGACCACACCGCACTCGTCGCAATCGTACAATCCACGTTCGACGCGATTCGCATCGCGTTCGCGACCGCAGTTACAACACGTTTTCGACGTGCGACGTTCCGACACGCGGTGGAGCGTAATCCCGCGCTCTTTTAACTTGTACTCGAGTACGTCAGTCGACGTCGCATACGGCCACGAGTGCAGGTCGAGGTTCCCGTGCGAGCCCCAGTCTCGTGCATCGCCCTCGTCGTCCGTGCGGATGCCCTTCGGCTCGCCAACGTACACGTCGCTCACACCGTGTTCAACGCACTGGTCGGCGACCGTCGCCGCCCACGCGTGGATGAATTGGTGCGAGCGTTCCGACTTCTTGTGGTGCAATTGCGTTGCGCATTCGCCGCCGGGATCGTCGCACTTGGCGATTTCTTTGCTGAAATAGTAGTTGTCCTGTTTCAGCCGATTGCCGGGGTATAGCTCTGTGTCCCCAGTTGAATACGAGACTGCGGCGAAGCGGTTGATGCCGAGGTCGATACCCGCGGTTTCCTCGCCCGGTGGTTCGGGCGTGTCTATTTCGTGTTTGCAGACGAGGTGGAGTTCCCACCGGTCGAGCGCGGGCTGATACACCGCGCGCACTTGCTGCAAGTTCTCGATATCGATATCGCCCCGTGTTCCATACTCGACAAGGATGTACTCGCGGGCGTGTTCCGAGGATTTGTGGTTTTGCCCTTGGAGAGGCGGATCTGCCCGTGTTTCGTGTCGTGGCGGATGCCCTGTTGTTTCCACGTGATGGTCGAACGCGGGTGTTCTTCGTGGACGCGGTTGCCCTCTGCGTCGTAGTAATTGCGTTTCCTGTACCCGGGCGGGTTGTCCCGCGGGTCGGACGAGCTATACCACGAGGAAAACGCATCAGAAAGCTCTTCCAGAACGTTCTGACTGGACTGCGAGTGCAGTCCGTTGTAGTTGTAGTGCGTTTTCAACTCGCTTTTCAACTCGTCTTCGTCGGGGATCTCGCCCGTTTCCTCCCATTCGTGGCGGAGATAGTACAGGCCGACGTTCCAGAGTTTCGAGGCACTCCAACCGTGCTGGTCGAGCGAGTCCACAACTTGCGCGTGGTTGGTGATCTTCGCTCGAATTGTACGATTGTCGTGCATGGGCAAACCGCCGTACAATGCCGTAGGAGAGACAGTCTTGTAAGCGTTGTGGGAGCGGTTGAGCGTGTGGAAACTCCTGTTATGCTGTCACGGTGGTTTGCGTCGTCCTGCGACGGCGCGTATCCACGCCGTAAACGGCGTGGTATTGCGCCTGCCCCGCGTATAAGACCCGTCCCCCATGGGTTAATGTTTATACAGTAGATTTATGGTGTATGCCGTTGTACACTTGGTTGCCCAGCGGGGGCGTATATTCCCCGCACACTCGTTCGACCCATGTCTCACAGCACGCACGCCGACACCGACCGTGAGTATAGCGCGTTCGATCCCGACTTGCCGCGTGTCCAGATACCGCTCGGCCGTAACACCCCCGGGCTCACTATCGAGGGCAAGTTCATCTCCTATCCGCAACTACTCCCCGCCGCGCAGGAGGCCTATCGCAGCTATCTCGACGGCGGGCCAAGTGTCGGCGCGACGACCGTCCACATGTGCGACGACTGTGCCGACCGCGATGACGGGCACGCACTCGGCTATCTCACGACAAGCGATAATATCGGGGATTACCGCAGCCCATACACATGTCCCAACGAGTGGACCGAAGAGTCCACGTCGATGAACGGCGCGTCCGCGGGAATGTGGGGTGCTCCGCACTCGTGGTGCATCGACCTCAAAATCGATGGGGATGATACCCGTGTCGTCACTGACGACAGTGCCCCGCCCACGTACACACTGACGATCCGTCAGCACGACCGATATCACGCCGACGCCGACGTACTCGGCGAAACCACCGTGACGCTCCCAGACCATGACACGACGATTATCGGCGAAACCAACGGGCACCCGTGGGAAGCCGATATCACCCACAACGAGAATACTATCTCCGTCGATTGGAGGGAAGTGCGTCGTGATACGGGCGACACTGTTGTCTATACGTATGAGACCGGGGACCGCGGTCCCGAACGCGAGTTCCTTGCGACCAATGTCGCCGACCAATTCGCGGACAAAGACGGCTATGAATCAAAAGAACTCGCGACCACCGTGAAATCGCGTGTTCATACCCGGGAGTGTGGAAATACCACGTTCACCCGTGTCTGGCCGCCGCAGGAACTACTCGATGATGCGGATCTCGTTCCACTCCCCGATCTCGATGCGGACGACGTGCCTAATGCGAGTAGCCACCTCTCCCGTATCCAGACGCAATGTGAGAACTCCAAATCCCGGGATGTGATGCTCCGCGAAGTCGCCAAAGCATACGATTCATACTGGGACGACCATCCCATTCCCGACTGGGTTGACTACCGGTCAGCTACCCACGACTGAAGTCGTGGGCTTGTCAGTGGACATCCAGTCCATCGCGGTGAACTTCGCATCGTCCTTGCGGACGGCCGCTCCAACGGACAAGACCCCTGACACAAGGGCGAGCTGACAGGTCGCCCTCCCAGACGAACGCGTTCGGCTCGCCGGGACGTTTTCCTCGAACCACCGCAATCCAATGTTGCGCGCCGCGTTATAATCCGCGTTCAACGCCACCCCGCACTCTACGCACTCGAATTCCTTGCCCGCACGGTTCGCATCCGCGACGTGGCCGCACTCTGTATGGCTACAGCCTTACCCAGTTCGCGTGGGATTTGACGATTTCGTGGAAGCGTTGATTCGCGCTCCGTGTGGCGGTTTGCTGTAACTGTGCCCGCGTGTTCTCGTACTCAGAGCGGCGGTGGTTTAAGTAATCAGCGTTGCCGTGGAAGCCCCCCGCACTGGTCACCGCTGAGTAGCCTTTGACGTTGAGGTCCACGCCGAGGACACGAATCGTATCCCCAGTTGGCGCGTTCGAGACCTCGTACTCGTCAATGACTTCGTCGCGGTGGGTCCAGTGGGTGTCTTGGTAGTCGCGGGCGACGTTCACGTGGAGCCACTGACATCCTCCCACGACTAAAGTCGTGGGGTTCCCCCACTGGGGGTTGCCCCCACGAGTTCTAACGGGAGGTTCGCAGGTTCCATCTCATCCGCGGAGTCCTTGAGTACGACCTGCGTTTCGGGCTGTGCCAGTACAGCCCCCACGCTGGATAGCGGGCTCGATATGTCCTTACCCAGCGCTCGTTGTCCGATGTTCGATGCGCCATTCTTATCGCCGTTGTCGTCCAAATCACACTCCTCACACTCGACGCGTCCCTGTACGTCGCGCGTCGTGTTCTGCGATCCGCACCGCCAACACGTTTTAGACGTATCATCTTCGGGCACGGGGAGACACTCGATGCCGTGCAAGTGCGCCTTGTACGTCAGGAAATTTATCATCTTCGCGAATGGCATCTTATGCGTCTTGTCGTTCACGTACCGCCCCTCATCGTTGTCGTAGCGGATGCCAGTCATGTCTCCGACGACGATCACCGCGTTGCGCTCGGCGGCGCGGTGGACGACTTCGAGCGCGACGTTGTGGAGTTCGTGTTCGACGGTGCGGGATTCGTTATCGCCGAGGTCCTCGATTACCTGCGCCCCCTGTCGGACTTTTGCCTTGCCGATGGATTTCCGCAATTGCTTGTAGTGTTCGCGGACGCGGCGGACTTCTGCCCCGTGGAACATGGTGTCACGGTCTGAGAGAAACACCGAACACGCAATCCATTTTGCGCCCATATCGACGGCAAGTACGTCGTCGTATTCCTCGGAAACGGCCACAGACCGTTTCACAACGAGGTGGACGTACCACTCGCCATCGTCATGGACAAGTTCACTGTCGCGGATGTCGCCGTCTCGAATCGTCTCCGTGTCTTTCTCGGGGATGTGGATGGGACACCAGATCGACGATCCTTGGTCGATGTCGGGATCGTAGACTGGGATTTTCACCCACCATGAGGACAAGACGGTGTCGTCGTCGTGTTCGACGCGGAGTTTGTCGTTGCGGAGGACGAGTGGTTGCTCGGTGTCTTCGTTTGGGTCTTTTTGAGATTGGACTTTCGAGGCCTGTTGTTTGGTCGCGGAGTAGAGGTCGGCGTCGCCACCGTGTACCGCGGTTTGCCACGCGGTGTATTCGCGGTCGAGTAGCTCGCTCTTCCGGTTGGTGAGCGAGTGGAGTTTGCCGCGGACGGTGGTGGTGACCTCACGCTCCATACGGATGCCTCGATGTATCTGTTTTCACGGTGGCGAACCAGTTATTCGTTACGATTTGCAACCCCCGTCCGCTGATTCACGTGGTCTGATTCAGCAGTGACGGCTTCATCCCACGGCTACAGCCGTGGGCTTTCGCCTGTATCTCGTGTAACGCCCGTGCCGGTAGACGAGCTTGCTCGACCTGATCTGCCACCGATAATCGACGATGTACTTGCCGTACGTGGTGTTCTCGAGGTCCGCGGGCGTTTCGTATTGCAGGGTGACGGGGTCGCCGAGGGTGGCCAACTGCACTTCGTAGCGTTTGATGGTGGCGGCCTTGGTATCGTAGGTCATCGTCCAGTCGTCGGCGTCGGCGCTCCACTCGGGTTTGCTGATGCGCCAGCCGTGCTCCCAGTGGGTTTGGAGCGTACTCATCGCCGACGTGACGTCTTTGATGGCTTTCTGGACGAGATTGCCGTGCAATTGCCCGTCGGTCTCGTCGCGGAGCGTGTGATAGAGTGCGTCTTCGGCGTCCCCTTTGCTCGTGATGAGGTCGTCGGGCTGTTTGGGTGTGTCCGGCCAGCAGTAGTCGGCAGCGCGGTTCTGGCAGTATTGATAAGGGTTTTGCGTGTTCTGGAGGCGGTCGTGCTCGTCGCTCGAGGGATGTTCGAGGG
>SDGW01000105.1_pt1 | contig 34044 bp, 51 predicted proteins | sample 2873831 | NCBI WGS metagenome assembly SDGW01 (sample SAMN08132700, study PRJNA421101) | hypersaline lake metagenome | isolation source: celular fraction 0.22 microns magnesium sulfate-rich crust from ephemeral... | place: Spain: Penahueca Lagoon, Toledo | collected 2011-07 | reverse complement strand
GTTATCATGCTGCTTCCTCCTCAAAAGGGTAATGATGGATCATCTTCATCAACCATGCCTGGGTGTCTAATGACATTCTTTTGATCCAAGGTCCATCCAGTCGGCTGCATCTTATCAAAGTCCTTATCCAGTTGTTCTGATAAAGCATAATAACCGTCATATTCAGGGTTTACAACATCATGTTTTTCCATATAGTCATAGATCATTTCTTTTTGTTCATCCGTTTTGGCGCAGCTGTATAATTCAGAAAGATACTGCGAACCATATAAATAGGGAGTGGTTTTTAAATCTTCATATTTATAATGTGGCAATGAATTTTTTCTGGCCGCCTTAACCCCTTGGTAAACACTCCAATAAAAACTCATTATGCGCAACCTCCCCAGCTCTTTCAGCAATCTGGATCATCTCAAGTAGATCCTCTGGAGTATAGCCTAGGTTCTTACACGCTTGAATTACATCTTCCCACTTCATTTAAACACCCCACATTTCTTTATAAATACGGTTTAAGATCACTTTATCTTTTTCGCTCACATCATAACTTCCATCTAACGAAAACTCGATATGTGCTGTTAAAATGTCTTTTAAGCTCCACTCGCATTTTTCTAATTGCTTTTCGATCTTTTTAATATCCACGATCCATTTCCTCCTTCAAATGAAGCTCAATTAGTCCATTAATCACTGTTGGTTGAACTCTATATTCAGTATTGCACTCTTTACATGATGCAGTTTCAACTTCCGCAGGATCAAAATCTACATCAAGAACTTCATCAATTTCTTGATTCTTCAGATCAACCGCAGCGTTTCCTGTGACCATCATGATCGTTATAAAATCTTTACTACCGCACTTTCTACACTTCATGCAAGACCACCCTTTCGTTTTTTTTTAAAGACTTCACACGCTCCATTTAATACATCTTCAGCGCATTCAATATCATCTTCAACAAAGTTATCCATCACGATTTCCTGAAAAAGAATAAATGCTTCAAATACTTGCTCGGGTTCCCATCCCATATAGTCCATTAAAGAAATCAATTCAGCCCATGTTTCTCTTGTCTTTTTATCCACGCAATCTCCTCCTATATAAATGAATTAATATCCTCATTCGGCTCTTGTGGCTGTTGTTTCACCACGGGCGCACCTTCCATATCCCGAAACACCAAAGCCTTCACATAACCGCTGAAATTACTTACAGAATTGCAATGTTCCCATATCCTTCTTTGGTGTTCATCGTCAATATTGAAACTTGCGCTTTTTACTTTGACTAACCCCATAATTGCTCACCTATCCTATAGAATCCTCTTGCGTTGGCTAAGTCCGGTTGATCCACAACACGAAAGCCTAAATAGGGTTGCATGATCTCAGCTCCCCCGCCCAGCAAATACACATTGTCGCTCCATTCCAGATCAATCATGACGTTACGGATACTTTCCGCTATGGCTTCGTAGTTGTGATCAAGATTCTCTAATCCTTTCGGGATCGTTTCGCTTTTCTCATTGATGAATCTTCCGCTACGGATCGTGGCAAAATTAATGGTCCCGCTTCCAATGTCGATATAGTGAACGAGTCCTGGTATCGGGTGAGCAAAGTACGCACCCGCTCCTTCTGCAGCAACCGCCACCTTTTGAATGTGTATGGTTTTCTGAATGCCATTTACCGTGATGGTGTGCGAACCTTCTAACATATCTTTGATTCGTGCCTTATCCCGATTGTGCTTGCTGATCGGTTGCCCTACGACCACATTCACATTGTTTGTAGCAAACTGGTGTAAGCCGATTAACATCCTTATTAAAGCATCCTCATGTAGCTTGGAATCACCTCTCCTCCCTCTGTCTAGTGAGTTGCGTTCATCTCTTGCTAATGTTCCGGCCAGACCTTTTCTATCGCCATATTCAAATATGAAGTCGTATCTGCGTAAGTCGTTTTCTACTTTTAATTCTCGATAAGGGATGATGTCGGATGGGTACATTTCTACTTCTCTTGCTGTGCATATCTTGGTTTGGTAATTACCCCAATCTACGCCTACAATCATAGGCTATCCTCCTTTATTAAGTGGTTAATAAATGCCCCTCGATTTGAGAGAGGATTATTAACTGTTTAATAAATTATATGGGCGATTAACTAAATATTGTCTGTCCACGTTAAATTAGTTCGAGAAAAATCGAAAAAGAATAAGGAAGGATTAAGAAGTAGCTTGTGGAATGTATTTATAGGTGATGAAGTATGAAATGTAGATTAAATGAGATAATTGATGAAAAAGGTTACAAGAAGAAGTGGATAGCTGCACAGTTAGGCGTTAGCGCAGATGTTTTATCCAGGTGGATCAACGGAAGGAGTATGCCATCATTAGAGAAGGCTTTTGCTTTGGCTGATATTTTAGAATGCAAGGTGGATGATCTATATGAGTATAGAAGAAAAGTATGAGGATTACCTACTCAAGGCTAAGATTATGAACGTGGCCGCACAATTGATGAATGATAATCTGTATAGTAAAGAGGATGGCGCACAAGAATTAGAGAGCATCGTAGAATGGTTGGAGGGTAGAAAATAATCATATAAAAGATAGTTTCACAATAAAGTAGAATTAAAATCAAACTTAGGAGATGGTCATATGGGATTTAAAGAGGATTGGAAAGAAGGATATAAGAGGGAGATGGCTAAGGAGAAAGAGAAATATGATGCTTACCAAAATAAAAAAGGGAACATGAGTGAATCAGATAAATTTTCAAAGAATGCGAATTTTGTGATGAAAGGTGTAGCGTTTTGGATCCTGCTTCCTGTGTTCGGTGTTATTTTAATTTTATTGACGTTCGCTGGCTTTTGGGTATGGGATCAAATTACATCATTCTTTTAAATAAAAAAGAGCCCCTCACGACATGTGAAGGGCTTTTGTGTGTTCGCATTATTATTTTAATGCAGTATATATCTTATCACTACGCTTCTACCACGTAAACCGTCCAACCGTATTCATCACGCAATTTGTCTGCATAATACTCAGCAACATTCTTTCCTTTAAATGTCCCCGTTACTAATCGGTAGTGAGGATTAAATTCAAGGTTTGTTGCTAGCTCATATACCGTCCAGCTGTAATCATCCAGCAACTTCACTTTTGCGTTAGAAAGCTCAGTTGAGTTACGGAAAGTACCCGTTTTGATACGATATTTTTTATTAGAATCCGCTTTAGGTTTTTCTGTAGCGTTTATAACTGCTTCATAATCAAACTCAGGACATTGCTTCCACGAATAGCCAGGAAACTCATTGTGCCCTCTTGTACGCTTATATGAAGGCATATCTTTACGCAAGCATTGATCTAACTCACGCAAGGACTTTTTCTGTGCTTCTGTTGGTTCATAATAACGAAAATCTCCCACTAAACATGTTCCTACTGCTATTTTATTGCTATTCCCTACATGGTAGCTTTCCACAAACAAATCATGATTCCATTGAATAGTGCCATCTTTTAAGATAACAAAGTGATAAGCAATCTCTGGCCACCCATTTGTTTTCACATGATAACGAGCAAAAGAAAAGCTATCCCCCTGATCCGTTAAGGAATGGTGAATAGCATGATCGGTTTTATTCTCTAGTTCTGTTGTCGGTTGCCAACCATCGTGTACGGTTTTCCCTCGTAAGTCCACTAACTGCGGTAATTTTTGAAATTCCATGATTAAGCACTCCTTTTTGATTGCTTTACTAACTCAAATAATCCAGTACCACCTAAACCAGCAAAACCACCCGCCCATAAACGTAGAACAATATCTAAATCAGTAAAAGGTTGTGCTAACACTCCTACCCCCAAACCGATAGCAAATGATATAATTGGAACATACTTTTTTGGGACTGGTGCTGTTTTCTTTGCTAACTCCACTAAAGCTGTAACGATAGGTGCTAATACTGTTGCAAACATCATAACTTGTTCCATGCGATCCCCTCCTATTTAAGTCCAAATTGAATGAGTATCATCGTGAGGACGATACCGAAAAACAGTTTTACAAGTCCGTTGTTCCATCGTTTGAGCTGTTCATCTTTTGATTCTTTCCAGTCCGTTGCTAATCCGCTTGTTGTTGATTTAATTTCTTCTAACGTTGCTTTAATGCTCACAATATCACCTTTCAGCTGAACAATCTCCATCTGCATATTGCTTTGTTTTTCCTCGAACTTATCCTGTCTGTTCTCGATCTTCTCAATGTCGTCATTGTGCTTTTTCTCCATTTTTTTGAGCTGATCGGTTAAATGGTTCAAGTTCTGCTCTAACAAATTCACGTTAGGTTCACCCACTTTACACACCCCCATATCGGAGGATCATAGTTAAACCCCCTGATAAAAATAGTCATAAAAAATACACTCCATAAGAGTGTTAGTTCTCTAATTTGCCAAGTATCGTGTTATTGAGGATCATCACCCTCTCCCCCGCTGAAGGTGTATAGGACGAAAGATAGGTGTAGGTCTTGATTGTAGTCGTGCTTTCTCCATCAAATATAACGCTGGGTAATCCACCGCTATAGTTTGGGTCTATCGTAGCAAAGCGCACCCTGGGTATGAGATCACGTATTTCCTCTTTTACCTTCTGTACAACAATCTCAACAAAGGTAGTCGGCTTCATTACAGTTCAACCACCTTTCTCACCTCATGGCTCATGGTTCCACCTGCTTGTAAGGGGAAGCTCCACTCGGTTTCAATATACTTTTCTGTAATACCTAACCTTGAATACTCAATCTGAAGCACATCATCAATGTCATGGAAAGGCATGATCCCCGTTTCAAACGTGAGTTTTCCGTAGATTTTCGTTGCTTCATGTGCAATACGCTGTACATAACCATTTAAACTCTCTTGATCGGCTATGTCTTGCACTTCTCGGTAATCGGTCTTAGTACGCCCTAAATTCACGGTACTAACGGGACTATTCGGGTTATCGTTGGTGTATGTGGCGCTGATGGGTTCTTGCTCTTCATTTGTTCGAACCACCACAAATTGATTATAGATACTGTTCAAATCTAACTCTTCTTCCATGCCAGGAAGGGTTACGGATTGATCATCATCTCGATACGTATACTCGGGTGATCGTTGGTTCGGTAACTCGTATGATGATGAATTGTAGTATCCATATACATCAACTTGAATCCCGTCATAGTTGATCGCACCTAGTAAGTCGTTAACCGCAAACAATTTTTCTCTACCTGGTTCAAAGTCCTTCGCATTCGAGAGTGTTTTGTCTGTGTATTCAATGTTGTACTTCGTAATGCCAGCACTTTTTAATATATCGATCACTGCATCATAGTAACGTGTGCCCGCTGGGATTGTGTAACGCTCAGAAAAGCGATCATCCTTCAACACCTGTAAGCCATCATAAGCATCCACATCACGGAATATCTCCCCATTTTCATCACTTCGTTTAGGAGAGGATAACAAGAACACACCTAACGGAAATTCAACATACCCGCCCTCACTACGTTTCGTGTCCTCATTCGTTACGGTTTGGTGAGGATGGAGAAAACTTTGACTCTTAGTGATCAATCGCCCTTCAGGGATTTTTAACCGACAATAGGGTGCGATTCGATCCGTTAGAAAATTAATATCTGGATCCTCTTTCAAACGGAAACTAGCTGTTCGCTTGATGTTGGCCAGAGATTTCACGGATATTTCACCGCTAATCACATTATCTAGGTCTTTGATTTTCTTGTTATCCTTATCCAGTAACTCATAACGGAACGTCATTTCAACGACACCCGAATGGAGAGCTTTGGTTACTTGTTCTTTTGTAAATCCATTACGTTCTAGTGAAAGCATGGTTCACCTCCTATACAGCAAAATGACTTGGATCCATATCGTAAATTTCTGCTATATCATCTTCTTCTCTTGTATCCAGATAGTCAGCTGTAGTTGATATATCTTCATGGCGTGCTAGGGTTTTTAACTTCTCAAGTGGAACCCCTGCCCGTGATAAGTTTTCTAATCGGCTGTGACGGAAACAGTGAGGGTTAATATGAACATAACTGTTTTCCTTCATCATTAAGATCCGACTAAAATATTCACACCAATAATTGAACCCCTCTGCCTTGATGGGGATTTTCTTGCCATTCTTTAGAACTCTTACAAATAACTCAGGTAGATCATCTTCTCCTCTAAAATCGAGGTATTTCTGAATGAGATTTTGAACTTCTGGCGTATAATACAAGCGAAATTTCTTACCACGCTTACCGATAACCTGATTAGTGAAATACCGTTCATTTAACCCTTCTTTCATGACTTGATGGACCTCATTCTTTCTCGCTGCACTTATATAACTGAGCATAAGATATACAGCTTTCAACCAATCCTCTCTTCTGATCAATTCATTCTTAATCCAATCCACTTGATCTTCAGAAAGGAATATAATTTCTCTAACTGGATTCTTGGGTAGCCCTTTAACTCTCGAACCAACATTATATTCATAATCGTAATCATCATCGAAAGAGCAAAACTCCAGTAATGAACGCAAAGCACTCATGATTCGATTCACTCTAGCGTTCGACATTCCACGCTCCTGAAACATGATGGATAGGTTTCTGATTTCTTTTCGAGTTAATTCTATAAAGGATTTATTTTCAAAATGTTTTAACATATAGTAGGAAATGATCTTTAGATCGTTGTGGTATTGATCCAGCGTTTTCTTTGCCCTACCCTCTGATTTTTTCTCAATCAAAAAGTCCCGAATGGTTCTTTTATTCACTTCAGACACCATCGTTTTATATTCTGATTGGTCAACAATCCGCCTAATATTTATCCTCCTTAATAAAGAAGAGAGCTAGACAACTTGGTCTAACCCTCTCCTATATATCTCTAAATCTCTTTCAGTTGAATACTTGGCGTACCGTCACTCGCTGTAATGTCCCAGCTGTACACTTTACCGTTTGTATCATCCTCAATCACATATCGGCTGTCGTAATAGCTGTATTTTACTTCTCCGATTGCTGTAGTGGTATCGTCAACTTCTAATTCATACCACACTAGATCACCGTTTTGGAGTTCGGTGGACGTAAATCCGTTTCTCTCCGCATTCAGCGTACAAGAATCCGTAACATCTGTTTCAACGCCCGTGTCCTCGTCAACTTTGGCAACGTAAAGAATCTCGGAGAATGTACCGTTTTCTACAATGCCATCAGAATAATTGTCTAGTTTTCCGAGTTGATTATCGAATCTGATATGACTGTGTGCTGCAACCGGTGTACCGTAAATTTCGGTGATCGTTTCAATCTCTGGCGTTTCAAGTTGATAGGTCGCTACGGGATCATTAGGGATCGTGTTCCATGTGAGTGTTGTACCACTTTGAGTAAAATCCGTAATAATGTCGCCATTTGAGCGATCTTCTACAACTACGGTTCCATCTACGGGCGTTTTGGCTAGTGTGGATTCGGAAGAGTTTACTTCCAATTCTTCACCCGTTTCAAAGTGCTTAGTTTTTTCATGAACCCCTTTAGATTCGTTGTAGCCTAAAATATCTTTTTTATTGTCATTTCCTGCTAGGGTTGTTTCTGCGTATAGGTACGATGGATTGCGTGGTACGAATGGTTTTGCGGTTGTGCCTAAATTGAGCATAGGTTGAATGTTCAGTATTTCATCTGATGTTATTTCTGAATCATCATTAAATTTTACCCATAATCTAAAATATTTAGCGTTAGGATTGTTTATTGTGTTATTCAACTCAATTCTTTCTAAAAAGTTTTTGTTTTCATCGTACAAGAAAACAATATTGTAATACCCGTCTTTTACACTAAAGCGATAATCTCGACCTTTTACAACCTCGACAAAATCTGTTATTAACCTATTTGTTGCCGTTTGCTCTCCACCGTTTGTAGTAGATAGACTACCTTGTTCCCAACTACTCGGGCTTGTAGGGGCGATGTTAGAACCCTCAACAGATAAAACAGGGTTTTTAACGTGTTGCACACTATCAACATAAGGGAATAATCGTTCAATATCTTCATCGGTTAATGAAACGCCTATTTTATCGTAGGTTTCTTGGGTTATTTTTATTAATCTTAAATTGTTGAAGTGTGCCCACAGATTATCTGCATCAGTTGTGTCGTTATAAAAAGCAAACTCTAATTCGTTGGAATTGGGTGTGATTTTTTCTACTTTTAAACCACTAGTAGTTATATCAGGTTGGTAAATTACAGTAGAACCATTTTCATTTATTTGATATCTTCCTTCAACCCCATCATCTAATGCTTTAAAATCAAAAGCAATTAGGTAATATGCACCTACTTCAACTTCAAATGTTCTTGAAATTTTCGAACTATAAGAAGAGCCGCTTGTATTTGATTTTAATTCTTGACCTCCCTTGTTTCCAATTCGATAATTCGATGATGTTGTATTTTCACTAAGATACGGTATCCATAAATCAGCCACACCGTCATCATCAGAATCATTTTTAAAGTTACCATTAGGACTAGCAAGGTTAACCAATGTATTCCCATAAAATTCAACTTTCAGCATTCGATTAGCAGCGTTTGGAGAAATAACCCCTAACTCACGGAACATGGTTTCGGTTATGATCTCCTCGCGGTTGATATTCAGTGTTTTGAGTTGGTGCGTATCTTCTTCCAGGTTGCCTAAACGCTTGGAGGTCGCCTTTTGCAATTTGTTTACTTTCTGATTAACCCAATGCAATAAACTCATTAATCCAACACCACCCAACTAGATCCATTCGATTGCCACACTTCTGAGGTATCCACCGCCATGTATGTGGTTCCTACTGGCACACTATCTGCACTAGGTCGTTCATTGACTGTGGCTCCATAACGCTCCATATCATTGCGAGTGTCTAGCGTTGCATTTAATTGAGATATAACGCTATCTAACTTAGCGTGTGTATCTGCATCTGTTACATCTTGATCGGTAGGGAAGTTATTTACATTCACATCTTGTGTTGAAGGGAAGTTGTCAACGCTAACAGAACCGCTAATTGCATCCAGTTTGGTTAATATGCTGTTCAAGGTTTGATCTTGCGTATCTAATCGAGCGTGAACACCATCGTCTTTTGTTGGCAAAGGGTTGTTTTCGCCCGTAATCGCCCAATCATTATCATAAGCACTCCAATGTTGAGGATAGGTCAAGACACCTTGTTTCTTGAGTGGTTTATCGGAATATGCCATGTTATCTCACTCCTTTTTGGATATTGATGTTGATATAGCCCTCATTCGGGTAGTGCTCAATTCTCCCGTCCTCATATGTCACCTGGCATTGAGCTCGTTTAATGTCTGGGACGGAAGTATGCTCTTCTAAGAAGGTGACTAGGATCACACCATTCACCGCTTCTTCTATCGTGGGTTGAATTGTATATTCGCCCATAAAAAAGAGGACGGAAGTGTTCGACAGATCAACTGCCCCACTTTCATCCTCTAACGTGATGCGTAAGCCTATGCCCGTGTCATTTTGTTTAAGATGTACCACGTTCTTTGTCCTCCTTCACGACTTGGTAAGGAGATAAGAAAGAGCTATAACTTTCAACATGAATAGGTTCGACTTTGGCTGTTCGTTTTAACTCATGCGCAGTTGCTTTATTCACAGCTTACACCCTCTCGTCATAGTGTGTTTTTGTTGGATTCAGATGGATCTGATAATAGCTAGATGGTAAATCCGTTTCTTCAATACTTGCTAGGGTGATAAACGCCTTACGCCCTCTTTCATCACGATAAAGGAGCAATTCTCGGCTGTTGGCTAATTGTCGCAAGGTTTGCATATTCATATCCCCTTGTACTAAGCACTCAAGGCTGACAGACCAATCATTTTCCTCGCCAAAATAGGATACGGGATCTTTTCTCCCGGCAAACCGTTTCATAGCTCGATCCACACCTGAATTAAGGGACGTTTCTTTCACTTTATCCAATTCCACTTGTAAATCATGTCTGTTCACTTGGGTGATTAAAGCATTTTGCAAGGATACAGAACCTTGTACTACGCTTGAATCTTTATATGTGTCGTTATCTCCCCAAGCTCGCACATAGTATTCATACTCTTGATTAGAAGCTACTGTGAAGTCCACATAATCGACATCATCAGGTATATCCTTCGCTATGCGTATCCACTCCTCACCAGGTATCCTGCGGTAAACATTATAATGGGTGACAGTTGGCTCGGTTCCGCTCGGTTCGGGGAATGATGTAACAAGGGTTATAGTTCCTGACCCATTATTCTCTTCCAGATCGACTACAGAACCGCTTGGAGCTGTATAACTAACACTTACATTCACACTGTCTGAATCTGATGTTAAACCATCCTCATTCGTGATAAATAACTCAATCGTGTAATCTACATTGTTGTTTAGGTCATATTGGATCGTATGCGCTTTGTTTGTATCACCTGTATACTCATAGACCTCAGTACCACCACTGTTTCTCACTTGTAACGTGTAACTTGACTGATTACTAGAGGACCACTGCACAGTAGGGTTTGCCACAGATACGGTAGAACCATCCGTAGGTGCTGTGATCGTAGCCGATGATGGCTTATCTCCTGCAAAGAACGTCACAATGTCCGAATATGGACCACTTAACCCTTCTTGGTCATAGGTGCGGACTCTCCATTCTATATCATCATGCGGGAACGTTCCGCCTGGTGCATCCCAATATTGGTTAGGAGTGACTTGGTTCACGTTATTCCATGTGCTTGTACCTTTTACCCGCCATTGTAAATCAAGTTCACTTTGTGGATCGTTACTGTTCGGGTCTTGGTGGTCCCACTCTAAGCGTGTAGTGGTTGCTCTATCTACTACTGTACCGTTAGCAGGTGTGAGGTTATTCGCCTTATTTGGCGCTTGGTTATGTTGAATCGTAAAAACACCATCTGATTCATCCCATGGACTATATGTTGTTCCGTCATAGTGCCTTGCTCGAATACGACAAGTTGAGCTTTCTGCTTCATTAGAAAAGTCGTATGTGTAACTTGTCGCACCAGTTGATGTTAACCCAACAATTGTATTCCAACTAGATCCATCATCAGTAGATAGTTGCAATTCTGTTTGTAATGTGTCACTTTCAGGATCACTTCCTAAATTCCATGTGATTGTGTGCTGAGCGTTCCACGTTTCTCCTCCATTGGGTGAGGTTAATACAGGTGCGGACGGCGATCCATTGTAAGTAACCTCTATATAAGGTAAGTTAGAACTGTTTTCTTTGCTATAAAATCTAGGTAAAAAATCCCCGCTTTTATTGTAGTATTGAAAACCTATACCATAACTTACACCCTCTATTTTTTCCTTTATTATTTCCGTTACATTCCATTGATAGTATTGATCCAAATCTACGTCATCAAAATACTTAAGATCTGTTCTCTCAGTTGCGAGTGAAGGAGCATTATTAAAGGTTATTGTGCTTTCATCCCAGTTTTCTTGTATGTTGTATGTTTCAATTCCGACAAAATTACCGGTTCCATTATAATCAAAATAATACAAGTAAACACTCGCTCCAGTTATAGCGTCTGCGTTATTCACACCCAAAGAACTCAAATCAAAATCTAAAAAACCGGTAAAAGCTCCCTCAAAATAACCGATATTCAAAAACGTTCTTGATCCTTCATTAGAATCTTTATTGTTTTCTCTTGTATATGAATCTTTAGTTATAGAGCTATTATTCAATGTAACTGTCGGATCAATCTCTATCGGATAAACAAGACCACTAACATCAGCAACTAAATCAATATACGTTTTCCCGTTCTCTTGTCGTGTGACTTGGGATACATCACGTTTCGTACCTTGTGTGTCCATCAGCCACGCATCTTGAAGTTTTAACTCGGTCAGGTTGTCTATATCCCCTTGCACTTCAAAAGAGAATGAGGAAGGCGCTCTGTCCGTTTTAAGGGTGATGGTTTCCTTAACCCCGTTTGGTTTCATCTCCAGACAAACATCCGCATCGTTCCATACGTCCTGATATTCAATGCATGAACCACCGTTGACGTACCCTTGAGAAGGAGATGCGCTCACCGGTTTAAAAGTAAGTTTATCTTTCCCTTTCCCAATGGTGTACCCTCGCCTGAAATTTCGTGGGATCTTGGCATCAAAGGGTACTTTCAAGGCTTGAAAATCCCAGTTATCACGATTGAGTTGGTTGTCCTTTTTAAGCCCTTTTGCAGTTTCCTTCATAATACGAAAGTCTTGAGCGCCTTCTTTCGCTACGGGTTCATCAATCGTATCAAAGTCCGCTTCATCAAATAGGTCTGTGTTAATATTGTGGAGATTCCCGTTTTCATCCTCGTAATGAACATCTGAACCATGAATTTCCGTAGTGTAAGACCCGTCAAAGTTGATCCAGGTCTTACTATTCTTGGTGCGCTTATTTTTCATCTCACCCATTTTTGTGTTATTGGTAGGCATAAACTACCTCCTTTCTAGCTTGACGTGACTTCTCGTTCGAAGTTATTAAAGAATCGCTTAATTTCCGCTATCGTGTCGTCCTCTGCATCGTAAATATTGATGGTTACTGGCGTGTTGTTCTCAGTTTTATTTGTTGTATTCGAGCTAGATACCGCACCATCCAATGAACCACCATAAGAGCTTGGCGTGTTGATTGAAGCCATTTGCGGCATTTGCATTTCAGGTAAGGCTAACATGTTCGCCATAGCACGTTTAACTTTAGGAAGTGCCTTTTGGATTGATCCTGCAATCGGTCCACCAAAGTTTAATTTACCAATGTCCTTTAAAGGACCCGTTTTTGCTGGGGAGAATGGTAAGAAGTCACGAACCTCACTTGCTAAGTTCTTCACCTTGCTGATGACTTTACCTGCAGCATTCTCGATCCCTTTTGCCATTTGCTCGATCAAACCTTTACCGGCATCTAAGAAGGATGATCCCATTCCCGTTACAAAATCTAAGGCTGATTTAATTTTGTCCGAAATCGCTTCTTTGGCTTCTTGCATTTTGTTGGAGATACCCTCACGGATATTACGGAATATATCTAAAATGTTATCCTTCATATTTGTTGCAAGCGTAACCGCCCGTTGCTTTGCTCGGCTGAATTTATCACGTACATAGTTGACAATTTTGGTTAGGAATTGACTTGCCTTGGAACTCACTGTGTCCCATGTTTTGGATAACCATGAAGTTACGGATTTCCATATTTTCACCGTCCATTTCTTCACTTCATCCCACTTCCAGATAATAAGGGCAACCAACGCTACAACTGCAGCGATCACCCAACCTACTGGACCCATGGCAACCACCCAACCTGCGGCGAAACGTGCTGCGTGGATCAAGAACCCTTTAGCTAATCTACCTGCCCACATTAGGACTTTTCCAACTGTTTTCGCCATCGTCAATACAAATTCACCTAACATGAAAGCAATGCGACCAATAAAGCCGCCTATTTTTCCGACTAACCACATGAACCCTTTACCGATCTTACCTAGATGTTTACCGTAGGTTTTCGCGACTGAACCCGCATATCGACCAAGTAACTTCATTCCGTTTACGATTCCGACTTTAAAAGGCATGAATAATCGCCATACAAAGCTGAACGCACCACTAAATAACGTTCGAAAAGCGATAATGGCAGGCGTGATCGCCATAAAGGAACCAATGAGTATGCTGATACCACCTATAATCTTTTCAATGATCGGATTTGCTTTCATCATGCTGTTTGACCATTGCAAGAATCCATCCACTACTTTAAGGATTTTCTCTCCCCAGAAACCCATTCCAGTTAGAATATGACCAATGAATTTCACCAAACGCCCTAATACATCGAGCATGACGGGTCCATTCTTTCTCACGTAGGCTATAAAGCTTTGAAATTGCTTGTTTTGACTCAACGTTTCGCCCCAGATTTGGAACTTCTCTGTGAGTTTCTGAAGTCCTGTAAGCATATCTGCTGATAAAGGAGCAAAGGCACTAAACATGCCGACTAACCCTTTTACGATGTTGCCGAATATAGAAAGTAGCTTAGGACCGTTTTCTTTCGTGTACTTGATAAACTGCTGAAACTTTTTTGATTTCCCTAGTTGATCCGCCCATTCACGGAAACTTGAGGACATATTTAAAAAGCCTTGTTCCATACTCTTAGCGAGTGGATCAAAGGCTCTGAACATATTCAATAATCCCATTGTGAAGTTCCCTAGGATCTTACCCCAATTTTCAAAAGCTCTAGGTGCTGCTTTCGCGATATAGTCAAAGAACGCTTTCACATCAGGTGCCTTCAAGTTATTCTGCAACGTCTTACCTAATCGTTTGAATGCTCCAGCCATACCTACAATCGCTGGCTCTGCCATGCCCATAGCTGTTTCTGCAGCATTAATATAGTTGGCAAAACCTTGCATGACGGTTCCCTTGATTTTAGATTCAATGTTTTGATAGGTTGCTACAAATTTATCTAAGGCTGTGACAGCATTTCGGGTGGATTGTGAAAGGTTTCGCCACTCGGCTGAACCACGTTCCACATTCTTGTAAACGTTAGCGAGATCATTCCCTATGGTAATTAAGAAGGGTGCTAACATACCCGCTCCAGATGCCGCTGCAACTAAGGAACTTGCCATTCCCATAAGACCACCTGCCGCAACACCTACTGAGTTCCCCAACATGCCGATTGTTGCTGCTAATCCTGCGAGCATAGGAGATATCGTAGGAAGCATGGACCATAGACCACCCTTAAACATATTCCCGCCTACTGTTTGAAAGGATCGAATACTTTTGGCAAGATCGTCTATTCTTCTTTCAAAATCATCTGTACGAGCATTAATTTCGACTAGCGCACGTTTAGGCATGGATTTGATTGCAATTTTGGCAGCTGTGAGCTTTCTGTGTAGCTCTGATGTGTCTGCGCCTATTTCCTTTTCTGTACGTCTGTTGAAGTTGGCTATTTTGGCTCTACTCTCATTCAATACACGCTCAAGAGGTTTGTTATTCCCATCTACATCTACTGTGCTTTCACGGTTAAACTTCGCAATCGAAGTACGAGCTTCAATCATCTTTTGCTTAAAGGGGGTTGTATTTGCATCAATCTGCTTTTCTGCTTCACGGGAGGTAAATCGTGTCGTCATGGTGCGAACCTCAGCCATTTTTCGCTTAAAATCACTTATACGGGCGCTGACTATACCCGTTAACCGTTCGGTTGCCATTTAATTTCCTCCCTTCTTCCGAAATTCAGGGGTAAATCCTTTGAGTGAATCCTTAAACTTACGCACGGTTCCCAGATCCATGCGCTGTCTAGCATTCCCCCAGGCTTCCCCGTTGTCTAACATGCGCCTTGCTTTAGAAGCATCGAATATTTTCTTCTCTTTTGGACGTTTTGCACGCCTAGACACTTCGTTCGCAACCGCTGACCATGCTAGTAATTCTCTTTCGTCTATCTGCTTGTGTTGGGCACCTTCTAACAATAAATTAAATTCTCTAGGAGTCCATGATTCGATTAACTCTATATCCGAAACCCCTAAATAACGAAAGGCCAAGACAATTACTTCGTCAAACTCTGTCCGCTTAGCTCTTCGTATCGTTCCTTCATGATCTTCGCTGCTTCTTCCTCTTGCTTGCGTTTCTCCTTCTCTTCCTCGGTTTCGTTCTCTTTCGGTTCCGGTCCGTCCTGAAGCAATCCGTCTTTGATTTGCTTCACAGCTTTCTTGAAAAAACCCGATTGATCTAACACCTGAAACGCTTCCTGGAAGGATTGATCTACATCACCATCGGATTCAATCTTTTCATCAAGTGCATTTTCGATCTGTTCAATCGTTGGGCGATCATTCCCCTTATGAGCTAATGCACAATCCCAGAATTGCTTTAACGCATCCAGATCATATTCAAGCAGGGCGAGATAAACACTCATGAATCCATCTAGCTCAGTGGTATTCCCTTTTGCATCCTTTTGCTCAGTCTTGTACTTTTTGTCTGCTATGTTTTTAAACTTGAAACCTGTTTTCGCTTCGTAAATCTTATCTCCAATGATTAGTTCAGCCATGTATTTTCCTCCTCATATAGAAAAAGAGGAGCTATAAAGCCCCTCTGAATTAGGTTGTAGTGCCTGAGTCAGGTTCCTCGAATGTGTATTGCGCTGCTTCGATCGCTCCAGAAGGTAGGCTTGTTAACTCTCCCTCTTGAGATTGACCGCGCACTTGCAACGTGACGGACATTTCGACAAAGCCATCACTAGCATTCGATTCTTCTAAACTCTCAATCAAGCAATACGCAAAGCGAGCATCATGGGATTCATTGTCATTTTTCAGCACATTCGCTTCCCATACTTTCAACTCTTCTTTATTCCGTTTTGCATCCTTAATCGCTTGCTGTCCTTCGTCCCCTTGTTCAGAGTACAGCGTAATCTCAAAGCTCTCTGTATCGTTTCCGTAAGCTAATACACGCCCTTGTTTCGTCTGTTCGTCCATTAGCTCATTTTCACTTGAGAATGTACCCTCTGTTTGAAAGCCAGGTACAATCGCACCGCTTGTGTCATTGATTGCCTGAACTAAATAGACAATATTTTTACCGCTAATTGGCATGGTATGACCTCCTATTGATTAATGTAACAACGCACACGAAGGATTCCGTGATACGTTTCACCGTCTATATCCTGAATGACGGTAGTTCCACTCTCTCTTTGGAAATGGAACAAAGAAAAAGCACCCTCTATATCGAGTGGTGCCTTAGACAATGCTTGGAGCATTAAATCTATAATGTTGTACGCTTCACTTTTCCCTTTATAATCACTCCAACAATGAAGGACTAACGTGATGTTGTCACCTAGGCTTGTTTTCGTATCAAAAGGGGTTAGTGTTTGTTCTCCAATCGTTACATAGGGTTTTGGTGTATCTTGTGGTACATAATCATACACACCCTCTATAACGTTATTTAATGGACCATCGTTGGCTAGTCGTTGAAACACAGCCACTTGCAAAGGCCATGCTGGGGATTGTGTCATAACATCACCCTATCTTGTTCATTTCACGAGTAAAGAATTGGGCAGCACTCTCAAATGAGGGGTGGAAAAATGGTTGAGCTCGGATTCCCCGCGTATATACATAGCGATTCAGTTTATCTGACCAATATACCCACGGATCTTTACGACCATTACCATCCTCCGCATATATGCCTGTGCCATATTCAAGGAAAACGCTGTAAGATGCCCCTACTATGATCTTAGCTCTTAATCCATCAGGTGAATATTCCACCTCAATAGATCGTTTCAGATTCCCTTCATCAAAAGGAGCTAACGCCTTCATTTGAGCCACAGCCATTTCAGCTGTTTCCACTATTACTCGTTTGACACCTTTAATAATCTTATCCTCAAATTCATCTACTGCTTTAGTAAAGCCTATATCACCTTTACTTACTGGCATCACATCACACCCTCAACCATGTACACTCGACCCATGCCACCTTGATCAATGGGGTCTGATTGCAAGTTGATCTCTTTGGGGTTTCCGTCAACATCAGTACGATCTAACCACTTCACCCGCATATTCGGCTTCACACCATCTTGAGCAGGGTAGTAAATCTTATGATTGATCGGGGTTTCTAGTTGTTGTGCCTGAAAGCGTTGATTGCCCGTGATCGGCTGTACATGAGCTTCCGTTGTCAGGAAATCTTGCCACCCTCCAGGAACCCAACCGCCCCCATCGTCTTGATGCCCTTCTGTTTCAACTTGGAATATGACTGTGTGGGGCCATCTCATACAAAACGTACCTTTCTGTGAGGTTTAAGGTCTTGCTTCACGAATTGAGGGATTTCATTAGAGTAATTGCGTGATACCTCACCAAATGTTTCAGACTCTAACCCCGATTCATTGTTTACATCCCACTGAATCCATTTTGCTATCGTGTGGCGTACATCAGGTGGTAACTCCTCTATACCATCCTCATTTAGAAATTGGTTATTGGTATAGGTTTTAACTTTTGCTATAAAGTCAGGGATAGCATAGGAAAGGTATTCATCATATTGAGTTCCCTTCCAACGCAAGCGAGCCTTCACTTCGGTAATATCCATTATGGATCACCTACTTTTCTTTCTGGCTTTTTGATTTCGATTTTGTTTTAGTGGATTGCTTCTTTTTTTCTTGCTCTGCACGTTCTTTTTCTTTCTGTTCTTGTTCTAGCATATAGAAAGTGGTTCGTCCCACAAATAACACCTCCATAGAAAAATGACTAAGAGGATAACCCCTTAGCCATTCGTGATAACTTTTACAATGCGCGTTTTCTTCTTATCGTAAACTCGGTCATAGTTCGTTGCATCTGCTAATTCTGTAAGAGTTGGCATTTCACCGGCTACAGAACCTTCCATCCAACGGAAACCGCGAGGGTGGATAATGAATCGGCGACGATTGATAAGAATATCTTCACCTTTTAGAGAGTTACGGTCTGTTTCAGTTGGAACTTTCGGCATACCCTCTTCATAACCGAATGCTCCTGCAGCGAATAGGTAAGTTGTGTATTTTTTACCGCTTGTAGAACCATCTGCTACAGGAAGAGAATCATCTACTACAACGGTTTTACCCATGTACGTTCCAAAGCCTACATCAGCTTCATTTTCAGGGATAAACTCAATCAACTGTTTCTTCTGTAGGTTTGTGTGGACTTGAGAGTGCATACCGATAGCTGTAAACTTATCTTTCGCATCTCCAAGTAATTGAGCTGCATCCAAGAACGCATCCCCATCAGCTGTGCCACCCGTACCATCTTCTGCTGCTACATCGTGTACAAGGTCGCCATTGTCATTAGATACGTTGTCCGCAAACACACCATCTGCAGCACGTAGTAAAATCTTTTGGAATGAACGCTCCCAATAGTTAGATACACGATTACCAATCGCTTGCATTGGATCCGCACCTGCTAATTCAGCTGCAAGGTCCTCTGAACTCCATGCTTGACCAAATGTAAAGATACGAGCAACGTCTTTACCCGTAGTAACCTTTTGTGGTGTTAGGGCTGAATCAGATTGAATCGCTTGAGGATCGCCTTCTAGGTCGTTAAAGAAAGGCATGTTCACTGTGTCCCCGCCATTTGGTACTGTTACGTTTGGCACAGATTGTAGAATACCTGAGTTGAATAGAGCTGATTTCTCTACTGTTGTGTTGATCACATAGTTATTAAATACCTCTGGAATGATAATGTCACTTACGCGTGTTACTGCCATTTAAAACATCTCCTTATAATCCATATTTTGCGGGATCTCCGCCCGCTTGAGAAATTAGTTTCTTAGCTTCATCAGGGTTACTCCTGATTAATTGCCCTTGCTCTGTCATGTTGAAGTTTTCTTTCGTGAATGGGTTCTTCACTTTTCCTTTTGGATCACCTTGCCCTGGTACTGGATCACGCCCTTGTAAACCTGCCGGCTGTGTTTCACCGAACAAATAACTATCACTCTCTTTTAGGTTGTTTAATTGTTCATCTAACCCGATTAGGTTGTCACCATCAAGCGTAATAGCATCGTTATTCAGTAATGCTTTCACCGCTTTAGGGTTCTTGGCTTCAGCATCCTTTAAAGCGAGCTCCAGTTTCGCTTCCTTCTTCTGATCGTTAAGCTTTTGTTCCCATTCTTTCTGCGTATCTTCATTTTGCTTTTGCAGATCCTTAATCTGTTGCTGCAGATCCTCATTACCTTCTGCTTGCTTTGACAAGTCCTTCAACTGCTGGTCACGGTCTTTGATTTGTTGGTCGTAATCTTGAATTTGACTCTCAAGCGTATCTGCTTTATCAGCTTTCTCCTTGAGATCATTTACCGATTTCCCATGCTCAGCCATGATCTTGTCAATGGTTTCTTCCTCTATTCCTAATTCCTTCAAAAATTCACGTTTCATCTATATCTCTCCTTACATTGTTTTACGAGGTCGTGTCCTCGGTGGGATAGTTATTTAACGCATAACTGCGAACATAAAAAATAAGCCTTTTAACGACTTACTCAGGTCAGGATTTATCTTTTAATGATTGATACCACTTATCATAGTCCATGTACTCAATCACTTTACTAGGTGGATAGACTTGCTTTTTTGCCTTACGCTCAGCTTGCTTTTCGGTTTTACCTTCATCGGCCATGATCTCTTCTGTACGTTCAGCTAATCGTTTTTGATATTCCGAATCATCGTAATCTCTCGCTCGCCTAAGTGCTGGTTTCTGCCCATTTACGGTATAAAAAATATCACAGCGACAATTTATATCCATACTGGCCACACCCCAGAGAGATGGACCTCTTGCTTTCATACCACGGTAATTGAAATACCCTTCATCATCTGCTTTTCGATCATCTAAATCTCGGTGGGCCCTGCGTGTTCTTTTATCCATTTCAGATAGCCAGTATTTCGTTAGATCCGCATATTGAGAAGCCTGTTCACCACTTTTTAATCTTCCAAGGGTTTGTGCTCTTCCTGACTCAGTTCGAGCCACACGCCTTGCTTTTGTACGTGAGAAATCCAATGCTTTTTCTAGGCGTTTCGCCATATTGGTATAAGATTCCCCCGCTTGGATGCCTTGTCCCAACTCAATGCGTATACGCCTTAATATTTCATTCCTATGTTGATTCAAGACTGAATTAAGGGTTAGCTCTTTAATTGGATTGGTAACTGCTTCTGTAATGGTCTGCGCTGATGGAATCACATAATCCATATCCGTTTGAGTTGTCATTTCATAGATATGACCGCTACGCAAATAGTTTTCTGTATACTGGCTACTCATAAGCCCAGCGACAAGGGTATATGCTTGTTTGTAATCATCTTGGATATTACCCTTAATGAACTCTAATTCCTTCTGAAATCGCTTATATTTGTATATTTCCGTACGGTTGATGGATTCACCATCAGGGTATTTGCGATACAGTTCAGCTAACCATTCTCGCATAGCTTTTAAACGATTGATAAAGACTTGATCGAGTTCATCTTCTGATTCCTCTAATAGGTCATTCAGATATTCCTCTATTTGCTCCTGATTCATGCGCTCACCACACCGTCACCTTTACATTTCGGGCATGTGACTTGTTTTCCTTCATCATTCGTGATGGTGCCTTTTCCGTTACAGCGAGGGCATCTTTCAGTTTCACCTTCTGTAGATTGCGCTCCAATAGCACCCCCTACATCATCCAGGCCTTTCCCTTCAAGGGCCATATCTTCTTCAATACGCTCTTTTTCCTTTTTCGGATCCTTTACCCAAGGGTGGTTTTCAAGAGCAGTTTCATTACTGATCTGCCCGCCTTGCGATACAAACATTTCAATGAGCTCAGCTTCATTTGTGAGCATAGACTTATTGAATGTGAATGTAATGAGTTCTGGATCAAATCCATCGCCCACTATGCTGTCATACTCCGCTATAAACCATAAAAATTCATGCAGCGCTTTTGTGAATTTACGCTCCATGATGGATGCTTTCATATCCAAATAGGAATATAGATTTTTCAACGCTACCCCAGATGGGTTACTGCCGAACTTATCCATATCCGTATCAACACCCATGCCATCATTAAAAATGTTCTTAGCATAACGATCCAGTATGCTATCAATGGAGTTCATTGGAGGTTCTACTTGCTTAGCATCCACATCTCCATCTTCACTTACAGCAACACCCATGAACATTTGCAAATTCTTATAAAACGTCTGCATGTCGCTAGCTTCATAGCCTTTGAGAATATAGAAGAAGTTCTGCGCTTTCTGAATCGTGTTTGTAGCATCACTCATGGTCAGATCAAACGCATCAATGAGCGCTTTATATAGATTGAGGTCACTCAAGCATTCCTCATTGTTCTTAAATGCTATGAATGGCACCTTACCCCAACCGTAACCTGTGCTTTCTTCTCCACTGCGATAATAAAAATGGGGCATCGGGTTTGGTCGATCCTCTATAGATTCATCCAGTACTACACGCCCATCTGCAATCTCATAAAATGTGACGGTTTTATCATCCCAGTACTCTATCTTAGTTGTTTGATCATCTAACTCATAATAACGAATGCCTGCAATGAGATTTTTGCGCTTTGTATTGTCGTAGATTGGTATAAACTCTTGCGCTGGAATCCGGATATAATCAAAGTCACCTTTATGATCAATGTATGGGTGCAGCCACTCTTGCCCTTTATTGGATGAATGCTTAACCAGTTCAGGCATCAAATCTTCAAATTCTTGCCCTAAGTACCCATTCACTTTTTCAACTGCATTTTCATCTTGGCCACCTATTGCGATTGGTTCTCCCGTAAGATAACCCACCTTTTGATCAACGAGCAGCTTATGATAACCGCTTGGGATTTTATTATTGGGAGCAAATTCATCCATAACCTTTTGCCCATTTTCATCATAGCGATAGAGGATCCGATTCAGTATGTCGTTTTCTTTCCGATAATACCGAACGCCCTCGTCCATTCCAGAAGTGTCATGGTTGTTAATGTATTCTTGAATAATGCGCTCTTGGCTCCAACCTTGTTCTTCCATTTGTTCAACATAACGTTCAGTTAACGTCGCTTCATTCGGGTACATTTCATCACCTGCCTTAATTTACAAATCGTAAGCCTTTACGTTTCATATCATCTTCAAATGCGTACCTGGTAGCATCAATACTGTGATTATCTTTGTCCTCAAGTTTTGCTTTCGGGTTTCCGTCTTTATCTGTTTCATAATCTATATTCTCAAATTCCTTCGCAATATTAGGTGTGCGCTTTGGATCAATCACAATCTCCTCAAGATCATCCAACCATTCTTCTCCGTATTGCACAGAGTCAGGACCTTTTTTCGCACCCTTTATGCGTGGAATGTCATGTTCATTTTTCATTTCAGCAATACTCTTAGGCTCTGCTGAATCCGCTGTAATGCGCTCGCTTTGATACCCTTTTCGTTTGATCCAGTTAGAAGCTTCACGGTTACTGACTTTTTGACCGTAAAATTCATCCATAGCATAAATACGATTCTTTTTCTTATCGTAATGCCATCTCACGAATGCTAGTGGATCTGGACCATAACCATAGTCAACACCCTGACGTATGTTATCGAAGGTTTCGTACTCTTCATCAGGTATAGGTCGTATATTGAGATTATTGAATGGTACAACACCACTACCGATTGCTTCTCCAAGGTATTCCCATCTATACCGTAACTCGTTCCGTTCTTTAGCTGCTTCTGCTTCTTCGATGAATTGTTGAGAGATGAATGGATTATCTAAATATGTGCTGTGATGGACGAATGTGTTATCTGCTTGAAAGCTACTCTCGTATTTCTTATTCACCCACGATTGCCTACGCTTAGGAGGGTTGTAGGAGTAAAAGAACTTATAAAAAAGACCATCTTCCAATTCTCCACGTAATAAGGAGTTGGTGATGGTCGTTACATGATCTTCTGTTTTAAATTCTGCTAATTCCTCTATCCACGCAAAAGCAAAAGGAAAGTTAGCACTCTTCAAGGATTTGATTCGTTCAGGCTCCTGCGCCCCACGAAACACCATATAATTTCCTCTTGGAAGGAATGTGATACGCATAGGTGATTTATTTATTCTGAATAAGTGCGATACCCCTTGCTCATTAATCGCCCATTTAATCTGCTCAAAGATCGAGAGCTCGATTGTATTATCAATCAGTCGAATACCTACCGCATTAGCTGGATACCGCATAAGGATCTGTACAAAGATGTGGGCTATGTCGGATGATTTACCACTACCACGCCCGCCCTTACATACAACGTTTAATATATCTGGATCGAATGCTGCTTTCCATACAGGGTGAAACGGTTTCGGGATGAACTCGGAAATTTTACGTTTCATCGTCCTCACCTATATCATCCACGAATTGGACCATTCCGGCCACTTCCACGTTTTTATTATCAGTCCACATAGCATATCGTTTCCCTAATTGTTCAGCAGCCTTGTTACGATCTCTTATTTTTGGTTCGAGTTTCACGGTTTCAATACGTTCACTCATAGTCATATTTCCTTCACCATCAAACTCTTTATCAGTAACAGTGAATGCGTGTTCTTCTAACTCTTCCCCACGCATTACCCTAGTGTAGTATTCCATGACCTCTTGTTGATCTGCTACACGTTCACTTTTAAGCTTTTCGGTTTCTTCTTCGATGTATTTTTTCACTCTAGCATTTTCTAGCAGTTTATAAACATGAGTGGTGGCGTAAGTATCACTATACCCTGCTTTCCTAGCTGATTCACTTGCGTTACCAGTTTCAATATAATAATCTGCGAACTTCTTTTGTTTCTCATTCATTATTTCATCACCATTCCTCCCTACGGATCTTCAAATAATTCCTCATTACTCTTCTGAATCCACTTCTCATGATGTTCCTTTCCATCGTACCAGGATAAACGGATATAGACCCCTTCATCTGTCTTGATGGTTTCTACGTTGACATCAAACATCGCTCACCTCCACTAGAGGTTAGGAGGGTTTAAAAATAGGACAGTAATCTTCTAGCTGCTTAGAAAATATACGCAATTTTTCTTTCTGTTCTGCATTTAGTTTATTGCCCTTCGTACTCCGTGACTCAATTGCATTCTGATACTCCGCAATCTCTTGTGGCGTTCCCTCTAATTCCATTTCTGAAATTTCGCCTACTTTATGAATATATGCTTTCACTTCCCTAACCTCCTTTTACCATTATACGCAAAGATTCTTGTACACTTACATAACGTTTTCATTTTTCCTAACAAAGCACCCTGGCGATAGAAAGGGGAGATGGTTGGTTCGCTTCTGGATGCTCTGTAAGCAAATATGAAATTAAATATATTTTTCACTTCTTTCTCCGTCATTCTCTTTATGATTTGCCTACGTTCTTTTTGGCGCATTCTCTTATCATCTTTCTTAACTCTCGGTTCCTTATACATTCCATCTCTTGTGAAATCTAAGCTAGTGTATCTTCTGTCGTTCTCAACTTTAGACACTCTATGCAAAGTCACTTCACATTCCCACCCTTCACACACTTAGTCGGACTATATCCACAATACACATGCTTGCTATCGACTTTCACAGCCCACTCACATGTTTGGCATAACTTCTTATAGGTTTCATCACTTACTTTCATAGGATCAACTCCAATATATTAAAAAGACACCCCTTCTCACCTACTAATAGTCCAAGTGATACTTAGACCTTCAATGAGAACAAGTGTCTTTTTTGTGAAAAAATGCTTTATGTCGAAAGGGAAAAAGAGTTTTAACGGGTTCCAACCGTGTACATATCTCTATACTACTACTTTACTAGGTTTTTCGCCCCTTTTTGCACAACGTTTGCAACTATTTTCTTGTTACTCTCTTCACATCATGTAATATCACACTGCTAACTAATTTCGTTTTTAGCATTAATCCTCCATAACGAACTTTTAAAAATTCGTTTTCAAACAATTCAATCACTTTACCTTCTACCTTCCCATTCAACGTGGAGAAAACAACTTTATCACCTTTATTTATTTCAGTAACTTTACCTTTAATTGAGATTTCCATTTTTACCTCCATCCAATTTTGTCAGCAATCAGCATCACTACTTCTTTACGTAGTTTCATAGCTGTGTTTCGGTGCATGTTCGTTTCCAGAGCAACCCCATCCCAATTCAAGCGTTTGTTACTCCAATACTTAGCGTAAATAACCTTTCTATGATCCTCACTTACTAAGTCATAAGCATAATCAATCGCTTCAACAATCTCTTCTAGGTTGCGTAGGGTTTTATGTGTAAGTAATCGTGTTGCCATGCGTTCAGTAGGTCGCCCTGGTTCTGATGTTCCATTACTACCTACATTCTCGTCTTTATCATCGTTGTATGGATTAAGGATTTCTTGTCGTAGCTTGGCGATTTCTCGTTTAGTATCCTTGTAGGAATAGAGCTCACTTTCTATATGCTTGAATGTGGCTTTTTTGATTTTGTTAGCAACACTCATAATTAACCCCCTTCTTCATCAATCGAATTGAGTAAATCCCGATATGTGGCTTGCATCCCTTTATAGGATTGCGCTATGCCTTTCCAGGTGACGTAATACCCTTCATAGATACCTGATATTTCGAGATACTTTCCTTCCTCAACTCGGCTCTTATAATTGCTGTCGTTTACATCTACCGTCCGACTACCACCATTCTGTCTTTCTCTGATGTAGTATTTCCCCCGCTCTGTTAAGGCGTGGCCACCATAATATTGATATTGCCCTTTGTAATACCCAGCGATCTTCCATGCTTCTCGTTCGGCTTTGTTGTAATAAAATTTGAGCAGAGATAATTGATACTTGCTGTTTCCGGTCATGTTTTCCTCATGCTGATTGATGTAGTCCAGCATTTTATTATGTCTGTGCATGGAGTCAATAAGAGGTTTGGGTATTTCGTCTTTGAGTTTCCGTTTCAGTTCATCTATATCAATGCTTTCTTCTTCTAGTTCGGTGATTTCCATTTAACCACCCTTTCTACACCTCGGACATTCTCTTGCATTCGCGTTGTATTCCTTCTCACAGTTCGGACAGATCACGTTGATAACAAACTGGCGATCAATCCAGTCTGCTACCACCATGCCTAGAAGTAAGATTATAAATAAGGTGAATGGGTATATCATTGTTTGTCCATCCTTTTGAGCTTATCTTTTATATCCCCAGCATCACTGTGAAAAACTTTTATATCATGATGGATCCATTCTATTTCTTTTGTGAATTTGTCACTTACCGAACTTCTAAAGGACCAACCAAACACCAAGCCAACTATAAATATCAAAACACTTAAGATAATAAAACCAACCAATTGATTTACCTCGATCATCTAACCACTCACTTTCTTCAATACTTCCTCTTGATACGAGAGAGGAGTTTCTAAGCCATCTAAATACCTTCCAATCTGCGAGAGGACATAAGCATCCCGAACATTATCTGAATTGCTCTCAAAGCCCCATTTCTTGTATATAGGCAATACTAATTCATCTTTCTTGGTGTTCCCTTTACCGCTTGCGAATTTCTTTAAGGCTCCAGGAGATATTTCTGTATAGGTCATTCCTTTTTCAATGAGCTTTGAGCGTATGGTCCAACCCACTCCGTATTGAGTAGAAACCCCTTTTCCTTTTGCTCCATATGCAAACCCTTCAATAAATATCTTGCAATCACCATATACTTCCCATAAAACCGAATGAGCTATATTCAAAAACCTCTGTGGATCTTCTTTTGTAGTTGTGGTTATTTCTTGCTGGTGCAGTACAGAACCACCTTCATCTAAAATTACTAGCCCCGTCTTAGTGCTTGGATCTATCCCTACGTATCTAGTCAATGTAAGACACCGCCATAAAAAGCAAAATTGAAACTAACCACATACCGTAAGTCACCACTAGAGCTTTTCTTGCATCTCTTAAATTGGATTCAAGATTATTATTCTCGTCTTTCAGTTTCGCTTTTTCTTCTCTTAACCTTTGATTTTCTCCATGTAACACAGATTCATAACTATTCATTTCCGCTCCCCCATTTCCTTAACTACCTTCTCTAACTCCTGATCTGATAAACTGTTCACGTAGTCCTCACTCCACCCTGGCTTCTGACAGAATACTTGGAATATCAGTTCATCACGATTCACTTATCCACCCTCCCATATCTCCAACGTATCTTCTTACGCACGATTTCGGCTTGACGCTCAATATTTTCTGGGATCACTTGAGGTGGTTGTCCTTTATATAAAATCTCTAATTGTCCATTTAAGCTATAAGGGAAATCTGTACCATTGCGCCATTTCCATTCACGTTCTACTTCCTCTCGGTACTCTGGGCGCTTATCATGAATGGTTAGCAGTTGATGGTGGGCTAAGTTCACGACAACTTCATAGAATGGCTGTGGCATCTAATACCCCTCCGCTTGTCTTTCGTAATTAATCTCATTCTTGATGTAGTAGCCTTGTTCCAGTTCCTCTTGCGTGAATCCTAATTCCTCTACCAATCCTAGAAAGCTAGAGAACACTTGGCTGTAGTTTGGCTTATGGGAGAGTTCTAATGTCGTAATGGCATTGAATAGATAGACAAAATGTGTGCTTAAATCATCATGTTTGATGGTTCCCGTTGGAAGTTCTTTTACGTCCATCTCTAATCCTTTTGAGATGATAAAATGGAGAACGTCGACTAATTCCCCTAAAATTACTTCACGTGGCTTAGATGGCTTCTCTGACCAATATTTAAAACAGCGTGTTTCTTGTGCGGTTTCGGCTAATTCCACAAGTAAAGCTAATGTTTTCTTGGTGGAGATGGTTTCACTTGTTACCCCAAACTTCTCATAGATGTGGTGGTCTAGTTGGTTCTGCATTTTGAAGAGCTTATTCCAGTTCATCATCATTCCTCCTTGGTATTCTCGAATCCAATTCCCTGACAGCTTCATATCTGTATTGAGGGAGCTTGGATAGATCCAGTAGCTCCCGTAGTGTTAGGTGTTTCATTCAATCACCATCTTCATAATGCTTTCGTGTTCTTCCTGACATTCAGCGTTGCAGTATTCTTTATTACGTTCTCTATCATCATGTTGAATAGGTTTATCGCAATTCAAGCAGTACGTGTACTTAACAAAACATCGTTCATCTAAAGGTGCTTTCGGATTGATTAAGTCATATCCCGTTTTCATATTATCACCCTTTACTTTATCGCTTTAAAGCTAGAAAGGTAAGTCCTGGTCACTAATATCAATAGGCTCACCATTGTTAGCAAATGGATCTTGTTGCTGTTGGTTATTCTGCTGTTGGTTCTGTTGTCCGTTGCTTTGTTGGTTGTTCTGCTGATTATCTTTCTTTGAATCCAGGAAAATCACATTGTCACAAATAACTTCTGTAACGTACACGGTGCGCCCGTCTTTCTCGTATGTGCGGCTCTGCAATCTCCCCGTAACCCCTACTAAACTTCCTTTTCGAGTGAAGTTACTTGCGTTCTCGGCTGTTTTCTTGAAGCACACACAATTTATCCAGTCCGTATCCTGTTGACCTTCTTTTGTAAATAAACGACTTACCGCTAACCGAAAGGACCCTACCGCGGTACCTTGTGGCGAATACCTTAAATCTATATCTGCTCCTAAACGTCCTGTAAGTGAAACCTGATTAATCATATAAATTCCTCCTAAGCTCTCTTTTTGAATATTAAATCTTTAAAGTTTCCGTTCTTTTCAAGGTTGCGCTGATACCCTTTCTTGCCTGTTTCTGATCTGCTCATAAGTGGAGTGGTAGCCGCTTTCTCTGGATCCATTCCTTTTTTGATTCTCGCTCGGTATGTGTGATAGGAGATGCCATTCTGCTCTGCTTTTTTCACTAAGCTAGTGTTGGTGATCCGGTCTTTTCTGTTCTTAGCCGCATCTCTTGCGGTTTTCGCTCTATCCTGTAATGGTTCTGTTGCAGCACGTTCTTCATCCCATCCCCAATTGTTAACGCGATTCATGAAGGTTTGATACTTGATGCCGTTTTGTTCCGCTACCTTCGCCCATTTCTTACGGTTCGTGATCTTTCCCAAAGGAGTAGTCATAGCCTTTTCTTTCTTCCAACCTAACTCTCGTACTCTACGATCTAGGCTTTGCGGATCCACACCGACCTTTTCTGCTTCTGCATATTCTTCTGGAGTTATATAAAAGTAATGACTCATTACCAATTACCTCCTAAATTTGTTCCCTTGTCTGTTCCCCTTAACTTGACTTAAAATCAAAATGGATATTTATGTGCCTTTATACTGATATTGATCTTTTTTATTAATAAGCACCTTATGACGCTTTGTAAATGGAATGGTTTGCTTGGCTTCTTCTTTGTTGACTCCTTCTTCAAAAACGCTGACAACTTGGAGATGATCACCTTCATGAGTGCGCCTGGTGTGCTCAATTACTCGCCTTGGCACGTTGTTCCTCCCCTTTCATGAATTTCTCGAACAGATCAGGGCTTGGATTTTCAATTAATCCTTCCATGAACAAATCGTATTCATCTTTGAAAAAGTGTGGTCCATACATTTCAAGGTGATTATTCCATATCTTCTGTGCTAACTCTGCCCCGTTTTTTCCTTCAACTCCGTTTTCTCCCCTATGGTGTGCAGCGCATAATGGGATTAGGTTTCGAAACTTACCTCTACCTCCTGCACCGTAGCCTTTTCCTTTGATATGGTGCATTTCAACCTTTGGATTTCCGCAAACCCAGCACCATTCTCCATAACGCCTTAATGCTTCTGCTCGTTCGTTCTTGTGTATTGCTCCACGTTGTTTCCAATGCGGTATTTTACGTTTATGGTGATACGTACACGCTTTATCGGCTTTCGGTTTTCTTCGCCTTCTGTTGTGGCGTTGGTTTTTGAACTTGGGTGTGTCTTTAGGTTTCTGGTGCCCTTTGAGTTGTTGCTCCTTGCTATATGGCATGAAGTCTTTCACTCTCTCACCCCTTATACTTCTGTTGAAGCAATGATTTGTGGTTTAGTGATATTTTCATGTGATATAACCCATTCAAAAGTTTTTCCTACACATAATTCTCCGTACAATTTCCGCATATCCATTTGCCTTTTATACATTTCTTCTTCTGGCAATTCGTCTAAGGAGAGATACATTTTACTCTGCAAGCTAACTTCACCTTCAAAACCTTCTTCAACTTCCTCTTTTGAGAATCCAGTTTCTTTTTCGTAATACTCTTTCGCTTCTTTTTCAGATTCAGCAGCAACCCAATCAAACTCATTCATTTTGAAAACCTTCATACTCTCTCACCCCTAGATAGATAGTTTTAGAGCTTGCTTGTACACGTCCAGTGCTTCTTCTAATTTGCGTTGATCCGCTTCCAGTATCTTGTGAGCTTCAAGCGCCTTATCTCGTTCGAGTTGCATCTCCCACATGTCGTTATAGTGCTTTTCGCTTGCTTCACGCCATCCTTCTGCGTTTTGTTGAAGGTTTTTATTCTTCTGTACTAAGGTGGAGTTGGTTTCTTCTAGGCGTTTAATGGTGCGCTGGTGAACTTCTGTGTTAGGTTGTTCTTCTAGTTTTCGGTTCGCTTCACTCAATTGCTCAATTAAAGATTTGTTTTTATCTGCAAGGTTATTCGATTGATTTAATAAGGTTTGTACTCGATCTTCTAATTCTTTCACTTTCTTTTCGAGATCAAGTTCTCTCTTACTTGTTTGTTTATAATTCAGATTGCCTTTAACGTTTTCTTGCTCTTGTTTCGCTTTCTTCAGGTGGTAATACAGATTCGATTCAGTCAGTCCGAAATGTGCACTAATCTCCTTCGCTGTTTTACCTTGCGCTTTCAATTCGTTATATTGGTTTAAATCCACTCTTGATTTCATTCTCTTTACCCCTCTCCCTCTCGCATAGTGGGCGACTGTGCTAAATTTAGCGCCCGTTTCCTTGGATATTTCACGTATGCTTAACTTACCTTCCTTAACTAACTGTTTCGCTCTCTTATTGGCTTCTTTATCCGTTTGTGGCTTTCTGGGCGTTGGATCGTTCCACCCCTTCCATAAGCGTTGGAATCCGTTTCGATCTGTACCTAACGCTTTACCAATCCGATCTTGTGTGACCTCTTTATTGAGTAAATACTCTATATCCGATTTCGTCATATCCTGACCTTTTGCCAGAGTGGCATTAATCTTTTTAGAGGAATCCTTTAACTTCACATCAACTTACCTCCCTTAATGTGCGAAACTTCCGAATATTCCGTTCGCTCTCGTTTTCACCTTGCCTTGCTTCATCCGATCCATAAGAAGTAATGCTACCTCGTCCATATCACGGTCAAAATACTTGGCTATATCCTCTAAGCTGTGACCTTCCTTCCAGAGATAATCAAACTCTGTGACTTGCATAAGGTCCCATGTAAAGTCTGTATCTTCTAACGCTATATATGTGTCATTCCGTTTATCTAAGTGATACATGCGCTCGATTTGTCGTCTGTGGGTTTTCTCTTGATCCGCCCACTTTCTCATGCGTTCGGATGTATCGGTCTTTTCCGAATAGTTTGTCATACTGTCGGCTCAACTCCTCTTTTGTTTGTGGTTGTGGTCCGTAGGCTTGTACACTTTTCATTTACTCAAATCCCTTCAAGCGTTGATCTTCCCCATCAACTTTTAATACTTTCGCCTTGTACATCATTCTGGAAATGATTCGTTTGGATAACTTACCGTACTTTTTAGCTAACTCTTTGCTTGTGTAGTTCGTGGTATAAATGTTGTTTTTGCCTTGTCGTGCATTGACAATTTGAAAAATAATATCAGCAGCCCAACTTTCAAAACCATTCGCATCAGGCTTTACGTATTCAGCTCCAATATCATCTAAAATCAATAAATCGCATCGTTTCAGACAACTCATTATTTGATCTTGTGTAGGGTGAGAACCTTTCAAGTCACGTTGGAATGATGTTTTAATCATGTTCATTAGTTCGGGTGCATCTATAAACACCACCGTTTGGTGACGTTCTTTGAAGGTTTCTGCTATGCAATAGGAAAGGTGCGTTTTTCCTATACCTGTGTCACCTTGGAACACAAGAGACGTTTCTTGTAATTGTCCGTTAGCGTATAGAGTAGATGCTTGTTTGGCTTGCTTCTGCATATCTGTAAATGGTGTATAATCCTCAAACGTTGAACCTCTAATTTCCTCTGGAATCCTACTTACTCGATCCATTTCATACTGCCTTTGCTTTTGTGCTTGTATTAGAGCTTCTTCTTCCATCTTTTTGTTTTCTTCTGCTACCACACAATGAGGACATTTTTCAGTAACGCTTTTACTTCCATCGTTCATTGTGCGTTGGACTATATCGTATTCTTTATGGCACACATCACACGTTTCTTTTCCGATTACTTCAATACCGTGTTTCTTGCGGATCTTTTCAAATAAATCTTCCATGTTCTACTCTCCCCTTTAGAACAAGTTATTGAATTGTGAATCTTCCGATAAATCGAATTGGTTTTTATTTAAAGCAGCCTTATTCGATAAGAAGTTGGTTTTAGGTTCTGATTCGTCTAGGAACCTAACTACATTGTCAGGCTTCATAAAGTCTTGATATGTCCATTTATGAGTCCAATAGTAGTTATCACTTTCCAGAACTTCTTTGTAATTAGACATAGCTTGTTTAAGTTCATCTATGGAGTAATCATCTAACCTAGCTTTTGTATGTCGTTTCATGGAGTCAGTTAGTTTTCGGTGTTTGATAATATTCTGACCGTTCCAATGTTCATAAAGCGTATATATATCATCAGTATTTGGTTTATCAGTACTTGGTTCATCAGTACTTAGTTCATCAGTATTTAGTAGTCCTTGATTTTCCACTTGTGGCTTTTCCACATCTAGGTTTTCCACATGTGGATTTTCTAAATGTGGCTTTTCCTCATGTGGCAATTCACTTACTACCGTTTCCCATTTGGTGATCTTATTGTTTTCATCACGGATAGGGTAGCGTTTAACGTAACCTCGATCTTTCAACTCCTGGAACCCACTTCTGAATGATGCTTCACCGTCTTTAGAGTGTTTGATAAGCTCCTCTATATAGAAAGTCCAATCATCAGGCATTGATAACATGTAAGCGATTATCCCTTTAGCCTTCCATGTGAGTTCATCATCATTAAGTGCTGTGCGGTTCATCACTACATAGTTAGCGTTCTTTTCAACTCTGATAATGCTCATGGCAATTTCAACCTTTCTTTATGAATCGTGCATAAAACTTGTCCAATCTGATATAATGCTTGTAAGAATGTTTTTTAGTGGAGCCTTTCGGTGTGCCAGCACCTTAGGCCCCCTCTTTCACTCCGTAAAGATCAAGCAACCACTCTCTACCTAATTGAGTAAAACGTCTGTGATAAATGACTTTTCCGTTATCCAGTACATCTTGCTTGATCTCTACATAGCCTTTATCAGCGTATTTACTGAACAGAACCCAGGTATTGTTTTGCTTGAATTGTATGCGTTTAGAAGCTAAGTCTTTGTTCATCGCAATAGCAGACTTAAAACCTAGTTCTTTAGCAACCTCTGTAGCTGTGTATGTCTTGTTGACGTGCATTAGAATATGATTGGTTTGTTCAGCTTCAAGACGTTTCTGTTTTTCTTCTTTTAAGTTGGTTAGCAACCCGATCATGTAATCTGGATCGTTGATTGTTTGTTCCAGTACATCATCTGTCATGTAAGCTCCATGCTTGCGAATAGACGGTATAACCTCACTTGTCACCCATCTCTTAAACTGTTTAGCTTCATTCAGCCT
>SDGW01000104.1_pt1 | contig 34202 bp, 34 predicted proteins | sample 2873831 | NCBI WGS metagenome assembly SDGW01 (sample SAMN08132700, study PRJNA421101) | hypersaline lake metagenome | isolation source: celular fraction 0.22 microns magnesium sulfate-rich crust from ephemeral... | place: Spain: Penahueca Lagoon, Toledo | collected 2011-07 | reverse complement strand
GGTTATCGCCGAGTACTACTCCAACGAAGAAAAAATCGTGGAGATGGCTGAAAACGACGAAAATCCCGAACAGCTTTACTAACACTTCTTCCTAGTAAATCTCTACAATCACTCGTCTATTGGCTGAGGAGGAACACAGATCGATGTCTCATAACTCTGCCATAGAGCTCCGAATATGAAAAGTGCGAGATATGCAAGCATTAAGTCCTGAGTAAGAGCAAAGTCAAAAAGCTCCTGTCCGAAAAGCGTTTTCGCAAGCCTTGAAACAGATACCGTAAGAAGCGAAGCAGATGAAAGACCTAGGAAATAGTACGTCGGCATAAATTCACTTTCTTTACAACCTTTGATGACCCAGTAAAGAACAACTAGAGATATAACTGCTAGAAGCGATGTAAGGGCTGGAAGGAAGAGTTCAAAAAACGTTGCCATAGTAGAATTCTTGTTTACACCTGTATAAAAATGGTTTACCTACTTCGCATTTTTTATTTAGGCCTATGCAATCCAGTACCAATGGGCATCAGAGTTTCCGAAAAATATATCCAGTACTTTCTCCCTCTCGCGGAGAAGTCCCGGAAAATGGTCCCTAACATTAACAGAGACCTGACTCGGGCAAGGATGGAGATAGACCCAGATATATTCCTTGCTTCAGCTATCGCCAGAGGACTTCAGATAGGCATCATGGTAAGTATAAGCCTTGTATCGTTTGGATTCGTAAGCGACAATACCACCGTTATGTTTGGAGGTGTCGCCGCACTTCCCTTACTTACTATATTCGGCTTCTTCACTATGGCCAACTATCCAAAGATGCAGGGAAAAAAGATTTCACGGCAGCTGGAGAAAGATCTTCCTTATGCATTAAGACATATGCTTATCGAGGTGCGTTCAGGTATCTCGCTTTACGAAGCCATGGTATCCGTCTCAGAAGACTACGGGGAAGCATCGAAAGAGTTCAACAGGATAGTCAAGGACATCAACGGAGGTAAACCCCAGATTGAGGCTCTAGAGGATTCGATCGTAAGAAACCCAAGTAAACAGTACAGGAGATCAATGTGGCAGATGATTAACGCACTGAAATCGGGTACGGACCTTACCAATACTCTTGAAACACTTGTAGACTCGATGGTGAAACAGCAGAAGCTACAGGTCAAAAGATACGGCAAAGAGCTGAACCCTTACATCCTAGTATATCTTCTTATTGCTGTCATCATGCCTTCTCTCGGAGTCACGTTTCTGATTGTACTATCGACATTTACAGGAATTGGTTTAGACAAGTTCATGTTCTACCAGATTCTTGGCGGACTAGTACTTTTCCAAATCTTCTTCCTGAACTTTGTGAAATCCAAGAGACCGGAGGTTAAGACATGACAGACGCCACCAAGATAGCTTACGAAAAGCTCCCTGAACCGTACAAGGAAAAACTGGAGCTAGAAGCAAAGTACGCCGCTATAACAGATATCGAAAGAATAACCGCGACTCTCATGTTAGCCACAGCAATGGTCATTACGCTAGGCATTATGCTTCTTCCATACGGCGTTCTGTTCAAGTTTTCCGCACTGGTACTTTTCCTCGCCCTAGGACCCGCAACAGTTCCATACCTGGTTGTGTCAATAGCAGCGGAGAGAAGAAAAAATGAGATGGAATCAGTCTTACCCGATGCATTACTGCTTATATCCGCCAACCTGAAGTCAGGGCTTAGCATCGAGAAAGCGTTCCTTCTATCTGCGCGAGATGAGTTCGGACCTCTGGCAGAAGAGTTACGTCAGACTGCAATGGAGATGTTTGGAGGAGAACCTGTAGAGGAATCACTTGAAAACATGCGTGGAAGGGTAAAGTCAGAGCTCTTCAAGGAAACATTGAAGCTACTGGTAGATGGACTTGAGTCAGGAGGAAATACAGCAGAGCTACTGGAATCAAGTGCTGAAGACATAAGGAACTCTCTAGAGCTGAGAGAGGAGATTAACTCGAATATCCGGATGTATGTCATATTTATCCTGATGGCTGCCGTCGTAGGTGCACCACTTCTATTCTCCATAAGCGTCTACATGTCAACGACGACAGCGAACATGTGGCAAGACGTCAACATGGAAGATATGGAAACTGGAGGGCAGTTAGGCCTCTCCTTCCAGCAGCCTAACGTAAACACAGCTTTCTTCGAAGAGTTCTCCATAATGGCGATAATAATGATTAACTTCTTCGCAGGCCTAATAATATCCGAGATCAAGAACGCAAACATCAAAGAAGGTGCTAAATACATACCCGTGCTGATAACTATATCCGTGCTGCTCTTTTTCGCGATAAAAGGAGCTGTAGGATCGGTTATGGGCGGCTTCACATAGAAGACGAGATCAAAGTTTAGCTCGGAAATATACAAGGATTTTTATAAAGGGTTTTCTAATTAGTGGATAGTCCGGTGTTAAAACCGATGTATAAGAATCTACTTAGACAGAAGAGAAAAGGACAGTCAGCGATCGAGTACCTGATGACCTATGGATGGATGCTTCTTGTTGTAGCTATCGTTGGAGGCGCAATCTTTGCAACAGTGCAGGGACAGTGCGCACAACAAGCTACAGGATTCACAGGACAGACAGTAACTGTAGAATCCTTCGAAGTAACTCCAAACAACGTCCAAGTTGAACTAACCAACGGTGGAAGCGAACAGGTAACACTGAACAACGCTACACTTATGGACGAAGACAGTGAAGTTGCTGACGCAACCGACATTGATGGAACAACTCTCAACGTCGGAGATACAGCTGTAGCTCAGTTTGACGAAGTTTCACAGGCAGAAGCTTGTAACGACTACAGTCTAGACATCAGCTTCGACAGAGGAGGTATCACAGGAGCAGTATCCTCAGGTACAATCTCAGGAAACATGGGACCTGCCTAAATCTTCTGGAGAAAACCTATCACCTACTTTTCTTTTTTCTCTTAATATGCCAGCTGGTTGAGACCCCATTCATCTACGTGATCCTGGTCAAGCTGGAACCATGGATAATCACCGCTCACCCCTCGGACATTACTCAGTGAACCATAACTGCTTGACTCATTGAAGTAAATATAATCCACCATGGATCTATCTCTCCGTAGCTCCGTAGGCAGACTTGATACATCTATCAAAGTGGTTATACCCTCTCCGCCTTCATTAACCATTTCATTACCCATACGATCCATGAAATCTGGCCCCCACGGATCAGGAACGTAACAGTTCTCCCGGAACATTTCACGGAAACCGGATCTCCAAACCCGGTCCTGATGAAGTATCAACGACATATCTTCATCAATAGCTGATATAGAGCCTGTATCAAACACGTACTCCGTATTATACGTTGAACTGCTTGGCTGTGCCGATACAGCTCCAGCGAACTCATCGACTACAGATGTATCGTAACTCTCTATATCTTCTGCTACAATTATACTTTCTGATTTGTCTGAAACCGAGCTTGCATCGGCAGGTTCGACAACGGCATAACCATGAGCTGTCCCTGATGAACCACTTCCCGTGTAGAACTGTTCGACTGGCTCATCAAAGCTGCATCTCTCGTACTGGGAAACATACCTTCCACGTGACTGAAGGAGTATCATTGTGTCTTCAAGACCTGATATGGGAACAGAGCTATCTGCAGTCCTCGTCTTGTTAAACGCTGCCCGGGTTTCAGGGTCCTCTAAACGCGCAAAAACTGTGTAGGAAGCATCCATGTTGAAGTTGCTTGAATTGAAAGAGTATTTCTCTATCTCTATATCTAAGCTGTATCCGGATCTGTCCGCAATCTTTCTCACTCTCTCCGTCCATTCTTTTAGTGACGCATTTTCTGTAGATTCAAGCTCTGTGCCCGATATAGTTCCATTTACCAGTGCTGAAGTAATGTTTTTCTCAGGCTCCTTAAGCTCATTACCTGTCTCCACAACATAGTTGGTGGAAGCTGTCAAGGCTCTTCTACTGGAAATACTCAGAGTCCTATCCATATCATCCAGAACACTTTCAAGGAAGAAAGACGCTTCCCCGATTCTCGAGGACTGTGTAGGGCCGATCCCTGAATTATCTATCTGTACAGAAGACATCATCAGGAGCAGCGAGGACGCTACGATCGCAAATGTCGTATATACAAGACCTGTTCTCTTCATTCTATTTCACACCTCTTATTCACGCCACACCACCAGTTTCACTGATGCCGGCCCCCATAGATACGGCTGATCTCCTGTAGAAACAGTACCTGTATCAATACCGGTAGCAGAGACAAAAGGCCCAAGTCTTTCTTCCAGTCTTTCACGTGCATCTTCTAGTGCCGCCGATTGATTTTCAAATAAATCACCGTAACCTACCTGCGAAGGCGCCCAAACCGTCCACTCAAAGGTTGATTCCGGAAGATAGGAACGTTCAGGGTCTGCATCTATATCTTCCATGGTCAAGACATTGGAGTTATTTATATCGTAGTAACTGCTTCCTATATGAATGCTTGTAGGTGAGGAACGGTAAGAGTTGGATTTGAACACCTGTTCTTCAGCACCTCCTCTATCCACACTTATTTCTGGATTTGTGCTGAAGAGCTGCGCCATGTAAAGTTTGGTGGATTCCAGCTCAGGATAATCAAACTCTTTCACGTACTCCTTTGGCTCCTCAACTTCTCCTCCTACCTGCTCCGAAGCAGTAACCCTGATCTCGCCGAACCTCAACTGGTCTTCCGGCCTTCTGTACCATAGATCGATATGTGACGTATCTTCCGAGGAGAAGTCAGATACAAGTTTCGTCTGGTCGCCTCCCCAGCGCGTATCATCCTTTGATTCGATAAACGTCGTCAGAACATTTGTGCCATTAACCAGGTCGGACTCATTGAGTTCGAGGTCAGCCTGGTACCTTCCGGAAGCACATTCAGCGCTTATCTCCTCTTCGTTAAGGTTCACCTGCACATCCCATCCTGGCTGTCTACCCAACCATGTATCGTAACCGCATTCAGAGTCAAGTCCTTCAGCACGCAGATGATAAGTGGCATTTATGAACTCAATTCCTTCCGGGATAGTAAGCTGCTTCACGGAGAAAATACCGGCCTCGCTATTTCCTCCACCTTCAGAAGTTATGTTTTCCATATCTATTCTCTCATGGACAAGTTCTTCTTCAAGGCTGTAGTTCTGGTCTGATTTGTAGTCTATCTCTATCTTGGTACCTGGGTGGAAGTGGCTGTTGTACGAGTTTCCTCCTTTGAGACGTATATAGATAGAGTTTTCTCCTTTCTGAAGGTCATCTGTTATATCCAGAGTACCATATGCTGCAGCTCCGTCGCTTGTGTCCTTCTCGTGGATCCAGTCAAACTTGTTCTGACCGTACTGGTTGTCATTTATCCTGAACTGTTCAAAGTACGAAGCCCCACTGTAGTGGACTGAAATATAGAAAGTACCGTTATGGATCTCCTCCGCATTTTCTATTTCAAACTTCTTCTCTACCTCCATCTTGCTGTTCTGAGGTGCCATACCTAGAGGCGGCATGGAAACAATCTTTGTCTCATTCTTGGTGACGGAGGTTGCCCGCGCTCTAGCCTGGAAACCTTCACTCGGCCTATCTATCCTATGGCCGGAGACAAGTCTTGAGACACTGGATACATACTCTGCATCACCGGGGATCTCAGATGTCTCGTATATCACGGTCTTCTCGCCGTTCTCATTTACCTGTAGCCGGTAGTCGTACTTCTCTGGTATACGGGAATCGAAGTACTTCCTGACAGCATCTTCTGCGTACGTAAAGTTCCGTGCTGCCCATAATAATCCTACGCCATCCAAGATCGTCCTATCAAAGTCTTCCTCCTCCATCACTGTTTCATCCAGTAAGCTTTGTTCAAAGGATTCATTGAAGGTAGAGAAAGTTTCTGTAGAAGCTAGTTTCATCGCATCCTGTCCGCTTGATGACGCTTTCTCATATCCGACAGTATTTGATTTGAAGGAACTTGTTGCAATTTCTGAAGAGCTGGAGACCACAAACAGGGATGCAGCCATAACTGTCAATGCAAGGAAAGCATCGAAGGAGAAGTAGAAGCCTTTACGCCCTATTTCCATACTATATAATTCACCTCCGCGGTTTTCAGATCTCCCGAATCATTAACCCTCACAGTCCTCGTGAAAGGTACAACTGTTTCTGGATCAGCAGGATCTCTGCCAAATTCAAGGCTTTCTCCGTTCATCTGAATTATATCCGAACTGTTTCTGATCTCCAACTTATATTCTGGAGCCTGTAGAAGGTCTTTCTGTCGAGAGTAGCTTATATTGTCGAACTCTTCAAGTTTTTCTTCCTGTAACACATGATCAGGTTGTGCGAAGCCTAGTATTTCCACGTTACTTGAGTTCCATCCTTCAGGGTAACCTGAAGTAGTGATGAGAAACGTAAGAGTTTGTTTCCCCTGTACCCTCATTTCGTCTCCTTCCTCGAACTCTATTTGATCAGAAACAATCGAGTTCCATGAGGAAAAGAAAATCACTATGATAACCGTAAAAACCATTATACTGCCTATAAAATCCGGCATAAAAACTTGGGCTTTACTGCTCAACTATAGACACCTCTCCTTCTTGGTTCATCACCTTGAAAGTGTTCGAATCATCTACAGACATATTTAGGTCGTCTCCAAAGTAACGCACTGTCCTTATAATCGATTCATTTCCCCATTCCAGGTAAGAACTTCCATCAGTTAACTTGATCTCATATTTCTGACCTCCAATCCTTTCAGGGACGGAGAAAACTCTGGAATACCCGTCTCCTTGGACCATGGCCATTTCAACTTGGAAAGAAACGTATTCTACCGTTCTTTCTGCAGTTCTACTGTTTTGATAGTTTGCAGCATCCACTTTTTTAGAGGCAGTAACTCCGTAAAGAGCTGCCAGCATTATGGAGGACATTGAAACCAGAGCCAGAAACTCCATAGCGCTCTGACCTTTAGACACTAGTTCACCACCTCAAGATTCGCTTCACCATCCTCCATGTAGACTGTTAAACGGTGTCTTCCCGGGTCCTGTGGCACAGTTCCGGTTAAATTCGCTTCAAACGTTCGGATCATCTGTGACTTACCTGAACGAGCATTGAGGGTGTAAACAATCGAATTATTAGTTATTTCGCCCGACTCGACGGAATCCGGTACGCGTACTGTGAAAGTTCTTCTTGCTGGCTCACCCGATGCGGAAACTGTCTCCACAGCCATCTTGATGTCCTGTAAGGAACTCTCTGCAGCTACAGCATTAGAACCTCCTTTCAGATCCATTATCGATGTCTGAGCCTTTAGAACAAAGGGAGTCGATATAAGTAAGGCTATACCGAAAACAGATAGATACTCAACTGCAGCCTGTCCTTTCGAATTCACGTCCTAGATTTACTCAGGCCGGTTAAAATCAACTTTCCTCATGCAGATATTCACTCGTATATAACAACGCTTTTTTTAAATGGAAGCTTGTGGAAGTTTGACATATATATGTCAAATGTCCTCTGGTTCGAAAACATAGATGCTGACGACACCTCAAAAGTCGGTGGAAAAGGAGCAAATCTAGGAGAAATGAAAAACGAGATCGAGATCCCTGTGCTCCCCGGATTCGTAACCACCTCAGATGCATACGACGAGTTCATCAAGAAAACAGATCTTAGAGAGAAAATCGAAACACTTCTAGATGGGCTGGACACGGATAATGTAAACGACCTTCAGAGAAGAGGGGAAAAGATCCGATCCCATATCAGAGAGGCAGACATGCCGAAATCCCTCAGAAACGACTTTATTAAAGCATACGAAGAACTTGAGGAACGACTTGGAGTCGAGGAACCAGAGGTCGCTGTCCGTTCATCTGCGACAGCAGAGGATCTTCCAGGAGCATCATTCGCCGGCCAGCAGGACACTTATCTGAATGTTTCAGGCAAACACGACTTAGTCAAACGTATCAAAGACTGCTTTGCCTCACTGTTCACAAACAGGGCGATCAGCTACAGAGAGGATAAAGGATTCTCCCACTTCGATGTCAAGCTTTCAGCAGTAGTACAGAAGATGGGTCGATCAGACGTTGGTTCAGCAGGAGTCATGTTCACACTTGACCCAGACTCCGGGTTCGATGAAGTAGTTACAATCAACGCAAGCTACGGACTGGGAGATATCGTTGTAGCCGGCGAGGTCAACCCGGACGAGTTCACAGTCTACAAACGAAACCTCGGCATAATTGAAAAGAAGCTCGGAGACAAAGAGGAGAAGCTTGTCAGAAACCCTGACCACGAGGAAGGAGACGATCAGGAGAACGTCAAGAAGAAGGTTCCGATGTCGGACAGAGAGAAGTTCTGTATTACAGACAACCAGGTTAAAGAGCTGGCCCGTTACGGAATGAGAATCGAGGAACATTATGATAAGCCGATGGATATTGAATGGGTCTACGATGGACAGACCCGTGAAATGTACATTGTGCAGGCCCGGCCGGAGACAGTTCAGGCCGAGAAGGACGAAAACATAATCAAAGAGTACAGCATGGAGGAAGAGTCAGAAGTACTCCTCGAAGGAGAAGCTGTGGGATCCAAGATTGGATCCGGCAAGGCTCACGTACTGAACTCCCCGAAAGAGATCGACCAGTTCGAGGAAGGCGAAGTACTTGTAACCGACATGACCGACCCTGACTGGGAGCCTATAATGAAGAAGGCCGGAGCAATTATCACAAACAAAGGCGGAAGAACAAGTCACGCAGCAATTGTTTCAAGAGAGATCGGAGTTCCAGCCGTAATCGGTACAGAGACCGCCACTACAGAGCTTTCGGACGGTCAGCCGGTAACTATCGACTGCTCTTCCAGCACAGGAAAGATCTGGGACGGAGAACTAGAATACAATGTCGACGAACACCACCTAGACAGCATACCCGAGACGGAAACAGACGTACAGGTAAACGTGGGAGAGCCAAGCGAGGCATTCACCGTAGCTCAACTACCGGTCAATGGTGTCGGACTGGCGAGAGAAGAGTTCATAATCTCCTCACACGTCGGAACACACCCATTAAAACTAATCGAAGAAGATCGCGAAGACGAATACGTTGAAGCATTGAGATCCGGTATTGGAAAAATCGCGGCAGCGTTCTACCCGGACCAGGTTGTTGTGAGACTCAGCGACTTCAAGTCGGACGAATACGCGCAGCTCGAAGGCGGAGAAGAGTTCGAACCTGACGAAGCCAACCCAATGCTTGGATTCAGAGGTGCATCACGTTATTACGATGAAACGTTCTCCCGAGCCTTCGAACTCGAATGTAAGGCACTGCGAAAAGTTATCGACGAACTGGACCTGGACAACCTGACAGTTATGGTCCCATTCTGTAGAACTGTGGATGAAGGAAACAATGTCAGAGCGAAGATGAAGGAGTACGGACTCGACCAGGGAGACATCGATGTCTACGTGATGGCTGAGATACCGGCTAACATAATCAAAGCAGAGGAGTTTGCGGAAGTGTTCGACGGTTTCTCGATCGGAACTAACGACCTCACACAGCTAACGCTGGGAGTCGACAGGAACAGCGACAAGCTTTCCGACCTGTTCGATGAAAGAAACTCAGCAGTCAAGGAATCAGTGAGTATGCTGATCCAGAAAGCCCATCGACACGATAAACACGTCGGGATCTGTGGAGACGCACCTTCAACACATGAAGGCTACGCAGACTTCCTTGTACAGGAAGGGATCGACGCGATCTCGGTCTCACCCGACGTAGCTCTGGAGACCATAATGAAGGTTTCAGAGGCTGAAGACAAGAAAGAGGAACAGCACGAGTTCGAGTTCGATAGGGAGAAAATGATCGGTGGAGCAGCAGGAAACGTCTACGAGACATTGAACTCTCACGGTAAAGCAAAAGCCGAGGAACTTCTGAACTACACATCGGAGAAGATCGATTCCGACTCATTGAACCAGGCGCTGGGATGGCTTGCAAAAGAAGGAAAACTGAAGATTGAGAACGAGAACGGTAAAGTGAAGTACAGTATAGAGTGACTTTACCGGACTCTAATACTTACTTCCTCTACTTTTTCTCCCTGATGCATCAAGTTTATGTCGTATAGACCTGGCTCTAGAGACCTTGTTTTCCCATCGTAAGCTACTAGACCCGTACATGTATCCTGGTAGTCTGTTAGAGGCTCCAGGTCTTCCGTGAAAATATTTAGATTTATCTGATTACCTGATACGCTGAAGTCATAATCTACATCAGAGTCAGGATCGGACACATGGAAACGGCCCTGGAACGTTATTGAGTTATCTTGCTTTCCTATATCGGTGAAGATATTCTTACCGTAACGACACTCTGTTTCAAGATCTGTGAAATGTATACCTGCGTCTGTAGATACACCCGGATCAGCCCCATCCGCAGTTATATCTGTGACTAAAAGGACTACACCTACAATAAAGATCACTGCCACAACGTTCCAGAAAGTAGACATATATTTACTTCTATCAAGTACTAATCTTAAATTAATGTCTGGAAATCAGGTCAGGTAATTTATTAACTCGGAGACGAAAAACTGAATTATAATGAGTAAAGGCAGGGTAATCGGACTGATCTCCGGTAAAGGCGGAGTAGGTAAAACAAGTGTATGCGTCAATCTCGGTATCAGCTTGAAACAGCTAGGAAAAGAAGTGACTCTTGTAGACGCAGATTTCTCCGCATCAAACCTTGGAGTACATCTGGGACGGTACGATCACCCTGTGAAGATACAGGACGTTCTGAAACACGATGCAGAAGTCAGTTCCGCCATATTCAGACATCCTACCGGTGTAAAAGCTATCGCATCTTCTAACGAGATCCATCAGGTCGAGCCAGATACCGACCTGCTTGACCATATCGTAGGTGAAGCAGCGGAGGAGTCAGACTATGTTCTTGTCGACTGTCCTCCAGGACTTGACTCAACAGTCGAATCCATTATGGACGCATGCGATGAACTGATGATAATCACAATGCCTACACAGACAGCAGGTATCAACGCAGCACAGATAATCGAGAAAGCTAAACAGAAGAGACAGCCGATCCTGGGCACAGTGATCAACATGATGGACGACAACCCTGAGAAAGAACTGGTGGAAAGAGAAGTAGAGATGATGACAGAATCTGACACTATCGCAAGAATACCTTATGACGCGAAGATGAAGGAAAGTCTCTTCCACAACACCCCTCTGGTAGTATACGATCCTCTTTCAGAGGCAGCACTCGAGATCAAGAACCTGGCCTACGACCTGGAAGGTGTGAAATACGAGAAGCCAAGGTTCACCAAGATCAAGAGGAAACTGAAAAATATTAAGGAAACAATTACCCGCTAATTCTATCCCAACTTTCTTTCGGAAATAATAGCTGATGGAAAAACAAGAACTAAGTGTTCCTGTTTCTTTACTCCTCATGCATTACCTGTTCGTGTAGATCTCTGCCTGACTCAGAATCAAACTTCTCTCCGCAGACAGTACATGCAAACTCTCCCGATGAAACATCTTCCACTTCCTGCTCAATTTCTTCCTCTTCTTCACCAGTTTCCTCAGTTTCTCCCTCAGAAACGGCTGCTTCCTCCGCGATCTCATCGATTGTCTCATCAACATCTCCGGAGACTTCCTGTCCAATACTGTCAATTACCTCATCTATTTCATCGCCGGATTCTTCCCCAGTCTGTTCCTCCGGTTCAGGCTTGCTGACTTTAGAACCTCCGAGATCAGGTTTCTGGATCGCAGGTCTCTGACCTCTCTTCCTACCTGTATCACCATCATCTTCATCCTTTTTCTTCTTAACCGCTCCAGCAAGGACCATAGTAAATATCATAATCAGTCCTAGAGCAATATTGAGAGTGGACTGAGAAGCTAGGAACTCTCCCGTAGCATTCTCCATACTGGTAACAGACTCGCTGAAAGAACCTGAAATCAGGTTTGTCTCATTCTCCGTTGTGGAAGACTCTTCCTGTGGTGCCGCATTTCCTTGATCTTCACTTTCTTCCGTACCTGTCCTTGTTATCTGAGTCCTTAGAGTATTTGTTTCAGATTCAAACGTCTCTCCATCAGAGTTCTCAGCTGTAGCAGCAATGTCAAGCTGAGGGTAGGTCTCACAGACTTCCCCACAGTAGTCTCCCGGAAGATCAAATGTCAGATCAACAACTCTCTCCTCTCCAGCAGGAACTTCATCTATGTTCGTCCTGTTCGCCGAGTAGTAATCCGCTTCAAGCCCTTCGAACTCTAGGACAACGTTCTGCATATCGGTCTGACCAGTATTCTGAATTATTATCTCTGTCTCCGACTCACCGCCGAGTGAGACCTCTACAGGCGAGTCAGTTCTTACAGCCACTCCTTCCTTGACAAATGTCTCGAAGCTGTTGTCAAACTTCTTCTCAAACCTGTTGTAGTTTACTTCATCCGCAGTGATCTCCACACTGTAGTTGCCAGGTGCTTCAGGAGCTTTTCCTGTAGCCGTGAACCTTCCTTCAATATCTGTTTCTGCAGTCTCAAGACTGCTTATCTCCTCATCTCCTTTGTAGAAGGAAACATCGACATCAGCTCCTTCAACAAAGTTCTCATTCTCTGACTCAACTCTACCTTCAACAGTCACTTCCGAACCTGTTGGAATTCTTCCGTTCTCCGGCCCTCTTACCGAAGGCTTGTTACTTAATCCGAGATCGGCACTTGTACCGACGATGTATGCGTTCATGAGAATATCTTCCTGTTCTCCTAAATCGCTGTTTCCAGCGAACTCATACGGTTGAACAGGGAACTCCGCTCTCCACGAAGTAGTTATGACAACATCATCTTCATCAATTGCGTTCCATTCTCCAAGACATTCTTTTCCGAAGAAGTTCCACTGACTGCATTCAAATACTTTCAAGTCGTCAGGATTAACTCCTGTAGAGTCAAATTTCATGCTAGCCTTCGGTGTTTCTACAGGATAACCGAACTCCACAGCCATCATATTCACAGGGTTGACTGCTTCGATCTCCATCTCTGGTTCGTTCCAGTACTCATATCTTGTGCTTCCGTCACTTTCAGTTATGTCTGCATTATCTGCAAATATCTCTACCTCGGGTTCATCTCTCCCCTGTGAGAAGAACTCAAGCTCTACACTATCATAAACCGTTGGAAGAATCTTTTCGTTGTACTGACCGTTATCCCCTGTATCTACAGTATTAGTGAGTCCTTCCTTCGTGAAACGAATATTTGTATCAACCCCTCTACCGGTTGTATCCTGGACCTGGCCTGAGAAAGTCATCCTACTGTAAACCGGAACACTGTCAATCTGTCCTTCAAACGAATCAAACCGGAAATTAGTGACAAATCTGTATTCTCCGACACCAAGAGTCGGTTCGTTCTTTAGAGAGATATTATAACGACCTTCTTTTGATTTCACACTTTCAACTTCAAACCAGCTTTCTTCGTCGTATTCTTCAGCCTGTTCCTTATCACCTTCATCAGGCACTTCTGTAGGCTCAATAGTAGCTCTGAAATTCTCTCCTCTAAGATCATTATCAGTGTTTTCATACGGCTGACCGAGGTAGCTTAGATCTACAATATAGGACATCTTGTGAAGTTCATCATAATTTACATAGATCCCGTTATAGGCGTCCTCGAAGACTGAAGCTTTCTCTCCGTTGACACTCCATGGCTCTGAAGCATTTAGAACAGGATCCTCAAAGCCTTCCCCTGAAAAATTGATGTAGTGGCCTTGATCGATCTCATAGTAAGCACCGAAACGAGTTTCCTCGTTTGTCAGCACTTCCGCATTCAACTCATTATTTTCATTTACACCTGAAAGATCAAGGACTTCGCTACTTACTCCCAGTCTTGAACTATCGAATTCTCCGCCCTCTACTTCAGATTTCTCTAGAGCTGGTTTTTCGCTTTCTCCCTCTCCTAGAACATGACCTTCATAACCGCGATATGTTCCCTGATCGAAAGACGCATTTAGTTTGTAGAAATTGAAATCTTCTTTCTGTTCGTCTCCTCCTTTACTTTCTTCACCGCATAAAGCTTCTATCTGATAGGCGCCTGGAGAAATATCTTTACCATGGAAAACACCAGTATTTATCTCAGAACTATCAATAGTTATCGAGGTTTCCTCATCTCCATCGGCATCATACAAAACTAACTGAGATGGAGATTGATCATCAGTACAGCTGACTTCAAACTCCACATGATTTACCTGATCATTCAGCCAAACTTCGTTGTCCTGCAGCTCTCCACCTTCAGCAGATTGGAATTCTGCAGCACTTGCTGTTGAGAGAATTAGTGTGAAGCCGAGTAACAGGAGAAGAGTCTTGGAGGTTTGACTTTTTGAAGCCATCTTTACTATTGTTTTTGTCTTAACTGGTTTAAAACTTTATTTTATCCTGTTCTTGAGCTTCTGAAGTGCCAGTCCGAAGTTGGCGGCGAGAGATAGGCCTAGAAGTACGAACAACAGGTTGCTTTCCAGTTTATCCCAGATGTTTTTGCTTTCTTTTAGATAGATTTCAGTTTCCCCTATCACACGGCTTTCATTGTTGAGAACTGTATATGTTAGGTTCTCTCCTTCCTTGAAGATCGGCGCGTCATATCTTACAGTTGCTGTGTTGTTACTGATTTCAGCGGAGCTGGCCTTCCAGTAAGGAGGTGTCTCCTGAGGTACAAGTCGTCCTCTCTCCACGTCTAGCCGTGCTTTAGAGCTGTAGTTAGTGACGTCAAGCGTCTCCGATTCCACTGTTTCGTTGGGAATAATCTTTTCCGGAGAGGTGAAGTTGAATTCTGCTATCTGTTTCTCCTGATCGCAGTATTCCGTATATAGGTCTGTCCGAACTTCGCCAGTGTAGTTTTCCGGTATGAAATGTAGTTTTGCGACACTTTCTGCTCCAGGAAATAATGAATAGGAGTCTGAGTAACGTGTATGTGTAGTATTTGCATACTGGAACTCCCCCTTCAAGCGGTATTGGCAGCCGATGGATCCGGAGTTCAGAACTGTGACATTTATTTCCTGAATATTTGTGTTCTCTTCATACTGTATTCTGTACTCGCTGCTGTCAGTTATCGAGCCGACCTGGACATCGAACTGTAGTGCCGAAACCGCTGAAACGGACAATACTGTGAAAAGTACTAGAAAAGCTTTCTTACGTTTCATCTCTGGAAAAAGTTTATTTGCCTCTGTTATTAAAATAATCGTTAGATAGGTAGGACACCTATCCTGAGCTGGAGCAGTATCAGTCCAGAAATGACTATAAAGGCCACCATCCAGATTGGATCGATTTCGAAAGAATAGATTATTACACCGATTAGTGTCAGTCCGAGAAAGATTATCCAGAAAAGACTTGTCTGACTATTACTTGCTTCACCCGTTGTATTTGTAGTGTCAGCCGAGTTTACCTCTACTTCCGGAAGAATGGATAAAACTCCTTCATCTTCTTCCACAGTATTGTCTTCCTGGGCTACTGAAGTGAAGGACAGAAGTATGAGGAAAACTAGTAGAAGAGTTTTCTTTCTCATACCTGTAAATATCTCCTTCTCGTTTAAATCCTCTACCAGAGACTATGGATTTCATACTTCAGACCAAGCCATTTTCTACCGACTTTGTTCTCAGGGATTTGGAACTCCAAGTTAACGGTTCCTGTGTAGTTTCCGGACTCTCTTCCCTGAACTTCAAGAGGGATCTGTTTGTCGCCCCTGAAATACATTTTCTCATCATAAAACATGAACTCAGAGATGTTTCCTTCTGTCTTTACAGTAAGTAGAGATTTCTCTGCTGTTGACATATTAATGAACTTGGTAGCATTTGTGCCTTCGACTATCGTCCCGAATTGTAGGTTCTGATCTGCGTTAACACCAAAACTCATTTTCTCACCTTCTGCATCAACTACACTTATTGACGTATTAAAGTTCTCTTCATGTTTCTCTACGGACACTTCATCAAATATAAATGGCGAAGCTCCGATAAGAACGCTTAGAACAAGTACTGAGCCGACAACTAAGTTTATTCTATCCATTATCGTAGCACCTTATACATACAGCATTAAAGCTATTGACATCAACGGTATTAAAACCAGGTAGTTGGAAGCAGTCCCGAACAGGATGAACATGGAAACCGCAGTACCTCCTATAATCATCGCTATCCACATTAAGTCGATTTCAAGCACATATAGAAGAACTCCAAGAAGCATGGCAAGTACAATTATCATTGTTACCGGAGTTTCAGACCCCGGCTCTTCCGCTGTACCTCCTGACGGTTCATCAACAGATTCTCTTTCCTGAACTGCGCTAGTAATCACAAAGTCTCCAGAAATATATGTTTCACCTGTAGAGTAGCTTCCTGTCCCTTCAATAGCATATTCGCCTCCTTCTACACTTTCCGAATCCCATATAGCTTCGATGTCTGCATATTCTCCTGGTTCAAGCGTAGCAGAATCAAAACGCACTGAACCGATTTTCTGGTTGCCCTCATTCAAAACATCTACTTCTGCTCCCTCAAACGCGGTAGTTACAGTCCCCGTGTTCCCTATCCTCCCAATAATTTGGACTTCATTTTCCCCTATACGGATACCTCTTATATTGCCTACCTCCATATCTCTCTCAACAACTCCGGGAGTACTGAAAGCAAAACCAGGAACCGTCTGTCCGACAACCCTTGCTCCCGCACCGCTTCCATCTCCCGAAATCGAAGGGTTTAATTCCAACTCCCCCATCCTGTAACCTGGTTCAGGATTTGGAGGGATGTTTATCTCCATCGTTACAACTCCTTCCGCATTGACAGAAGTTCCCTCAGGTAGCTCGTAGGTTTCCGATGAGCTTGGATCTATAGTATAGCTTTCCTCCGTAAAGTCAATCCAGCTGCTTACGTCTTGCTCAGAAATATTCTCCATTTCAATACCGGAATAACCCAGAAACTTAGTAGTCTTCCTATACTCCGGACTGACTTGGAACTCTTCATCCATGTTGGTCGTGATATAGAAATCTATCTCCTGAGTTGTACCTGGCTCGATCTCTCCAACATCAATAAAGCCGGGACTTGCCCCTACAGATACAGCTGTTGAAAAAGGCAGAAAAAACGCTAGAGCCAGGAGTATTACCGAGTGCTTTCTCATTCCTAAATCCGTTGTATCGATCGTCATTTATACAGTTTTACACATTTGCGTTGTTAAAGTTCTTCGAACAAAACTGCTAACCTTTTTATAGAGGCTCTAAGAATTGTCGGTTGAAGGGGACGTTAGAGGGAGGAGATAGACTAAAGTGTACCACTATGAAGGAAAACACAACGCTTAACACAGTAGAACACGGAAAGTCTTCTCCTAGAGAAACGTCTCTGCATTTCAGACAACAGGTTTCTTTTTTACCAGCTAAAGGGATTACTGATCAGTTAATCCGATTTCCAGAACCCTATAGGGCTGGTAAAGCTTCAAAATCTCATATAATCAATGACACGGAGGTGAACAATTAACATGAAAAAACAAGCATTTACAGGTGCAGCAACAGCACTTTTCGTCCTAGCTCTCACAGTAGGAATGGCAACGACAGGAGCAGCAGAAACAGACGATGACAACGAGACCAGCGACGTTAACGTCACAGTAGCAACATCAACAGCACTGGACGTTAAACCAGATCAGCTCACCTACGAAAATGTACAAGTAGGAGAAAGAGTAAACGAGACAGACAACAGTCACGGATTCCAAACTCTGAAAGTAGAGAACACCGGATCCGAAGACATTCAGAGAGTTTGGCTAGAAACCACTTATCCAAACACAAATCCATTCGGAACTGGTGACGAGGCTGATCACGATTCAGGAAACTTCCTTCAGGTCAAACCTACTGACGCAAGTGTGACAGGAGTTGAAGGTAACGAAAGTGTCTACCACTACATTCAGAGGGTAGAGTACTTCGAAGAAGATAATCCTCTTGTAGACTTAGGGGACTTCGCAGACGAGTATGACACAGTTGAAGTAGGTAGAGTGAGATTCGGAAACGACGAGTTCTACGTCGCTCTAGGACACAGTGACACTACATGTGAAACAGGAGAGCTTAGAGTTGCAAACACCGCTACAACACCAGACAACTTAGGAACAACCGACTTCGATAGCAGCAACGACGGTGAATGGACCAACTACAGTATCAGCGGTGCAGGATCCACAAGTGAAACTTACGGAATCACAGAATCAGAAGTAACATTCGACCGTGAAACCGTAGACGAGACACAGACCTACGACATTATGTCTCAGTGTGATTCACACGGAGATGGTCCTCAGGAAGATCACATGATCCTGACACGCTACAACGTTGAAGCAGGAACAGCAGATAACCTAGAAGACGACAGCGGTGACGCAGTACAGGAGATTTTCGACACCTCAGGTTCAGGTGACGATCTCTACCCTGGACAGCACTTCGGTATCGACGCTGCTGTACAGGTTCCAAGAGGAGTTCCAGCAGGTGAACTTACTGAAGGCACTCTAACTGTCTACTCACAGGCAGCACCATAGAGCTTAGTCTCTAACTAAGCTGACACATTTACCCTTCTTTCTTTTCTTCTTTCTCTACAAGCAGGAACGAGGAAACTTCCTTGATTCGAACATCTTTTTTATTCACACTTTGACAATTGAGTTCTAGTTATGGCAAGTAAGTTTGCAGATCTGTCTGATGAAGAGTTAGCGGACAAAGCTGAGGAGATGCAAGATATTATTCAAACGATGGAGGAAGAAGTTCAGAAAGGATATATCGGACAGGAAGACGTCATACATAAAATCTTACTATGTGTAGCGGCCGGAGGAAACATTCTTCTTGAAGGAGTACCAGGACTCGGTAAGTCTTTCCTAGTTGAAACTCTGGGAAGAGTTGTCGAGGGAACTGAGATGAAACGTATCCAGTTCACGCCCGACAAGCTTCCTTCAGATATTGTCGGTACAGAGGCTTACAACGATGAGAAAGGGTTCTACGTTGAGAAAGGACCTATCTTCGGGAACTTCATCCTCGCAGACGAGATTAACAGAGCTCCACCGAAGGTGCAATCTGCTATGCTTGAAGCTATGCAGGAGCACAAGGTTTCTATCGGAGACGAAACATTCCACCTACCGGAGCCTTTCTTCACCATGGCCACGCAGAACCCGGTTGAGCAGGGAGGTACATATCCGCTTCCTGAGGCGCAGATCGACCGTTTCCTTTTCAAGATCTACCTTGACTACCCTCAGAAGCATAACGAGCAGAAAATCATCGACATGAACGCGAACATCATGGACGAAGACGACTTCGGCGTAGAAGCAGTTGTAACAAAGCAAGATGTTCTCGACGTCCAGGAGTTCTCCAAAGTTGTCAAGGTCAGCGAGGAGATCAAAGCCTACATCGTTGATCTCGTGGATGCTTCCAGAAATCCGGAAGACTACGGCATGGAATATTCACAGTACATCGACTGGGGATGTACGCCGAGAGCTTCTATTAACCTAGCGTTGGCCGGTAGAGCTAACGCGATCTACAACGGAAGACACTATGTAACACCTGAAGATATTAGAGCTGTCATCAAAGACGTTTTCATCCATAGAATCCTTCTGAACTACGAAGGAGAGGCGCAGGGACTGGAAGTCGAAGACGTTATACAAAACATTGTTGACAGGGTTCCTGTAAGGTGACTACTCCTTGGACCAGGAAGATCTCATAGAGCAGGACGAACTCCGGAAATCGATGGACGCTGAGATCAAAAGAGTCTCCGACCTGTTCAGATTTATATTAAAGTATAAGAGGCAGTTCCAGCCTTCTGGAGTTGAGTTCTCAGGCTTGAGACAGTATCTTCCCAGCGACGACGCGTCGAGGATTGACTGGAAGATTTCTGCTGGTAAACCGGATCTGTTTGTCAAACAGTACGACGAAGAGATCGACATGGATATCTTCATCATGTTTGATGCATCCGATACAATGCTGTTCGGCACTGCTGAAAAGCTGAAGTCCGAGTATGCAGCTATCGTAGCGGCAGCGCTCAGCTATGCATCTATCGATGCCGGCATCAACACAGGTATCGGAATCTGGGGTGGTGAAGGAGATCCGACTATACTTACACCACAGGGAGGAAATGACCAGTACCAGAGAGTCCTGAACGAAGTTTCAGACTTCGAAAACTATGGCGGAACGTTTAACATGGAGGACGCTCTGACAGACGTTGTAGGCCAGATCAAAGAGAATACAGCCATCTTTGTGATATCTGACTTTCTACAGGTCGAAGGTGAGTGGAAGGCCAAGATGCAGCTTGCTTCCAACAAGTTCAGGCACGTCTTAAGCATCATGGTAAAAGACAGGAGAGACTACAAACTTCCCGAAGCAGGGAACATGAGGTTTGAATCACCTGATGGAGAACAAATGGTTGTGAATACAGCTAAAGTCGCGGAAGACTTCAATGAAGAGGCGAAGAAACAGGAAGAGAAAATGATAGATACTATAGAAGGCGGCGGATCAGCTTTCATAAAACTTGATACACAAGATAACTTCTCCGCGAAGTTCGCAGAATACTTTGACGGCACAGAGGGAGGATGGTAACTTAGATGAAACTGATATTCACCGACCAGTACGCCAACATCCTTCTGATAATAAACGGTCTGGCACTTCTCTTCTACCTGGGAGCGAAGAAAAAGAAGAGACAGAGAGCCATGAGATTCGGCAACTACGAAACTCTTCAGAAGGTCGCAGGCAAGAACTTCCTCAAATCAAGCAACATCATCCTGATCACGAGAATGATGGCTCTCACCGCATTAATCGTCGGCCTTTCTCAACCGGTCCTGGTTGACGAACAGCCTTCTACAGGAAGCGATTACGTTATCACGATCGACTCATCCTCCTCCATGCTAGCTTCCGACCTAGAACCCACACGTTTCGGGGCCGCCAAGAGAGTTTCACAGGACTTCACCAGTCAGTTATCTAATAGGACCAGCATCGGCGTGGTATCATTTGCAGGTGAAGTAACCCAGGAATCCAAATTGTCGGACGACAAAAGCAAAGTGAAAGCCAGTATCGAGCAGATAGAAACAGGCACAACAGCAGGTACTGCGATAGGTGACGCAGTCTACAGCTCTACATCTATGCTTCTTGAGAGCAATAACTCGAAGACGATTATACTGGTTACAGATGGAAGGAACAATGTCGGAACCTCAATCAACGAATCCATAGAGTTCGCCCAGAGACAGAACGTAAAGGTTAACACAATCGGGATTGGTGAAAAAGGGAACTCCAGCCAGGAGTTCGGAATGATAGATGGCGAGAACGCCACTCAGGCTTCCTACCCTAACCTTGATGCCGAAGGCCTCTTCCGTCTCTCTAACCAGACCGGTGGCGAACTTGTAACTGTCACGGATAACAGCCGTCTGGAGGAAGCATTTCTTGATTTTGAAAGAACGGAGGTCAGAACAGATATCTCGAAATACTTTATTTTCCTCGCAGCCGGACTTATGCTTCTGGAATGGATACTTGGAACGACGAAATACAGCATCTTACCTTAAAGCCTTAATTAACCATGACAAATATTCTGTAGAATGGTAGAAGAGGAGCAAGAATTTGAGGAAGCAGTAGAGATCATAGGCCTTGTAGAAGGCACAGTAAAGGAGATGAAAGAGCACATACGGAAAAATGATTTTGAGCAGGAAAAACTGGAGAAACTTCTAGAAGTTGAGAAAGATTCCAAAAACAGGAAGACTGCCATAAAGTTCCTCGAAAAACAGATAGATGATGGGAGAACAGAAGCTATAGAAGAACTGGCGCAGGAAGAAAACGATAAGCATAGTTCTAGTTCTGAAGAAGAAACTACGGAAGAAGCTGAGGAAGAACTTCTGGAAGACGAAGAAATAGATCCAGAAAAGCTAGAGGCTGAAGACGTAGAGACGGACACCGAGATAGATAAAGAGACACTTCTACAGCTCCTCGGCGGAACAGTTGAGGACGTTAAAGAATACGTAAAAGAGAAAGAACCCAGCGATCAGGAGCTTCAGGAGATTCTTCACGCAGAGAAGACGGTGAAAGACAGGAAAACTGTTGTCAAGTTCCTGAAATCATACAGTAAGAAGAAAGAGCTTGAAGAGGACTTCAGACAGGCAGAGTACGACTTCAAACAGATGAAAAAGGACCTCAAGAAAATTGAGGAAGATGTGATGGATGATAGTGTGGAACTCAATCTTGACTCTGTAGAGGTTCCTGAACCTGAAGAAGATTCCGACGCGAAAGAAGAGTCTTCTGAGGATAAAGATGAGAAAGAAAATGGAGGGAAAGAGTATCAAGAGAAGCAGCCTTCAGAAGAGGATGATATAGAAGATAAAAATGCAGGAGACGAAGAAAAAGAAGACGCAGAGGAAGTCGAAGAAGAGCCTGAATCGGAAGAGACAGATAGTCTTGAAAACGAAGACGAGGAACCAGACGAAGGCGACGAGCCAAGCGAGGAGGAGAAGAAGCAGTTAGCCGAAGAACTGGGTCTGGATATGAGCGATGAAGAGCTGAAAGCTGTAAGCATGGAAAGTCTTGAACAGATCAAAAAGGAGAAACAGGAACGTGAAGAGCTGATAGAGAGTCTGAAAGGCAACTTTGACGAGGAAAAGCTGAGAGATGCCAGCACCAGTGATCTGAGAAAACTTAAGGAAGGCCTCTCACAAAAGAAAGAATCTAAGACAGAAAACTTGGAAGAAGAGGAGAAAGTCGAAAAAGATCAGGAGAAGAAAGATGCAGAGATCCGTGAAGAAGCTGAAGAAGACCTTGAGATGCTGATGGGTGCCGTCAAATCGAAAAACAGTGGTAGCTCCGATGACGGAGGCATGGTCAAAAACCTGAAGTCAAGCATCACAGATACCCAGAATCAGGTTAAAGGACTTTTGAAACGTGGAGATGGTGATGAAGACGAGAGTGACGATAACGGAATGAAGGATGAAGATGTCCTCGAACTCCTGGAACAGTACCGGAAACTGGAACCAAAAGAAGCGTCCATCAAGATCGCCCATGTTATGAAAGGATATCTTGAGTACGAGAAAGATATCAAACGGGAGATGACATATAAGGAACTGGCGGACGAGCTTAGAGACAGAGGAGTGGAAAGCCAGTCTCTAGATAAGCTACTGGATTTCTTCCACACCATGAACAAAGCACAGTACACCGGACATATCGACAGCAATGTCGACGAAGTAGTGGATGCTGCAGAGCAGACAGTTAAAGAGATGAACTAGTATGCTTCCTGAAAAGTACATCAACGATCTGGAGAGTTCCTCAAGGAGAAGCAAGATACTCAGAGATTTTCTGATCGCAGTGACTTTTCTAACGTCATTCCTCCTGATCGGTCCTCTAGTACACGAGATCGCGCACGTTCTTACTCTGGAGTTCAAGGGATGCACCCACTACCTTAACGCAGGTTTCTCAATCTTGAACGGTTTTAGAGCGGAAGTGACTCCTCTCTGCTCGCTTGGGAATGCTTATCTGCTGATATTCTACTCTATAGGATACCTGACAACACTAGTTTTTGGTGCCGCATTGAACATCTTTGCGACAGAGAGAAAAAATAACAAGCTATCGGATTTCATGGCGGCAGCAGGAACCGGGATGCTTCTATCAGTCCTGACAACTATAGGATCCGAGGGCGACCTACTGAATCTTCTGGAGATCTTTAACCTTGGCGGGTACTGGCAGCTTGTATCTCTCTTCATTATGTTAGGAGTGTTTACAAGCAGCTTGAAAGGCGTTGAAATCCTGCTTCGTCTAGAAAGGAAGGAACGAGACACTGACGAACCCGTAGTAGTTGACTAACATGTAAAGTATGATCAACGTCTCTCCCATCAGGAGAAGGAGGAATGGTATCTTAACGATGGATGAGTTAAGCTCGTATCTTTTCCTCATAACTGCGTACGCCGCAAGTACAAACGTCCATGCGATAGCGAGGAACGGTACTCTCTGCTCACGAGGGATAAGCCCTTCGTCCGGAGTGGTCGTGAACTGTACGTTGGAGAACGAATAGGCTCCTTCAGCTGAAGAAACTACCAGTGTAGCATTACAGGACTGAGTTTCCTCGCCTGACTGTACAGAGATGTTCAGAGATTCAGTGCCATTCACGGAAACTGTGTCAAGTGTAGAACCTCTCATGGAACCGCAGTCCTCGAGGTTCTGGAACTCTGCTGTTACATTATTCAAATCTCTCTCACCAGTGTTCTCTATAAGTACAGGAAGCGGCTGCGTCGAGTTAGTCTCCATGCTCACTGATCTCGGCGCTTCCAGAATATCCATCTGAGCCGTGAAGTTCGATTTGTGAACATCTACAACGAAGTAGTCCAGATCAAGCCGGCCCTGACTATTCTCTGCACGCACAGGAACTACCTGCTCCCCCGGCGTCTGGTCCTGCGATGGCTGTATAAAGACATCTCTTGTAACCGATTCATTTGCGGATAGATTAGCAACTTCAGCAGGCTGCATATTCCAGTCCGGATATAGTTCCTCTATCTCCGGCAGCAGCTGTATATTGTTCACCGACTGCTCACCCACATTACTTACTCTGATAGTCGCTGGAGCGAACTGTCCCTGCCAGGCATCGTAAGTCCTGTTCACCGGCTCTATCTCGATTATATCCCTAGGTTCAGGAACTGGATTCGGCTCCGGTGTAGGCGTCTGACCCGGATTATCGTTATCTCCCTCAACAGTCTGGTCCGACTCCTCTCCATACTGATCGGCGTCCTGAGGCAGGGTTTCATTTGTAGACTGGTTCCCTGTCTGGTTGAACTCTTCAGGGACTGTCTCGTTCGTGGATTCGTTACCTGTTGAGTTAATATCCTCAGGGAAAGTCTTATTCGTAGTCTGGTTACCTGAGGTATTGACCCCTCCTTCTTCTCCGAACGCCTTTAAGACCCGGAAATTCACGTAATCGGAGTCATTATCCTCTAGACTTACATTTTCGCTTACATTCTTCCACTTGTCGGAACAGTCGGTTGTAACATTAGTTCTTGCAGTGTACCAGCCTTCCTCATAAGGAGGCATCGTGGCATTGAACTGTTGACTATACAACCTCTCTCCCGTCATTGATACATTGGAGAAATTAGTCCCGTTATAGGTTTCAACTGTATCGCCTATAGGTTCGCCCGGACTCCAGCTATCATTTTGCTCGGTCACACTGAGGTTTTCCACAGTCATATTGGATGTAAGCGTACCCGTGTTTTTGACGACCTCAGTGAAGTAGCCCGTGGAGTTCTGAGCTACTATACCAGTACCGTTACCCGGCGAGACAAAATCCGTTATCCGTACTTCACATTTATGCGTTACATCCACAGAAACATCCGAGTCACTATCCCCGTAGACCTGAAAAGTTAGTAAAATAACAAATAAAAACGCCATTACTTTGAAAATCTTCACTTCAGGCCACCAGTAGAATATAAGATATAGAAACCGCTATACCTCCAGCAAAAAGAAACGTGAACTTATTGATACCGGAGCTTTCCTCGTTTTCTTCTTCATTATTACCTGTCGTGGAGCGGTTCGTTTTCATGTTAGACTGATTTTCCTGACTTTCTCCCTCCCCTTCTTCCCCAACTGTTGGTTCGCTATCTTCAAAGTTAAAGTCTTCCTCTTCATCTTCCTCATTCCAGAAACGGATCTCCTCTTCCTCCTCTTCTCTGGTTTCAGGGCGTAGAGACGGATCTAGCACGGCCCTGAAGTTATGATCTCTTACCCTAACTAGACGGCTGCTGACACTGCTACCTTCGCCAGACACAGGCCTTGCCCGGACCTGAACTGGGAAAACCAAGTCGTTCGATTCACGGTACCTGCTTATCTCCACGTCCATCGAAACAGTTTCCAGCTTGGTGTACCTGCCGTTTCCTATATGGTACCAGCCTGAACCTTCGGGACTGTCCTCCACCACGTTCGGTTCAAGAGTGAAAATTTTCTCAGAGAATGAAACATTGTACTCGTCAGAGTTCTGGGCCCGGAGAGTGATTTCCAAATCTTTTTCCCCCAGGTTCACAAGGTTCAAACGGTACTCTACGTTGAGATCATCTGACTGTTTCTCCACCTGTTCCGGGAAAGAACCAAAAGTGGAAGCGGAAGAAAGCGAGATGAGAAAAATCGCTGAAATAAAAACTAGAGAAAGTTTAGAAATCCTTTCCATTTAATCACCTTGTAGAGTTCGCCTTGAAAATTATACTGCCATTGTACTCTCCCTTGTAGATTCCAAACGGTATATCGATCCAGTAAAACGTGTTGAGTATCGTTCCTGGTCCAAGATCTGATGCTATCGACTGGTAGCTGTTTGAAAGAGAACTGGATTCGGAAACATCGTCCTGTAAGGAATAACTAAGGTTTCCCGCCCCTATACTGTACTCCTCCGGCCTCTGCCTTGACTCCATATCTGTTGCTTTCAGCCAGAGGTTGTCAACAGTGTTGCTTTCTTCAGGAACAGTAACATTGTATCCGAAGTTATCGTTTTCCGAGGCCGACCTGTTCTCTGCTCCAGGATCGAGTACTCCGAAATCGGTCTGGCTCCAGCTAAGATTGATCAGTACCGCCATGTTGATCTGTACAAGACGGTCCTCTGTATCATTTCCAGAAATCTCCGAGAACGATGAACTGGCGTTGGCATCGAGGAGGTGATGAGACTCTAGCTCCCCTGTAGCGTTAACATCCCATTCAACGTTACATTCTTCATCCTTCTGTAGGTTTTGACTGCACTGTTTTCGGTTGGATTCGTTCGTGTGGAAAGGAGCTCCTGAATCCTCTGGCATCAAGGTGTCCGCAGCATCAGATTCGTTGTACCTGGCCGAAACTTCCACTTCTCCACATTCCCCTTCAAGACATTTCACGGTCGTATTCAGAGGAAACGTCTTGTTCTGGGTCAGGGTTGTATCCTGAGGTGGTTCATTGATGGCCATATCTAAGTATCCGAGCTTGTTAATATCCAGATCGTGGTAGTCCTGACTTCCAGCGTTTTCCGAAGTATCGTTCACCAGGAAGTACTGTTCATGTAGCTCTGACTCGTCTAAGTCTATAGTAACAAGGTATTTTGCGTACATTTCTGAACCGGAGTCCAGTGTACCTCCTTTGCTGGTGTTCCACTGTGTTTTTCCGTCCGAGAAGTTTCCTCCATCGTAGTCCTGTGAAATATTGTACCATATTTTATCTATAGACCAGCTGGAGTTCAGTCCTTCGTGGTAGAGCTCATCGGATTCGTTAATTACCCACTCAGTGTCTCCTTCGTTCTGTATCCTGAAGCTGAAACGGTACTGTCGCTGACTCTCCGTCTGGTTAACGATAAAAGTTTCGTTCAGCCCTTCCGTGACAAGCTCTCCTCCGGTTTCCTTCTCTGATTCGGAAAGGCCTGTAACATCATACACCTGGATAGAAGTTAGGTTAGGTAAGGGCTCCGAGTTTCCTGTGCCGAAAGTTTCCGCAGATACAGATAACTGGAAAAAAACGACAAGCACTGATAAAGTTGCTAGCTTGGCAAGCTTCTGTTTCTCCGGAGCTTTCATGGTTGGAGCTGTATTAACTCTGTTCTCCAGCTCTTAATAACTTAGCACTTAGATGAAACGTATTGAAACCCCGGCAACGTTACCAAGAATACCTATCAATGTCAGCCATTGATACATCTCTGTAGTAGACCCAAGCTTTTCTTCCGCCTGGCTTGTCTCCTCAAGTGACGAGTTGGCATTCTGCAAAGCATTGGTCGCTGTCTCAACCTGGTTTGTAAGACGGGATTCGCTCAAACGGCTTATACTCTCCACTCCTTCCTGAAACTGTTGAGAGTTTACAACTGCAGACGCTTCAGAAAGCTCGTTGTTTGCATTACTGACGCTTTCATGGGCTGACTGAAAACTCATAGTGGCATGAATTGAAATTATCATTAACGTTGTTGAAGCTATAATCATTATCTTACTGAGCTCTGTCTTGTCAATACCGTACTCCTCGTGGAGCTCCATGATCCGTTGCTTCAGTGCTTCTCCGTTCATACTGGAAAAATCAGTTACAGGAGTTTAAATTTTACTGGGAGCAAACCTGTAAAAAATTACCTCGGAAATACTGAATATATGAGTGTAAAGATTTGGATGGTCTTTGAAGCATTAGGGCCGAACAAGGAAGGAGTTGAAGAATCAATAAGCGATCACATCGAAGCACTGAAGTCGGAGAAAGGTGTGGAAATACAGAGTATCGAGGAAGACGAAATCGAGAAAATGGAAGATCCGCACCCGGACCTGAGTGAAGGCTACTCCAAAGTTCTGGAGGTTAACACCGAATTCGATAACTTTTACAAGGCTATGGAAGCTGTAATTAACTATGGCCCTACCTATATCCAGATGGAGGGGCCTGACAGCTACAAGATGGATTTAAGTGAGGCACAGGAATCCCTGCAGAAAATGGCGACAACTATGCATCAGTACGCCCAAATGGGGGCAGGAGGCGTCCTTATCTCACAGAAGTCAAGCGACGAATCCTAATGTATTTATTCGTTCAAGAGGAACTTGGCTGCATGAGAAAAATCTGTGGCGCCGTCTTGATTCTACTTTTTATTTCTACAGCGACCGCCACCAGCATAGAAAGTGAAAACGTTACCGTAGACACGACTAGTTCGAACATTGAAGTAAATTTAGATGTTAGAGAGCTGACCTCAAACTCGTTCAACTATCTTACCAGTTATCCTGTGGAAAACGTTGAAGCCCGGATAAACGGCCGACCAGCCGACTGCAGCATTGAATCGCTACAGGTCGGTTCTGAGATTAGCTGCGACACATCGCTTAGAGAAGACTTTAAAGTAAACATGAATTTCACAGGTTCAGAGCTTATTGAAGACAGAAACAACATACATGTCTTCCGTTACACACAGTCTATTTACAGGCCTACAGATGTCTACAGACTAAGGCTTCTCCTCCCCCAGGGTTCAGGACTGATCAGTCAAGAGAACTCTAACGCCCCTGTGGTATCTCCCAGCGAACACGAAATCGGTAGTGATGGACAGCAGATCTATGTTGAGTGGGAGCAAAACCCACAGCTAGGTAATGCTCTGGAATTCAAGGCGATGTACGAAGGATTTTCCAGATCTAACATGAGCATTTTGAAAGGGATAGCAGTACTCCTCTTACTTGCTACTGCCGGCACTTCCAGCTACATATTCTGGAATAGGAAAGATAAATCAAGTATTGAATCTCTGTATGATGATCTTACAGAGAATCAGGAGGAAGTAATTGAACTTCTCAGAAAGAACGAAGGCGAAATGCTTCAGAAAGACGTAGTCGAAGCTACTGACTACTCAAAGGCTAAAATTTCCGGAGTAGTTTCAGAACTTGTGGAAAAAGAGTTAGTTGAGAAGGAGAAGGAAGGAAGAAGCAATAAGCTTGCGATCTCTAAAGAGTACTCGTTCTAACGAGCAACAGTTATAGGAAACAGTTGGATATCTCCATTGTTTACTTTTCTGCAGACACATTCCAATTCCGTTCTGTTTTCTATTTCCTCGGAAATGTTCACATCCATAGATCCTGGCGGATAACAAGCTACGGAACCTGTGAAATTCTGACCGCTTCTTATTTCTTCCTCAATCTGCTGACACCTACTTGGTTCGCTCTCTAGCGCCTGTGAAGCAACCAGACCTGTTAAAAGCCCTGCTATAGCCATTGATACAATGAAAGCTTCTTTTTTCATTTTTCTCCAGAGCTCATAGTTTTGTTCTGAAGAATGTTTGAGATGTTTTCCTTGGACTGGAATCCTTGGTATAGCTCTCCGTCTATAACCAAGGCAGGATATCTTTCTATATCGTAAACTTCTTCGAGAAGGTCGATGGTATCCATGTCTAGGTCAGTATCCAGAGGATAGACTATTACCTGCTGGTCGTTGTTCTGTACGAAGTGAGTTAGTATGGTTCCCTGATCTTCGCATGCGTCACATTCGCCTTTTGAGTAGAAGTAGATTATGTTAGTTACGTTTCTGTTACATTCCTCCTCTATACTTCTTATCTCGATAAGGTTCTGAAGCAGAAGATTCATGTATCTCTTCTTAAGGATAGTGTAGTCGGGGTTATCTATCTTGCTTGAGCTTTCGTATGCTGCTACCTGGCTTCTGAGGTCTTCTATATCGGATGATGATCTATCCACCCATTCCGACATTGCTTCACAGCTTTTCCCTTCGATGTTTCCTGCCAGTTCAAGGCCGAGCCTCTGTGACTGGTAGTTTATCTCCATGCTCTGGATGTCATTTCTGAGACTGTCCACTTTATGGTTGTTCAGCTGCTGCCCGAAAAAGAATACTCCTGAAACAATAACAGCTGTCACTAAAAATGCAAGTACAAGGTATTCCCAGTCAACTTTTCGCTCTACCATTTTTTACCTCCTTTAATCTCTCCTATTATAGCAGCCACCCATAACGCGACGTACAGAGGGCCGTAGATAAGTAGGAAGGTTCCGTAATGGACTTTCCTTTCCCAAACCTTAAGTCTTTCCTCAGCAGTCTTCACACTCAGAATCAGAAGCCCTACCCCTCCTACGGATAGCAGTCCGTAGAAAAGATGGAACATGGAAAGACTCTGAACTGAGAGAGTTATCCCCAGATCCAGCGTCCCTACTAGCATGTACGTATGGAACATCTGTATAGCGGAATCAAAGACTCTGTAAATCATATGGCCAACCATGAAGAACATTAACAATGTCCAGAAAGCGTTGAAAGGTATTACAATCATTCCAAGATTACCGTACTTCGGGTTGAACCATAGTTCACTGTACTGTAACGCGTTCTGTATGTAGCCGCGGTACCACCTTATTCTTTGCTTGAACAGCCCTCTCAATGTAGGCGGGGATGTGGTTTCAACGTATGCGTTTGTGCTGTTCTTCAGTTTTGATCCTTCTTTGAACATTCTGAAAGCTATCTCCATGTCCTCAGTAAGTGTTTCCTCATCCCACCCTCCAAGATCTTTGATAGTCTCTGTTCTATAAAGACTTCCCGGACCGGGCATAACCCATTGGGAGTCGAACAGTGAGAACATCTTCCTTAGAAGAACGTTGTAGATAAACTCCGCCCACATGATCTTCTGCGGCCATGTCCGCGGGTTCAAAACCTTCATAGCAGGAGTCACGCCACCTACATCTTCCTGCTCAAAGTAGCCTACCATGTTCTTTACGAATTCCCTGCATGGAAAAGAGTCGGCATCCATACATCCGACAAGCTCCGTGTCAACCTGTTCCAGCGCATAGTTCATGGAGCTGGCCTTCCCAGAGTTCTCCTTATCGATAATCTGTATCCTATCGCCGTACTTTTTCATCTTTTCCAGCGTACTGTCAGTGGAACCATCGTTGATCGCGATTATATCCAGCTTTCCTGACGGATACTTCTGGTTCAGGAGAGATTCAAGACATTCTTCCACATGCTCTTCCTCGTTGTAAGCCGGTACGAGAAAAGTTACAGATGGGAAGTATGACGGTTCAGGGTCGGAGTTGACCTTCTCTCTGTTCAAAAAGTACAACAGTATCCATAACGAAGAGGAAAAGATTATCGCTGTGAAAATTCCAATGTACAGCTGATCTATGAATTGCATTGTTACTCTATCGCCCGCAGTATTTTTATCTCGTATCCGAAGTCTTAAACATATCTATGCTAGTTTTGTTCATTCCACGTCCATCTCACGTTTATAACATAGTTCCAGATGAACACTATCGCTATAGCTATCAAGTTGGATAGTATGTAGTATATATCTACCATCTCCGTTAAAAACCAGAAAATTCCGACCTTAGCCACCAGTCCAGCTAGGGAAACAGAGTTGAATTTTGCCAACCTCCTAAAGAAGTGTTCAATAGTTTCCTTCCCTCTATTTCCAAAAGTCCAGAAATCATTCAATGTGTAGTTCCAGACAATTGCAGCTTCAGTAGCTATCGCAACTGCTAGAACCGGCCATACTCCTCCGAATTCCTTTAGAGTGAACAGTATCCCCGTGTCCACTAAGATACCGCTAGCTCCTACCGTTCCAAACTTCAAAGGCTTCTCATTTTTCTCCAGGAAGAACTTCAGAAAGAGATTGATATTATTCAGAAGATCTTCGATCGAATACTTCGGTTCCCCCGCTCTTCTGGGACGGAAATCTATAGGTACTTCCTCAACGGTTCTGCCTTTCTCAGTCAGCCGCATCAGAGACGCTGCCTGGAAATGGAAACCATCAGGCAAGTCCTTTTCCAGAAGATCTTCAACGGTGTCTCGATTATAAGCTTTGAAACCGCTTGTAAAGTCCCTTACAGGGCATCTTAACAGGTATCGGTAGAGATAACTTCCGATCAACGGGTTTATTCTCCGCCAGATAGGGTCGTTTCTGTCTCCACCTTCCACGTAACGGGACCCTACTGCTATATCGTTTCCTTCCTCCACCGCGGACACAAGTTCAGGTATTTTTTCCGGAGGATGGGAGAAGTCTGCATCCATTTGGACAACTATATCTCCTTTAACCTGGGAGAAACCTTCCTTATATGCTGATCCAATACCTGATTTTCCATCCCTCCTGATCAGCCTTAAGTTTTCAAATTCGTCCTGAAGGCTCTCCACCTTCTCTGCAGTCCTATCAGGAGAGCTGTCATCGACAACTAGTATCTCATACTCCTCTTTCTCCAGAATTTCTCCAATGTCTCGGATAAGGTCTTCGATGTTCTCTGATTCATTATAGGTAGGTATTACTACCGAAATCATTTCTCTAAATTTAAACTGAGAGTGCAACGTTCAAAGGCTTTGGCTTCATCGCTCTGTCAGATTGCTTGATTCAAGATCGTATATGTAGTACGTAGTGCAGCTATTTTCGAAGGATTCAAGCAGATTGTACGGCTTTTCTTCCGACACTACCGCATACTTTATACCGTAGTCATCCCTCAGGGTTTCGTAACTTGTCCACTCCGAGGTAACTTCCCTATCCAATTTGTACCCTGCTACCGCCCATTGATCCGTTACAACTTTCCCCTCGCGCTGACTGACGTAGTCTAGAGCTTCTTCCAGAGGCTGGGAGCATTTCTGGTGAGTTGTATGTTCTACGCCAACCCCATGGGCGGATACGACAATCATCACGGCCGCAGCAATAGCGAAAATGCGTCTATCAAGTCCGCGGTATGCTATTAGAAGCATGAAAGGTAATGCTGGAAGCCAGTACCTATGGAATGTATTGCCCGTTATAAGAAGTATGAATAGACTATATGTTATCAGCATGGATTTCTCAATCAAAGGGCTTTTCCTCCAACCCAACGCCGCTGCAGGGATTAAAGTTGAAAGCATGTAAACCGCGGATTTGGCGTTGGGGACTGTAGCAGCAAAGAAACCGGATCCGGACCATTTCGAAACCCTGTTAAAGTACATTAGAATCCTTGCCCACGGACTACCATATCCGAACTGACTGTACCCTAAAAAGGGCAAGGAGCCAATAAAACCACCTGAGACAAAATGAGATACCTTCTCTCTGTTCTCAATAAGATAGGTTATTCCTATTCCTACGGCAAACACTGCGAATACGTAGCGGAAAGTAGCTGCCAGCGCAATTAGTACTCCCGAAGCAATGTTTCTCCCAATCCTGTACATATACAGAGATCCCAGGACAAACAGCAGCGCAGGCACATCTGTGTAAACGTGGAAGGACCAGTAAACCATCAGCGGGGATAAAGCGAAAGCCACCGTCACGGGCAGCGGATCTTCGAATTCTCTGGAGGACAACCTATGGAATACCGTTATGGTGGATACCCCAAAAAGCACTACAAGAACTCTTCCAGCAACTGTGCTTTCACCTACCAGTTTCCAGATCAGTGAAACAAGGAAGGACAGAGCTGCCGGACGACTTTCCTCAAAGTTAGCTCCATCGCCGGAGAAATATTCGGCATTAAGGAGAAAGGAACCTTCATCCCATCTTAGAGCGCCGTTGAAAGCCCCTATTGAAGTTATCAGTATAAAAACTAGTAAGAGAAGACGTATGTCCCAGAATCTTCTAAATTTCTCTTTCTTGAAAGGAAGATTCATGGGATATAGTTGAAGTTACTGGTTCTTCATGATTTCTCTGAGTAAGACAGTTGCGTATGATCCCTTCGGAAGATCAAACCTTACCGTCATCTTGTTCTGAGACATGTTCAGGTCGTCTTCCTCGATCTCCATGACTTCGAAGTTCCTGAAGTCTGCGAACGCTCTTCTGTAGGTTCCCTCGCTTCTCAGTTCCGGGAAGTCCTGTAGCCTGAAGTCTTCCTGAGAGACTCCTTCTTCCTCTAGAATTTCCTCAATCATGTTCTCCGGCTTGTTGTCTTTCAGATCGGTCTTGTATCCTACAAGAGGGATCTCATACTCTGGATC
>SDGW01000103.1_pt1 | contig 34389 bp, 33 predicted proteins | sample 2873831 | NCBI WGS metagenome assembly SDGW01 (sample SAMN08132700, study PRJNA421101) | hypersaline lake metagenome | isolation source: celular fraction 0.22 microns magnesium sulfate-rich crust from ephemeral... | place: Spain: Penahueca Lagoon, Toledo | collected 2011-07 | reverse complement strand
CACCACTCTTGCCTGTAACTCACTCACCCGAACAGACGATAGCATCGGACCGTACAGTGCGCCTTCTCGACACGACGCTTCGCGACGGCGAGCAAGCGCCGGGCGTCTCGCTTTCCCCCGACGAAAAAGTCGAGATCGCCCGCTCGCTCGAGCGAGCCGGCGTCTCGGTCATCGAGGCCGGCAGCGCCTGTACCGGCGCGGGTGAGCGACAGGCCATCTCGCGGGTGACCGACCTCGATCTCGACGCCCGCGTCACCAGCTTCTGTCGCGGGATGAAAGCCGACATCGACCTCGCGCTCGACTGCGACGTCGACGGCGTCCACATCGTCGTGCCCGCGAGCGACCGCCACGTCGAGGGCAAGGTCGGAACCTCCCGCGAGGACAACCTCGAGAACACGGCCGAGCTCGTCGACTACGCCAAAGAGCACGGCCTCTGGGTCGAGGTCATCGGCGAGGACGGCTCGCGAGCCGACCTCGATTACCTCGAGGAGCTGGCCGCGGCCTCCCTCGACGCCGGCGCGGACCGGTTCTGTTTCGCCGACACCGTCGGCCACACCGGCCCGGAGCACACCCACGAAGCCGTCTCCCGGCTCGCCGAACTCGGACCAGTAAGCGCCCACACTCACGACGACCTCGGACTGGGCGTGACCAACGCGCTCGCGGCCGTCTCGGCCGGTGCCGACCTCGTTCACTGCACCGTCAACGGGCTCGGCGAACGCGCCGGCAACGTCGCCCTCGAGGAAGTCGCGATCGCGCTCTCGCACGTCTACGAGCTCGAGACGCTCGAGCTCGAGGAGCTGTACGACCTCGCTCAGATCGTCTCCCGAGCGACGGGAATCCAACTCCCGCCGAACAAGGCCGTCATCGGCGAGAACGCCTTCACCCACGAGAGCGGCATCCACACCGACGGGACGCTCAAGGACGACAAGATGTACGAGCCCTACGCGCCCGAGACCGTCGGCCGCGAGCGCCGACTCGCGCTGGGCAAACACACCGGCCGCGCTGGCGTCAAGGCCGCGCTCGAGGAGCACGGCGTCACGGCCGACGACGACGAAATCGCCGAGATCGCCCAGCGCGTGACCGAACTGGGCGACCGCGGCCGCCGCGTGACCGACGCCGACCTGCTGGCCGTCGCCGAGGACGTCACCGGCGACGACCGCGACCGCGTCGTCGACCTGCTCGATCTCACCGCCACCAGCGGCGGGGCCGTCCCGACCGCCAGCGTCCGGCTGGACGTCGACGGCGAGGAGCGGGTCGCCAGCGGTACCGGTTCCGGCCCCGTCGACGCCGCCGTCTCCGCCGTCCGCGAGGCACTCGGCTCGATGGCTGACGCCGAACTCGAGTCCTACCACGTCGACGCGGTGACGGGCGGCACGGACGCCGTCGTCACCGTCGAAGTGACGATGGCTCGCAACGACCGCTCGGTGACGGTCGCCCGCAGCGAGGCCGACATCACTCGCGCGAGCGTGAAAGCGATGGTCGACGCCCTCGATCGACTGCTCGCGGCCGACCAGCGACCCCTGACGCCGGCCGACGACTGACGCGAGCGGACGGTACTGGCGATCACGGGCGATCGGCGCGTCGTCTCGGTTGGCCGCTATCTGCGGCCGATCGGTCGACTCGAGCCGATTCACTGATCGGGATCCAGACACTATGCGCCACGATCTTCGTTCGGACGGCGCTGGTGAAAACCGACACTGTCCGCTCGAGATAGGCAGTGATTTCTCCGGGACAGCGGCCGGCCGGTGAGGTAGTGCCTACCGACCGTGGCCGCGATCGTTGCACGGGAACAACGGACCGAACACCGTTCACGGCGGCACAAGTATCAGTAGATTGTCCATAACGAATTGGTGAATTCGAGACCGTTCGCTCGCGATGAACGACGACCACCAGTCAGATCGATCGACTCGCACAGCCGGGACGACCACGCGCCGTTCGTACGTCGGACTACTCGCCGCCCTGGGCCTCGGTGGTGCCGTCGCAGCGACGGGCTCTCGAGGGGACGGCATCGTCACGGCCCACTCCGGCAGAACGGGGAGCGGCGTCACCGTCAGCGATTCGGGAACGACCGTCGGCGACGAGGTGACTCGCCTCGATTTCGGAGCGGGACTCTCCGCGACCGGTTCCGGGGAGAACGCGGTCACGGTTCGGAGCGAGACGGACCCGAACGTCGTCGACGTCCGCGACGACCTCGGCGTGTCGCCCGAAAGTGACGATCTCTGGGCCGCGATCGAGGACCACTACTACTCCTTCGAACCGACGGAACGAAACCACCGCTACGAGATCCCCGCCGGGACGTGGCACGTCGCGACCGACAACGTCCACTTCGAGGCCCACGAATACCTCGAACTCGTCGGCCATCCGTTCGCCGTGCTCGAGGTGACCGACCAGGACGTCGACCGACTGATGACAGTCGGTACGTTAGACGCGTCGCTCCCGCACGCACAGCGGACCGTCATGCGCAATCTCCAGGTCGACATTCGCGGCGAGCACGACGCCGGTATCGGGCGCTGGTACACGTACGCCTACGGCCACATGGAGAACGTCTCGATGCGCGGCCAGCGGGATAGACTGAACCCCACGTACGGCGGCGACCGGTATACGATCATGGTCGACGGCGTCAGATACTCGACGACCAACGTGATCCGCGGCTGTACCCTGACCAACGGGGACACCCGGTACGACCGATCGACTCACGTCGGCCACGCGATCCCCTTCAGTTCGGACATCTACAATCACGGCACGAACTTCTGGGAAGGCTGCCAGGTCGCAGACTACATCGACAACGGGATCTACGTCTCCGGCGACGACGGCAGAAACATCGTTAGCGGCTGTTACGTCCGCAACTGCGCCGGCGCGGGAATCCGAATCGGCCCCAACGACAACGTCCGGGACTGCCAGATCGCGATGACCGAGCATCCCGGCTACCCGTGGTCCGGCCTCTGGCTCGAGAACGGCGGCGGCCAACTGGTCTCACAGCTCCTCGTAAACAGCCAGATCGAGACCGCGACCGAAATCGTCCGTCTCACCCAGGACGGACCGGCTCGTCTCACCGACGTCCACATCACCGACGAGGGATCCGACGGTCGGGCGATCCGGATCGACGACAACGACGCCGCGCCGACGATCTTCGAGGGATGTACGATCACCGATCGCTCGAGCCCGACCGTCGCCGATTACGCGGTTTACGTGCAGTCGTCGGACGTTACCTTCGACAACTGCGAGTTCGACATCGACTCCCAGTCGTCGACTGATCGACACGGCGTGTTCGTCACCGGTGAGGGCGAGATCGACCGGCTCACGCTCGATAGCTGTACGGTCGGTGCCGACGCGAGCCTTCGATTCACCGAGAGCGGCGAAAACCACACCGTCGAAAGCTCGTTTTTCGACGGACTGGTGTCGAGTGATCCCGAGACGACGCTCTCGTCGGTGCTCTGGATCGGCAATCGTCACAACGGTGAGACTGACTTCGGCGGAGAACGGGACGGATGGCAGGGTGACTTCAACTTCGGCTTCGACGTGTGAGCGACATCGTTCGATTCGCTAACGGTACGCGCGTCGCTCCGTGAGGGTGGGCTAGAACACGAACGCGGGGAGGAAGCCAGCGGCGTCAGTGGCCGGAATCCGACGTCTCGCCCACGCCCAGATCTACGTCCCGCTCACGGAAGCCGACGGTTTCGTCGTCGAGTGCCTTCTGTCGCACGTTGAGCATCCCGACGTCCTCGTAGGAGGTTGGCCCGGGGACCTGATGGGCCTCGGGTCCGGGCTGGTGACCGAGGTAGTCGACGTTCGGGTTCGTACCGAAGTCCGCGAGCAGCTCGAACTCGTTCTGGGGAGCGTCGACGTAGTCTTCGAACAGTTGCTGGGCGACGTCCTCCGTGTCGGAGACCTGGATGTCCTGGCTCGGTCCCTGGAACTGCTCGACCGTCAGCCCGAGCTGCTGGAGCGACTCCTGGCTGCCGAGATCCAGCCCCGTCGTCTCGATAGCGTTCACGACCTCGATGATGGTCTGCTCCTTGTTCGGGAGGGTGTCCCCCGGCGGTGCTTCCTCCTCGTACTCTCGCTGCGTGAGTCGAACCGCCTGCGCGAGCGCGATCCGCCCCGTGTTGAGTTCGTTGACGGCGTTCGTGACGGCGTCGAGATTCCCGTCGACGCCCTCAAGCGACGAGCTGATCGAATCCGGCGACGGGAGCGCCGTATACAGGTTGATTATCGTCCGCGATCTGGCGGGGTTGTCCTTGTAGCGCTCCGGATCGCTCGCCGGGTTGTTCTTGTCGCCGAACTGAATCACGTTCGGCGGACAGGCCATCTCGCAGGCGGACGTACCGATCAGTTCCTCACCCATCTGGCCGTCCTGACGGGGCGGATCGAAGACGCACTTCGACATGGCGCCGCGGGGTGCCCGGCTACTGACCCAGCGGTCGCGCTGGTCGTACATCATGTCCGGATCGAGCTCCTCGGCGTCCACGTTCGGCTCGTCCCACTGGAAGTAGTTGACGCCGTAGGGACAGGCGACCTGGCAGTACCGACACCCGATACAGACGTCGTAGTCGGTCAGCACGAGTCCGCCCTCGTCGCGGGTGTGGCGGGCCGTCGTCGGACAGACCTTCTCGCAGGGCGCGTCGGTACAGTGCTGGCAGGGGCGAACCAGATAATTGAAATCGTGAACGCTCTCGTAGTTGTCCGGCTCGGGCGACTCGACCTGACCGTCCTCGAACGCGAGAACGTACATCCAGTTGGCTCCCTGGTCCCAGTTGTGTTCCGCGTTACAGGCGGTCACACAGGAGAGACAGCCGTCGCAGTTCTCGAGGTCGATCGTCATCCCCCACTGCGTCGCGTCCTCGTCGGGCTCGACTTCACCGGGCTCCTCGACGGCCTCTTGCTCGGGCTCCTGTTGGTCGACCGCACCCCAGCCGAGACTGGCGAACCCGGCACCGGCGGCCCCCTTCTTGAGCACCTCGCGACGAGTCCCGTCGCCGGTGAGCGACGAGAGCAGCGACCCCGACTCAGCCTCGTCGACGTCGTCCGGACTGGCGATCGGTCGCTCGTCCTCGCCGAACTCCTCCATCACGTCCTCGTGATACCGCTCGTGGAACTCCTCTTCCGAGAGTTCACCCTTCGTGACCCGCATGGCGTCTTTCCCCATCTCCATCCCGAGTTCGGTATCGTACTCGGTGTCGTCGAGCATGTCCTCGAGGTCGTCCTGCCACGCTTCACCGAGCGGGTGGAACACCTCCTCGTCCGCGTCGGACACCTCGTCTTCGTTCTCGGAACTCATCGCCCCCTCCCCGTTCGACCGAACAGATCTCGAGTTGCGTACATTGGTGTCTCGTAGCATGGATACTACCGCGAGAACGTCCGTAGGAGTCTGCCCTGCAAGTGACGGGTCGAAGATATCACTCCCGTTCGTGGGGCGAGCGACGCGGAATTGACGGTCTACCGTCGACGGGCCGTCGATGAGCGATGCGCTACTCGCGGTTTCGCCGTTCGCGCCTCCACAGTCCCACGCGCCGCTCGTCGTACTGCGTCGTGAGAAGCGCGAAAGCTAGATTTCGAGTAGCGCGACGCTCACCGTGTTGTGCTGCTGAAAACGCCGAGAGGGAGATTTGAACTCCCGAGTCCGTGAGGACAGTAGATTTCGAATCTACCGCCTTGGCCGGGCTAGGCTATCTCGGCTCACTCGTTTCTACTCGAGAGACGTTTTTACCCGTTTCGATTTTCCGCCTCCCTGTGACGGAGTCGCGTCCTGGACGAACGAGGGGGCCGATCGGTCATCGCGAGAGTGAACTGGCGGCCGTCCGGAGCGCTCAGCCGGTGTTCTTCATGCCGGCGGCGATCCCCTTGACCGTCAGCCGGAGCGTTCGCTCCTCGATGTCGGTCCGGTGGGTCCGATCGAGCAGATAGACCTGGAGCAGGTTCAGCGGATCGACATAGGGGTTTCGCCGCTCCAGGTTCTCCCCGAGCCAGTCGCGGGTGTGGAGCCGGTCGCGCTGACCGATCTCTTGGATCAGTTCGGCCGCCCGGTCGTACTCGTCGGTCAACCGCGGGAAGAACCGCTCGCGGAGGTCCGCGTCCGCCATGTCCGCGTACCGCTCGGCGATCTCGAGTTCGGTCCGCGACAGCGAGAGCGCGGCGTTATCGAGCGTCGTTCGGAAGAACGGCCACTCGTCGTACATCGTTTGGAGCGTCTCCATCGATCCCCCTTGTTCGAGAAACGCGTCGATACCCGTCGCGATGGCGTACCAGCCCGGCAGGATACACCGCGACTGGGTCCACGAGAACACCCACGGGATCGCCCGCAGATCCTCGACGGTCCGCTCGCCCGACCGCGAGGCCGGCCGCGAGCCCAGATCGAGGTCCTCGATGACCGTGATCGGGGTCGCCTGTTCGAAGTACCGCACGAAGCCGTCGCTCTCGAGCAGGTCGCGGTACTCCTGCCGGGCGGTGTCGGCCATCGTCTCCATGGCATCGATCCACTCCTCGTGGACCTCCTCTTCGGGTTGATCGATCGCTCGCTTGCGCGCCCGGAGCTGGGCGTTGAGCATCTGCTCGATGTTGCGCTCGGCGATGCGCGGATTGGCGTACTTCTCGGCGATGGCTTCGCCCTGCTCGGTGAACTTGACCTGGCCGGTCACCGTCGAGTTCGGCAGCGCGAGCAGCGCCTCGTTCATCGGGCCGCCGCCCCGCGAGATCGAGCCGCCGCGGCCGTGGAACAGCCGCATCGTCACGTCGTGGTCGTCGCAGATCTCGCCCAGCCGGCGCTGGTTCCTGTACAGTGACCAGTTGGCCGCGAGAAAGCCGTTCTCCTTGTTCGAATCCGAGTACCCCAGCATGATCTCCTGGGTGCGGCCGCGGGCTTCCAGTGCCTGCGCGTAGGCCTCGTTCTCGAACAGCGTCCCCATGATCCGGCGGGCCCCCGAGAGGGCGTACTCGGTTTCCAGAAGGGGGACGATGTCGATGCCGCTGTGTTCGGGCAGCGAGATGACGCCGGCTTGATCGGCCAGGAACAGCACCTCGAGGACGTGGCTGGGCTCTTCGGTCATCGAGATGCAGTAGGTGTCGATGGCGTGGACGCCGTACTCGGTCTGCCACTCGGCGAGACTGTCGAAGAGCTCGAGGACGCGCGCAGAGTCGTCGGAGAGTTCGCCGGTCTCGCCCAGATCGATCACGGGCTCGTCCTGTAACACGGCGTCGGTCAGGAACTCGACGCGCTCGTCCTCCGAGAGGTCGTGGTAGTCGATTCCTTCCGCCGCCAGCGCCTCGGCGATGGCGTCGGTGTGTTTCTGCTGGTGGTCCCGCAGGTCGAGACTCGCCAGCGAGAGTCCGAAGGTTGCGACCTGTCGGCGGATCGGGTCGACGTGGGCCTCGACGACGCTCTCGGCACCGTTGTTGCGCAGGCTCTGCGCGATCACCTCGAGATCGTCGAGGAGGTCGTCGACCTCGTCGTAGCCGCCCGGCCGGACGTCGCCGACGCGACGGAGCCGCTCGCGCATGAGCTTGAGCTTCTGTCGGTAGGGCTCGTCGGGGTAGCGTTCCTCGGCCGTGCGGGCGCTGCCGGGGAGGCGCTCGCGGTCGCGCTCGAGCGAGGCCTGAAACGCCGAGCCGGCGTCGATCCGGCTGCCGTCCTGGCTCAGCACGCCCGAGAGCCGCTTGAGCTGGTCGCGGTAGCGCTCGAGGATGACCTCGCGCTGGCGCTCGAGCGTGTTCGCCGTCACCTCGGGGGTGACGTAGGGGTTGCCGTCGCGGTCGCTGCCGGCCCACGACCGGAACTCGAAGAGCTTCGGAATGTCGAGGGTCCCCGGCACTTCGTCGTCGATCGCGTCGTCGAGTTCGTCGTACACCTCGCCGACCACGTCGAACAGCGTGTTCTCCAGGTACCACTGGACGTTTCGCGCTTCGTCTTCGGGCTCTGGCTGGCGGTTGCGTACCTGTGGCGTCTGCCAGAGGCTCGTCACCTCGGCGTCGATGTCCCGCCAGACCTGCCCCTCCTCTTTCTCGGTTAGCAGGCGCTCGTCCAGCGTCTCGAGATACGTCGAGATGGTCCGCAGCTTCGATTTGACCGTTTTCCGTCTGGCCTCGGTCGGATGAGCGGTGAACGTCGGCTCGATCAGTACGTCGTCTAAGATCTCCCGAACAGTTTCGACGTCGGCCTCGCCGAGCTCTTCGGCCGCGGTCTCGAGGCTGTCCTCGAGCGTTCCCTCGTGAGACTCCGTGCGAATCGTCCGAACCCGCTCGCGCTCCTCCGCGAGGTTGATCAACTCGAAGTAGGTCGTGAACCCGCGGGCGACGATCCGCTGCTGGTGGGGAGAGAGACCCTCGAGTTCCTCGATCAGCGATTCGCGCGATTCGCGTTCGCCGGATCGGTACTCGATCGCGGCCTGGCGACACGACTCGACCGTCTCGAAGGCCCGACGAGACGTCTGGTCCTCGAGGACGTCTCCGAGCAGCGCGCCGAGTTCGCGGACGTCCTGTCGAACGTCTCTGTTGTGAAGGCGCATGTTACGTGCATTGACGCGACGCGTCAAAGCTATTTGTACGGACGGCCTCGCTCACGTCGCTCGAGTTCGAGAACTACCACGGATCGCAGTCGATCGGACAGCCGTGGTCAGTCCCCGCCGAACCGCTGCTGTCGGTGCGTCTAGTTCTCGATCCCGTTCGTTTCCGTGGTCGACGCCGCCTCGAACGCGACGACGTGGTCCGGTTGCACGAACGACGGACTCGGTCAGCGGGGGACTCACGGAGTGTCGCCTCGGTGAGCGTCACCGTCCCCGCCAGTTCGACGGCCCAATCGATCTCGTCGTCGGCGTCGCTGCAGGGGCGGAAACATCGCTACCAAGCCGTTTGGCAGGTGCTCGAGCAGTCCAGTCGTTGCTCCTGTCATTCACCGGCTGTTGGCTCGAAGGAACGATTCGAACGGATCCGAACCGCTGTCGCTAACCGCAATCGCTGACGGTCTGTCCACAGTGGGTGCAGATGTCGTCCTGCCAGGGAACCGTGATCCGCACGGCGCGTATGGCGTCACAGTTCGAACAGTGGACCGTTTTGGTGATTACGTTTTCTGACATTGATCCCCGCCCTGCTTCTACTCCGAGATGATTCGGCCTACTGTTAGCGCCGATCTGCGATTACTTAACAGTTGTATATAGTTAAATTTCTACTTATATGTCCGTCGACGGTGTCCGATCGATGCTGTAGCTGGTGCTTTCTGTTAGCTCTATGCGGGAAGCCCCTCTCGTCCCTACTGTGGAGTCCCCTTCGAACTGACGATTCCGTATCGGGGCGATCGAAATGTCTGACAACGTGTGGAAAACGGACGTTCGGTCACGCAACGCTTCTGACGCGCTCGGACGACTCGTGACCGCACTGTGCGTCGAACGCTCGAGCGCCACTGGAAGGGGAACGCCAGCGCCGTCGTTTACAGCGGTAGCGAGGCGAAACCCACCCCGAAAGGGGTGGGATGAAGCCGACAACCGGGAATCAATCCACGCTCGTAGCCACGGCTGGGGGTTAGACGTTGTGGGAGGATGTCAGTCGTCGTTGTACTGCGCACAGACCCGCCGAATCCCTTCTTCGAAGTCGATTTCGGGTTCCCAGCCGGTCTCCTCCCGGATCTTCGAGGAATCGGCGCACGTGTCGTGAACGTACACCGACTCGGGAATCGGGTTCTCGATGTATTCGGGTTCGACGTCGGTGCCGAGTTCGTCGTTGATCATCTCGACGACGGTGTTGAAGTCGTAGGCTTCGCCGGTTCCCAGGTTGTAGATCCCGTCGAGTTCGTGGGCGGCGGCCAGCTCGAGCCCGCGGACGATATCGGAGACGTGCGTGAAGTCCCGGGTCTGCGTGCCGTCGCCGTAGAGGACGGGTGCCTCGCCGTTGGCGATGTCGTCGGCGAACTGGGCGATCACGTTGGCGTACTCGCCTTTGTGTTCCTCTGCGCCGCCGTAACCCTGATAGACGGAGAAAAAGCGCATCCCGGCCGCGGTCATATCGTAGTGGTTCCCGAAGTACTCGCCGTAACGCTCGCGGGCGAGTTTCGACGCCTCGTAGCCGGTATTGACCGTGACCGGCATGTCCTCCGGCGACGGCTCGGTACGGCTCCCGTAGATCGACGAGGTCGACGCGTAGACGACCGTCTCGCAGCCGTCCTGTCGTGCCTGCTCGACGACGTTGACGAACCCCTCGACGTTGACGCGGGCCCCCGTCGTGGGGTCGTCTTCGTGCATCGCGTACGACGACAGTGCCGCCAGGTGGAAGACCACGTCCACGTCGGTCGGCAGGTCGTCGTCGAGCACGCTCGCGTCGACGAACTCCACGTCGTCTGAGAGGTTCTCGGGCGTCCCCAGATAGCAGTCGTCGACGACGGTCACGTCGTTGGCCTCGGCCAGATGGTTCGCCAGATTCGAGCCGATGAATCCCGCCCCGCCGGTGACGAGAACGGACCGCTCCTCGAGGTGCATACAGAATCTCCCCGTACGGCGACGCATAGGTGTTGTGAAAGCACGTGCGGCGGTGCGAAAGCGGCGACCGTTCCGCCGACCGGTGTCTCGAGGCCGTCGAACGCGTCCGAGTTCGTGGACGACGAAGCGACACAGTCTCACGTCCGTGAGGAGAGTGAACACTCACCATTCACTGCGCCTCGAGTTAGTTTAACGCGACAGCGGCTCTGAGACACCGAATTCGGACCTAGTTTTACTATAACTGATAGCAAAGGCTCGCAGGTGAATCCGCTCTCGAATCCGTATCGGCGACGGTGGCTCGGGTGGGGGTTGCTCGTCGGATCGTTCTTCCTCGTGAGCCTCCATCGCACGTCGACTGCGGTCCTGTCAGAACAGCTGATGCAGTCGTTCGATACGACGGCGACGAGTCTCGGACTACTCCACTCGTCGTTTTTCTACCTCTACGCGGCGTTCCAGGTGCCGGCCGGTCTGCTGACGGACCGCTACGGGGCGCGTGCGATCGCCGCCGCGGGGACGGTCCTGATGAGCCTCGGGGCGCTGGCCTTCGGCCTCGCGACGACCTACGCGCTGGCGTTCTTCGGGCGCCTGTGCATCGGGCTCGGGGCGAGTGTCCTGTTCGTCGCGGTGCTGCGGTTCTGCGCGAACTGGTTCCGGCCGGACGAGTTCGGAACGATGACCGGCGTGACCTTCAGCGTCGGCATTCTCGGTGGATTGGCGGCGACGACGCCGCTGGCGATCGCCGTCACGACCGTCGGTTGGCGACCCTCGATGATCGGTCTCGGCGCGATCGGGCTCGCGGCCGCCGTCGGTATCGCCCTCTTTTCGCACGATTCGCCCTCCAAGGCGGGTCTGCCGCCGATCGAGGACGTCCCGGACCGGCCGGACGTGACCTCGGCCGCGACGCTCAAGCGATACGTCGCGGACGCGGTTCGGGAGCCCGAGACCTGGCTGCTCGGGACAATGCTCTTTTTCATGACCGGTATCGGAATCACTATCTTCGGGCTGTGGGGGATCCCGTATCTGGTCCAGACCCACGATATCTCCGTGACGCGGGCCTCGGTCTACCTCCTCCTGGGCAACGTGGGCGGTATGATCGGTCCGACGCTGTTCGGCTGGCTCTCCGATCGGTCGGGCAAGCGTACCGGACTCATCGTCCTCTCGACGGTCATCTTCGGGCTGACCTGGGGTGTCTTCGCGTTCCTCGGCACCGTCCCGCTGCTGCTCGTCGGGGCGATCTTCCTCTTCTCGCGGGTCCTGCGCGGCGGGATTCCGCTGGCCTATACGGTCATCAAGGAGCGCCACCCGGACGGCGCCAGCGGCACCGTTATCGGTCTGATCAACACGATGGCGTGGACCGGCGCGGCGGTCTTCCCGGTCGTCCTCGGGGCCGCGCTCGACGCCTACTGGACCGGCCAGACCGTCAACGGCACCCGCGTCTACACGGAGTTCGGCTACCAGGTCGCGTTCGGTATCGCGACGCTGGCCGGACTCATCGCCGCGGCCTGTGCGATCGCGCTCCATCTCCGGGTGGGGAGCGAGCGACCGCTCGAGTCGGGAGCCGACGTCGAGCGGTCGACGAGTTGACCGGCCGATGCATGCGCGACGAGCGCGGACGGTCCCCGCTCGTGCGAGCGGAGTCCCCGACAGCGGGCGACTCTGCCTCGGCCCACAGGTTCTTGCTGGTACGTACCACACCACACGGCAATGCGCTATTACGAGGACATCGAGGTCGGAGACACCATGGAGTTCGGCGAGTATCACGTCACCAAAGAGGAGATCATCGAGTTCGCCGAGCAGTACGATCCCCAGCCGTTCCACGTCGACGAAGACGCCGCCGAGGACTCCGCGTTCGGGGAACTCGTCGCCTCCGGCTGGCACACCGCCGCGATGTGCATGCGAATGCTCGTCGACGGCCCGATCCAGGACCGGGCCAGCATGGGCGCTCGCGGCGTCGACGAACTCCGGTGGAAACAGCCCGTCAAACCCGGCGACACGCTCTCGATCCGTTCCGAAGTGATCGACAAGCGCGTCTCCGAGAGCGATCCCGAGCGGGGCTACGTCGACAGCCGGCTCGAGGGGATCACTCAGGACGGCGACGTCGTCATCTCCTGGATCGGGCTGGGCATGATCGCACGCCGGAATCCGGGGGAGGACTGAGCCGCCGTGGCGCGCGTTCCGCTGCTCGAGGCCGACGACCTCCCCGAGGAGTACCGATACCTGTTCACCGAGAACGACGTCGGCGACGCTCACATCTTCCAGGCGATGGCGAACGCCCCCGAACTCATGCAGTGGTACATGCGCTACTCGACGCGGCTGTGGGACGTGCTGCCCGACCGCGAGCGAGAAATCGTCATCCTCGCGGCGGCGCGGGCGCTCGAGCACGAGTACGAGTGGCACCAGCACGTCCGAATCGGCCGGGAAGCGGGCGTCACCGACGCCGAGATCGACGCCATCAGTACGGGCGACCTCGCTGCGCTCGAGGACCGCGACGCGGCGCTTGCTGCCTACACCCGCGGCGTGGCGCTGGGCGATCCGCGCGACGGCGAGCACGACCGGCTCGGCGAGTTCTACGACCGCGAGACCGTCGTCGGCGTCGCGATGCTCGCCAGTCACTACGTCTCGACGGCACGGACGCTGGACGCGCTCGACGTGGCGACCGAGGAGCAGTTCGTCGGCTGGACGACGTAACCGGCGGCCGGTTTCACTGATGGACCTGTCAGCCGACGTGGTGAAAGCTATTTGTCCCGTCTCCCCGTCAGACATGTTGATTCGGTTATGTACGATACGATCCTCGTTCCCGCAGACGGCAGCGACCCGGCGAACCGCGCCGTCGAACACGCGCTGGCGATGGCCGACGAGTACGGCGCGGCGGTGGATTTCCTCTACTGCGTCGAGACCCACCGGTACGGCGAACCGGCGCTGAGCAGCGCCGAGATCGTACTCAACGACCTCGAGGAGCGCGGCCAGGACCTGCTCTCGGAACTCGCCGGCCGCGCCGACAACTACGGGATCGAAACGTCGACGTGTCTCTGTCACGGCCGCCCCTGGGAAGAGATCCTCGAGCGGGGCGACGCCGTCGACGCCGATCTGATCGTGATCGGTTATCAGGGCCAGAGCCACAGTCGCGACGGGAAGATCGGTAGCACCGCCGAACGGGTCGTCCGCTCGGCGGATCGGCCGGTCCTGACCGCGTGATCGCCGAACCGACTCTTCGTAACCAGTCCTTATTGGGCTCGTCGACGGAGTGACCAGTGTGTACCACGACGTGCTCATCCCGACCGACGGTCACGAAAACACCGAACAGGCGATCGACGAGGCCATCGAGCTCGCGGCCGAGATGGACGCGACGCTCCACGCGCTCTACGTGATCAACTCCGCCGCGCTCGCCCCGGGGATCACCTTCGCGGACCTCGAGACGATCGGTCAGCAAGCGGTCGAATACGTCCGTGACCGCGCGCTCGAGGCCGGCGTCGAGCGCGTCGAGGAGTGCGTAACCCACGGACTCCGAGGCGAGTCGATCCTGCGGTACGCGGCCGACCACGACGTCGACCTCATTGTGATGGGGCGACACCGGGAACTGGACCACCTCGTCCGTGGGAGCGTCTCGAAGCAGGTCGCCGAGGAGGCGACGGCGAAGGTGCTGGTCGTCGACTGAGCCGACGGGCGGTGAACTCCCGGCGCCTCGCAGCCAATAGTGAAGGGGTCGGGGTCCGAACTGCCCACGAATGACCGACCACATCGTGATTCCCGTCGACGGAAGCGAGGAAGCCACGCGGGCCGCGCGCCGGGGCCTGGAGCTCGCTACCGTCGTCGACGCGACCGTCGACGTGCTCCACGTCGTCGAGCGGAAAACCCTCCGGCTGGCAGCGTCGGCCGACGAAGAGACGCGACTTCGAGAGCGCGGCGAGTCGATCCTCGCGGAGATCGAGGAGATCGCCGCAGAACTCGAGCAGCCGGTGACGACGGCGCTCCGGGAGGGACGCCCCGGCGCCCAGATCTGCACGTACGCCGACGAGGCAGACGCGACATTGCTCGTCATCGGGCGACAGGGGATGACGGGACTCGGCAAACGGCTGCTCGGCGGCGTCACGGAACACGTGCTTCACCGCAGCGAGGTGCCCGTGTTCGTCGTCCCAGCCGGCGATGGGGCGACGACGCCGGCCACCGACTACGAGCGCGTCCTCGTGCCGACCGACGGCAGCGAGACCGCCGGCCGGGCCATCCGACGCGGCGCGACGATCGCCAGTCACTGCGGCGCGGCCGTTCACGTGCTGAACGTCGTCGACCTCCAGAGCGCGGGCGGCGCGTTCAGCGCCGGCGGCCTCGAGCGGGAGTTCGTCGACCGACTCGAGGCGCGCGGGACCGAGGTAGTCGACGCGGCTGCGGGCGAGATCGCCGAGGCCGCACCCGACCTGAACGTCACGACCGACGTCGTCCGGACGAGCGGTGGCGAGGGTGCCGCCGCCGGCATCCGCGGGTACGCCGCCGATCACGACGTCGATCTGATCGTGATGGGATCCCACGGTCGCTCGAACCTCGGCCGGCAACTGCTCGGCAGCGTGACCTCGGCCCTGCTGCGGACGGTCGACGTGCCGATTCTGGTCGTCAGTCGTTCCACGTAGGGGTCACGACGGCGCACTCGAGCCACCGACGCGTTCAAGTAATTTCGACCCTTGTAATAGGACACGATGATGCTCCCGACCCACGCGTTCACCGGACTGATGCTCGCGCTCCCGGTCGCGCTCGCGATGCCGGAGTTCGGCACCGCGGCGCTCGTCGCGGGCTTTCTCGGTGGCGTGTTTCCGGATCTGGACATGTACGTCGGCCACCGGAAGACCCTCCATTACCCGGTGTACTTCTCGGCGCTCGCCGTCGCGGCCGCGCCGCTGGCCCTGCTCGTCCCGACGGCGGCGACCGTCACAGCGGCGGTCTTCCTGCTCGGGGCGGCCGTCCACAGCGTCACGGACGTCCTCGGTGGCGGGCTCGAGCTCCGCCCGTGGGAGGCGACCTCCGACCGCGCGGTCTACGACCACTACCGCGGGCAGTGGATCGCACCCTACCGGTGGGTTCGCTACGACGGCGCGCCCGAGGATCTGCTGCTCTCGGTGACGCTGGCCGTTCCGCTGTGGTTCACGCTCGAGGGAATTCTCCGCTGGGTCGTCGTCGCGTCGCTGACCGTGGCGGTCGTCTACACTGCCGTCCGGCGGCTCCTCCCGCGGATCGCGGAGGAGCTCTTCGACGGGGACGTCGCCTCGAGCCTGCCGACCAGCGTGCTCGCGTACGTTCCAGCGCGGTATCTGAACGACTGAGTCACCGTTCGTCGGGCGGAGAGACGGCCAGAACGGGCGTTTCGGCGCGACGGACCACGTTTTCTGTGACGCTTCCCAGGAGGTACCTGTCGAGGCCGGCGCGGCCGTGAGTCCCGACGACGACGAGATCCGTATCGCGCTGGTCGGCGTAATCGAGGATCGCCCGTGCGGGCGTCCCGCTGAGTACCGACGCTTCGACGGCGCGGACGTCCGCTTCGTCAGCCCGGTCGACGATGTCGTCGACGGCGCGCTGGCCCGCGGCTTCGAACGCCTCGAGCACGGACGCGCCGGCGCTCTCTTCCGGAACGGCGTCGGTGTCGACGACGTGGACTACCTGTAGCATGGCGTCAGTCGCCGCGGCGAGGGCGATCGCGTGATCCGCGGCCGCGGTCGCCGGCTCGCTGCCGTCGGTCGGGACGAGTATCCGTCCGAAGTCCCGCTCGAGCGCGGCCGCCTCGGGCATCGCGAGGACGGGAATTGGCGAGACGCGAAGCGTCCGCTCCGCGACGCTACCGATGACGAGTCGGTCGGCCCCCGTCCGGCCGTGGGTTCCCATCACGATCACGTCGACGTCGTGTTCGAGTGCGTAGTCGACGACCGCCTCGTGGACCGGCCCGCTCGGGTCGACGAGGCTCGTCGTCGCCGCGACGCCGGCGTCAGCCGCCAGGTCTTCGACCGCCGTCAGCGCTCGCTCGGCGCTGTCGGTCAGTGACTCGAGCGTCTCCGAGTCGAGGTCGTCCGGCAGGTCGCCGTTCTCGAGGACGGAGATCGCGTGCAGCGAGGCGTCGAATCGCTGCGCGAGGGCGATTGCCCCGCGAGCCGCCGTCGTCGCGGTCGAACTGCCGTCGGTCGGCACGAGTACGGTCTCGTACATATCGGCTCGACGTACCACTCTCGAGAGTGTGAAACCAGGGTGTCGGCGGTCTCGACGGTACGGGAAGTAAGCGTACTTACCGTATCGGCCCGTTCTCTTCGGTATGGAGCACGCCGACTACGTTTACACGACGGGGATGGACGACGACGAGGTCGAGGAGCGCCTGCAGACCAGTGACCACGGCGTCCTCGCGCTGGCGGACGGCGACGACGCGTACGCGGTCCCGCTGAACTACCACTACGACGGGGAGCAGTTCCTGCTTCGCGTGAGCGACCACGACGACGCGGAAAAGCGCCAGTACCTCGAGACCACCGACACCGCCACGTTCGTCTGCTACGATACGACGGACGACGAGTCCTGGAGCGTCCACGTCCGCGGACCGGTCAGCCGGTCGGACCGCGACATCGACGAGGCGACGCTCAACGAGTGGTTCCCGCCGTTTCACCTGTTCGACGAGGCGGTCGAAGACGTCGAGTTTCTCCTCTACGAACTCGAGCTGGCAGCGGTCACCGGTCGAGAGACGACCGAGTAGTCGATTTCGCGTAGTCCGTCTCGGTGGACAGTTCGGCCGACCTGTTGCTTTCACCGTGTGGGAACGCGCTGTGCGGCTTTATCCGATAGTCTCGACACGACTATCAACGCATATGAGCGAGTGTCAGATCGTCGATTCGGACGGCACCGTCCGATGTACGTGCGACGTAGACGAGGTCCTGTCGCTGCTCGCTGACTCCCGTCGCCGGACTGTCGTCCGGACGCTCGATAGAGCGCCAAAGAACTGGACCGACCGCGAATCGCTGATCGATTTGCTGTCGGCGACCGGGTCGATGACCGCCGACGAGTGGGCGCTGGAGCTCGCCCACGTCCATCTCCCGCTGCTCGAGGATTGCGGGCTCGTCGAGTACGACGCCCACAGCGAGGCGATCCGATACTACGAGTGCGAACTGGCCTCCCGCGTCCTCGCGTCGATCGAGCGGACGACTGGGTGAGCCGACACCCGCGGCCGAGTCCGAGCCAGCGGGTGGCGTCGCGGGCCTACGACGGCGAGCCAGCGTCGTCGTAGAAGTCCTCGTGAGCGTCGATCGTCTCGAGTTTCGGCGGGTGGCGCTGCCGGACGATGAACACGTCGTAGGACTCGTCGGCGGCGACGTGGACGCCGACGCTGGTCAGCGGCGTGACGACGCGCCCGACGTTGTCGCTACCGAGGAAGACGACGCTCGGATCGTGCTCGAGGACCAGCCGCTCGATGCGGTTCGCGAGCCGCGCTTCCGGCGGAAACTCCCGGATCCGCTCGTACTCGAACGCTGCATCGGGAGCCAGGGTCCGCACCTGTTCCCGGAGCCGCTCGACGACGGCTCCGACGTCGTACTCCTCGTCCTCGCCGATCCAGCCCTTCTCTCTCGCGTATTTCTTTCGTTCGGGGACCACGGATACGGCCACGATCTCCTCCTCGAGCGCGTTACTGTATTCGACGGCCCTGACCAGGGCGGCTTCCGCGAGCTCCGATCCGTCAAACGGAACGACGAACGTCATACGTCTACTCTCTCGCCCGCGACCATTAATCTCGAGGGACGCGGTGCTGGCGATGGGGCGCTCGAACTGGTCTCCGGAGGAACGCTTCTCAGGCCGTGATCACCGGCCGGTCGACGTATCTGACGACTCGTTCGGCGGTGCTCCCGATTTCGCCACCGGACGAGAGCCCGCGATTGCCGATGACGAGCAGGTCGGCGTCGATCTCGTCGGCGTACTCGCCGATCAGTTGGGAGGGGCGGCCGCTGCGGAGCACGGTCGTCACGCCTACGTCGGCTCGGGACGCGATGTCGTCCAGTAGCTCTCGGCCGCGCTCTTCCAGATCAGCGGTGACCGAGTCCGCGTCCGTCACCATCGATCCGCCGTAACGTCGCGTGTCGACGACGTACAGGGCGTGGAGGTCTGCGTCGAACGTCGACGCGAGATCGAGCGCGTGATCCGCCGCCCGATCGGCCGAATCGCTTCCGTCCGTCGCGATGAGGATCGTATCGTACATGGGCGGTCCTATCCACCACTGACCGCGACATATAACTAACAGGTCTACGAGAATCGATGATCGACAGCCCTCGAAGTCGACGCGCTGGCTCTCCCGGCCGCCTAGTCATCCGCCGGAATCTCGGCAGCGGTCTCGGACTGGGACTCCGCAGCCGCCCGCTCGTCGAGCCACGCCTCGGCGTCGAGGGCGGCCATGCTGCCGGTCCCCGCGGCCGTGATTGCCTGTCTGTACTCGGGGTCCATCACGTCGCCGGCACCGAAGACGCCGGCGACCGCGGTCTCGGTCGTCCGTCCCTCGAGCGTCCGCAGGTGGCCCGACTCCTCGAGCTCGACGGCGGTGTCGGCGAGGAAGTCCGTGTTCGGGACGTGGCCGACGCCGTAGAAGATTCCGCCAACGGCGACCTCCTCGTGCTCGACCTCGCGACCCGACTCGAGTTTCTCGGTCGGGTGGCCGTCGGGGTGGGACACCAGCGTCGCGCCGGTAACGCCCTCTGCCTGAGAGCCGTGGATCTCGAGCAGTTCGGTGTTCCAGCGGAACTCGATTTTTTCGTGATCGCGGGCGCGACGGGCCATGACCTCGGAAGCGCGTAACTCGTCGCGGCGGTGGACGATGGTCACGCTGTCGGCGAACTTCGCGAGGAAGAGCGCCTCCTCCATCGCGCTGTCGCCGCCGCCAATCACGAGCACGTCGTCGCCGCGGTGGAACGCGCCGTCGCAGGTCGCACACGTCGACAGACCGTACCCCATCAGTTCGTCTTCGTTCTCGGCACCGACCCAGCGGGCGCTCGCGCCGGTCGCGACGATCAGCGCCCGCGTCCGCAGCCGATCACCGCTCGAGAGCTCGAGTTCGAACGGTCGCTCGTCGAGCGTCGCGCGCTCGACGGTGCCGTGGCGGAACTCGGCCCCGAACCGCTCGGCCTGCTCTTTCCCGCGCTGGATCAGTTCCATGCCGCCGACTCCGTCGGGGAAACCGAGGTAGTTCTCCACGTCGGTCGTCAGCGTCAGCTGGCCGCCCGGCTCCGGCCCCTCGAGCACCAGCGGCTCGAGGTCGGCCCGCGCGGCGTAGACCGCAGCCGAGAGACCGCCGACGCCCGACCCGACGATTATTACGTCGCGGACGCTCTCGGCGGTGTCGTTCGAGCCGTTCATTCGTTCGTGTATCCCTCGATCAGGCTCCGCAGTCGATCCGCCGGCAGCGCGCCGGTCTGCTGTTCGACCTGCTCGCCGTCCGCGAACAGCGCGAGCGTCGGCACGCCCCGGACGCCGTACGCGCCGGCGAGCTGTTGATTCGCGTCCACGTCGACCTTGGCCATCACGGCCTCGGTTTCGCTCGCCAGTCTATCGATGACCGGCTCGAGCATCTTGCAGGGGCCACACCAGTCCGCGTAGAAGTCGACGAGGACCACGTCGTGTTCCTCGACGACCTGGTCGAGGTGGCTCTCGCCATCGATGTAGACTGGTTCGTCGGTCGACTGTCCGGCTGCGTCGCGGTGTGCATCAGTTGCCATCACTCCTCCGTACGAACCGGGACCGTTTAAAGGTTTTGCATAGATACCACAATACAGTACAACGCCAGCTACCGATAACGGGCTGTAACGGATCCGTTCGGAGAGGTATCTGGGCCTGTTGCGGCATCTCAGTTCTGTCACCGCCGACAATAGTGTTTATCGAAAGCAATAGCGCTGGTAGCGTGCAGGGTCACCTACCGCCGGCCGAACACACCGGTAGCAGCGCGCGACGGACGCCGCGGCGATCGCTCACGAAAGTGGTGGCTTTAGGGGACTGCTCGAGCGAGATTCACCGATCGATGGCACCGACGACTGACCCGTGGTCCGCGCGGCGGGGACGGACGTGGCTCGCTCTCGCGCTCCTGTTCGCCCTCGCGGTCGCCGCGCTCGCCAGCGTCGCGCGGCGCTTCGACGGACGGATCGACGACCGCGTGACTGCCCTCCTCGAGGCCGCCGAGTCCGAGCCCGACGGGGCGTTCACGCGAGACGACCTCGAGGACGTGCCCGCGCCCGCGGCCCGGTACTTCCGAACCGTCCTCTCTGAGGGGCAGCCGTACGTTCGGACGGTCCGTCTGCACCAGCACGGCGAGTTCCGCCTCGGCGGTGCAGACGGCTCGTGGAAGCCCCTCGAGGCAACGCAGCACGTCACGACGCGGCCGCCGGGCTTCGTCTGGGACGCGACGATCGACGTCGCACCGCTGTTGCCGGCTCGCGTCGTCGACCTGTATGCGCACGGCGAGGGGGTGTTGCGAGCGCGGCTTCGCTCTGCGATTCCCGTCGCGAGCGCCGGCCCGTCGCCCGAGCTGAACGAGGGGGAACTGGTCCGCTACCTCGCCGAGGCAGTGTGGTACCCGACCGCGCTGTTGCCCGAGCGCGGCGTCACGTGGGAGCCGATCGACGACGACGCCGCCAGAGCGACGCTCGAGCACGATGGCGTGACCGCCTCGGTCGTGTTCCACTTCGACGACCGAGACGAGATCGAGCGGGTGACGACCGAGCGCTACCGACAGGAAGACGATTCGTACGCGTCGTGGACCGGACACTTCGGCGGATACGAGGACCGCGGCGGACGGCGGGTGCCGACCGACGGGGAAGTCGAGTGGAATCTCCCGGACGGCGACCTGCCGTACTGGCGAGCCAGCGTGGACGCGATTGAGTACGACGTGCCCGTTCCCCGGTGACCTGGCGTCCGGTCGGGTTCACGATCGACTCGATCGCGCTACTCGAACTCGAGGACGAGGATAGCGACGAGGAGGCCGATATTGATGAGCACGCCCGCAGCGCCCTGTTCGACCAGCAGGTCGAACTCACCGTTCCACATGGCGACGAGGACCGCCGTCGAGAGGAGCGCCGCGACGACGACGACCGGCTCCCACCAGCCCAGGTCGAACGCGTATCCGATACCGCCGAGAACGAAGCCGACGGTGACCGCGACGTACAGCACGCTCGCGACCGTCAGAATGGCGCCTTCGGGAAGAATCGGAGAGAGGAGCAACGAGTGGCCGCTCCAGCCCATCTGGTCTTCGACCTCGACCCAGCCCTGACTCAGTACGACGTACCACCCGTGGACGAGCCCGTGCAACACGAGAAAGAGACCGACGGCGAGTCGACGCATAGGTCCCCCTTCGCGTGACACCCGCATAATCGTTCGTGGCGGTTCTCATCGCTCGAGATACCCGACAGCGTTGCGGTGCGGCGAGCGCCCAGTACGGCGGAGGCCGCGTCCAAACGATGCCCGCCGATTCGCCGTCCGATTCCGTGCCGGGGCCGTCGGACACCGCGTTCGCTCATCACCTCCGTCGCCCCGTAACAGTCAGCGCTGTGGTCGACGGGACCCGGGTTCTCGGTCATCACGTCCTCGGCGACGCCACCGTCGGGGTCGTTCTGTAGCGTGCTCGAGTCGATGGATACGGTTTACGGCTGAACGGCCCACCACGCAGATACGTGTCGACGACGAACGACGGCACGAATGACGGACCGAACCGTCCGAGAGACGGTGACCGACCGCGGTGACGGGACGAAGCGATGATCGATTGGCACGACCTCGAGCACCGACGGGGGTTCGACGTCTGGGGGTTCCTGCTGTTCTCCCACGGCTGGACCTGGCTCTGGTGGAGCGTCCCGATCGCTGCCGGGTGGCACGTCTTCCGCTTTCCGGGGATCGTCTTCCTGCTCGTCGGCGGCGTCGGCGTCACGATCGGCGGCGTCACCATGTCCTGGCTGGTCGGCGGTCGAACGGGCCTCGAGGACCTGTGGCGACGCCTCGTCGACGTCCGTCTGATACCTCGTCGCTGGCTCCTAGTGGTGCTGGCGCTCTGGCCGGCGCTCGCACTGGTCGGTGCCGCCGCCTCGATCGTCGTCGACGGGGCGTCACACCCCCTGAGCCTCGAACCGCTGCTGCGCCTGCTCGCGGATCCGATCGCGTTTGCGGGGACGCTGCTGGCGATCTTCCTCCTCGGTCCGTTCCACGAGGAGATCGGCTGGCGTGGCTACTGGCTCGACCGGCTCCAGCTGCGGGGGAGCGCGCTCTCCGCCAGTCTCGTCCTCGGCGTCGCGTGGGCAGCGTGGCACGCGCCGCTGTTCCTGATGATCGGCTACTTCAGCAGCTGGGACTTCACGCCCGACCCGGCCGCGTTCGCCTTCAACATCGTCATCGGCGCGGTCCTCTACACGTGGCTGTACAACAACTCGAACCGGAGCGTCCTCGCCGCGATTCTCTTCCATTTCGTCGGCAACGCCACCGGACAGCTCCTCGAGCTCTCGCCGGCCGCGGAGACGTATCAGACGGCGGCCACGGTCGCGCTGGTCGTCGCCGTCGTCCTCTGGTGGGGACCGGTGACGCTCCGTCGCGGCGCTCCCCGCCCGCTGCCGTCGCAGTGACTTCGAGCCGAGCTCCGAGGCCGTCGATCTCGACCGGCGGCCGATTCGCTCGAGGCGACTCGAGGGCTCGCTTCTTCGCTCGAGACTATCGAATTGCCGTTCTCGTATACGAACGCTTTATTACGTACTATGTGGTATCATGTGTCACAGTGAGAACGAGAACGTCGGTAAAACGGCCCGAGTATCTGTACGAATGCATGGTTTGTGGGGGCCGATCGAAAGCGCTCCACGCGGTGGCCTGCTCGAGCTGCGGCGGAGAGATGCAGAACCTCAGTAACTCCCGAGAGTAATCCGTCCGACGATCACCGGACGCGAGTGCTGGATTCTGCACCGCTCGGATCGCCTCTGTGACTCCTCGTCGGGGCCGAACGAGAGACATCCGGGACGAACGGAACGAGCGGCATCCCGACTGACAGCCGATCGGTTCGTCAGCCCTCGACGGTCGCCGCGTCGTCGGCTCGTTCGTACTTGTCTTCGAACTCCTGAATGAGCTGGCCCATCTTCGCGTACCAGTCGTTCAGCATCCGCTGCATGTCACTTGCGATCTGGGACGGATCGGTCGGGTGGTAGGCGTGATAGTACCCGCCCTGATCGTAGTTGATCTGCTCTTTCTGGATGAAGCCGCTCTGCAACAGGCGCTGGATCGACCGGTAGGCGGTCGAGCGCTCGCGCCCGACTCGCTCGGCGACCTCGTCGATCGTCAGCGGTTCGTCGCTCTCGACTAGCGCCCGAAAGCAATCCTTATCGAGTTGCTTGAGGCCGTGGACACACTCCAGCAACCCTTCGCACACCATGTCTTGCTGGAGTTGTTCTGCCATTGAGTCTACCATGGTCTTACCTAAATAGAGGAATCGAGCCCGTAAAAGTGTTGTGTGGGTATTGTACAATATCAAAATACTCTACCGCCCGGAAGTCGCGTCAGTCCGCGGCCCGGTGGGCGGCCTCGGGTTCGGCACGCATCGTCGTGATCGTACTGTAGATCACGGCTCCGCTCACCAGCAGCGCCGAGAGCATGATCAGCGCGAAGCTGACCGTACTCAGCGCCTCGATCCCGAGGTAGTTCCCGGCCTGGCGGAAGGCGACCGCGACCGAACCGCCGAGGAGCATCAGTCCGAAGTAGATCTTGATGTCCTCCTCGTCGGCGATGCTTGTCGCCGCGGAGCCGATACGAGCGCCCAGGGCGCTCCCGGCCAGTAGCGGCGCGACGATCGAGAGATCGACGCCGCCTTCCATCCCGTAGAGGTACGAGCCGATCCCGCCCGAGAACACGATCTCGAAGAGGTCGGTCCCGACCGCGACGGGAACCGGCACCCCGATGAGGTAGAACATCGCGGGCATGCGGATGAAGCCGCCGCCGACGCCGAGGAAGCCCGACAGCAGCCCCGTCGCGAACGCGACGCCGAGGACTATCCACAGCGAGACCTGGATGCCACCCGCGATCGTCATCATCGGCGGGATGTGATACGACTGGATCTTCTTCGCGATATCCGGGATCGCGTCCGGATCGATCTCCTCGTTCGCGGCGTCGTGGTGGCCGCCACCACTGTCGTCGCCGTCGTCTTTGAGCGCGTTGCGCGTGACGAACAGCCCGATCGCGCCGAGCAGGACGACGTACGTGACGCCGATGATCCCGCTGGCCAGACCGAGTTCCTCGAGGCGGAACACGCCGATCCGTCCCACCTCGATCCCGATCGATGTGCCGACGATCATCAGACCGCCGAGCTTGTAGTCGACCTGCCCGAGGTCGTGGTGTTTCAGCGTCGCGATCACGGCCGTCCCGAAGACGAACGCCATCCCGCTGCCGACGGCGACTCGAGCGGGGTACCCCATCACGAGCAGTGCGGGCGTGACGAGGAACGAGCCCCCCATCCCGAAGAAGCCGAACAGCACGCCGATCATGAGGCCAAAGCTCACGAACAGCGCGAGCAGGGGGAGTCCCATACCGAACAGCTCCATCGTCATCGGTCCGCGATCACCCCGGCGAGGTGCGGTGCTGCGACTCGTTCGAGCGCGCCGTAGCCAGCGTAGAGGACGACCGCCTCGATGAGGACGGTGCCGACGAGCGCGCCGGCCTGTACCGGTGTCGCGAGGGTTGCAAAGTCGATCATTCGTATCGACCCCGATCGCCGATCGGTTGTGTATGGATCATGGGTTTCTGCACATTACTCACTATCCGAAGCAGCGGTATAACGCTTTTGGAGATGTTGCACAATATTACCCCAAGCTATCTCACCGCTATCCCACCGAAATATCTGTATAAGTTATGGGGATACGAGGGCCGGTCTCGATCGCCGGTTCTCTCCTCGGCCGCGTTCGGGCCCGAAAAGTGACGATTTTGCGAACCATCTGCGGACGATCTCTCTCGGTCGACGTCGTCCGCCGGCCGATTGGAGTGAACTCCGACACCGCGTTGTGGCTCACTGGCCATCTGTATTGGGTATAAGAAACAATATTATACGCTCGAGCCGTACGGAGAGTATGAAGGCTGTGTACGCGACCGACCTGTCGGCGGCCAGTGAGGCGAGCATTCGAAACGAAACCTGTCTCGAGTGCCTCGAGCGGATCGGAGTCGAGGAGATTCACCTCGTGACGGTCATTCCATCGAACGTCCACATCGGTATGCCCGGTATGGACTTCGAGGAGCGGCGCGCGGAAGCACTCGAGCGCTATCGTCGCATCATCGAGGACGCCGGGTTCGACGTGGAGACCCACGTCGTTCGGGGAACGCCCCACCGGCGCATCACCGGGCTCGGCGAAACGATCGGCGCGGGCCTGACGATCGTCGGCTCGCGCGGGAAGAGCCCGCTCGAGAACCGTCTCATCGGATCGACGGCACGTAACCTCGCGCGAACGACGGTGACGCCGCTGCTCGTCAACCGGATCGAGCGCGAGACCGAGGAGCCGGCCGTCCGCGAGGCGCACCTGTTCCGACGCGTGCTGTACGCGACGGACTTCTCCGAGAACGCCGATCGAGCGTTCGAGGCGTTTTCGTACCTGCGCCACGCGACCCGGGAGGCCACGCTGGTTCACGTCCGAACGCCGAAAGACCCGGACCTGCCGGACGAAGACGACGCCGAGGAGCGGCTGACGGAGCTGGCGACCCGGCTCGAGGAGTGGGGAATCGAGACGCGAACCGAAATCCGCGAGGGCGACCCGGCCGACGAAATCCTCGCCGCGGAAGCCGAACACGAGCCGACGACGACCCTCGTGGGCTCGCGCGGCCACAGCAGGCTCCGCCGCCTGCTGCTCGGCAGCGTCTCCGAGGACATCGTCGCCCGGGCGAACGGGAACGTGCTGCTCGTTCCGCCCCCGCGAACGGCCTGAGCGAACCCCCAACGAGCGCTGGCGGCACCCGTGACGATCAGCGGCCGGTGGATCGCCGGCCGAGACGTTCGTCGGCGAACCAGTGCGCGATCTTCCCTTCTGCGCGGTGCAGGATATCGCTACACGTGGACTTCGATATCTCGAGGCGGGCGGCGACGTCCGTGAGCGACGCCGCGCGCGGAACGTCGTAATATCCCTCGTCGAGGGCGGTCAGGAACACCTCGCGTTGCCGGTCGGTCAGCAGGTGATCCGTCCGACCGTCGATGTCGTGGACGGACTCGAGGCGGTAGCCGATATCGCTCTCCTCGAGGAGATCCCCGAGCGTGGACAGTCTATCGGCGCTCGTGGTCAGCTCCCACGTGACCACGCCGTCCTCGACGACGAACGGAGTCTCTACCGGGACGCCCGCCCGCTGCATCGGCGTGAGCACGGACGGATCCGCCGTTTCGATCTGAAGGAGCGCGGTGTCGTCGTGCTTCCACAGCAGTTCCAGATCGCCGACGTCGTCACGCTCGTCGATGCTGGCGATGATGGGAACGGGGTTCGGCGTCGCCAGTTCGATGACGGCGACGCTGACGTCCGCCCCCACCAGCACCGAAATCACCCGAAACGCGGTGTCGGGATACGCGGTCGAGATCTCGTGAATCCAGAGGGACTCGGGAATCCGTACCGTGAGCGTTGCATGCGGCATTCGAGTTCGAAGACGGTGGCCGCACGGGTAGCGACTCCTTCGAACATGTTCGAACCGCCCCGAGATATTCGCGAGAACCGATACGCCCTCGCCGCCCGATCGAACGTGTATGACCGAAGATGCCCCGTCCGGGTCGCGCGGGTCTGCTTCCGAACGTACCGTCGACCGCCGGACGGACGGTGAGATCGCGCTATCGCCGACGCCGTTTCACGCCGCCGGTGTCAGCTTTCTGATCGCCGGGCTCGTGCTCGCGCTCTATCAGGGGCTACAGGCGTTTTCGCTCGTGCCGCGGGTATCGTGGATCACGTGGACGCATATCCACTTCGTCACGATCGGCGCGTTCACCCAACTGGTGTTCGGCACACTTCCGCAACTCGCCGCCCGGAAACTCGAGCGGCCGACCCCGTCGACGCGCGCGACTCGAGCGACGTTCCTCGGGCTGAACGGGGCGTTGCTCCTCGCCTGGTACGGCCGCGCCGTCGGTGTGCCGCTCGCCTTCGATATCGGGCTCGCGGCCGTCTGGCTGCTCGCGCTGTGGCTGTTCGCCGTCGTGTTTCGGATGGCCCGTCGGAGCGAGGGGAGTACGGCGCGGGACCCGACCGTCGGTTTCTACCTGCTCTCGCCGTTCGTTTACCTGCTCGGGCTGGCCTTCGCGTTCGGTCTCTACAGCCACAGCCTGCCCGTTCCCGGTGGCTGGGCCGGGCTTCGAGAGGGACACGTCCACGCCAACGCGTGGGGGTTCTTCGGGCTCGCGGCGATCGGCACGCTGTTCGACCTGTTTCCCCGACTCGTCGACACGGAGCTGTACAGCGACCGCCTGCAGCGCGCCGCTTTCGTACTATTCGCGCTCGGGATCTTCCCGCTCGTCTTCGGTCCGATCCTCGGCATGGGTCGGACGGTCACCGGCGTTGGGTTGGCGCTGTACGCCGGTGGCTACCTGCTGTACGCCTACACGCTCGTCCGGACCTATCTGGGCGGGACGCCGAACGGGACAGCCCTCTCGATCCTCGTCGCCCAGATCTGGGTCCTCGCCCCGGCGAGCTTCGCCCCGTTCATTCTGTTCGGCGTCCCACTTGGAGTCCCAAACGCCTGGATCGAAACCGGAGCGCTCCACTTCCTCTTCATGGGCTGGGCGCTCCCCATCGCGCTGGCCGGCTCGTTGCTCGCGTTCTCCCCCCTCGAGCGCTCGGCCGAACCCGAGTCGGGGACAGGAGCGGCGGACCGCACCGAGGCACTGCTCGCCCGCGACACCGTTCCGTCCGTCGTCGGCCCGTTCACAGTCCTCCTCTGGAACGCGGCGGTACTGGCCGTGGGCGTCGGCTTCTTCTACCAGGATCAGTCGTGGGCGGCGCTCCTTCACGGCCCCGGCTACACCGTGTTGCTCGTCATCTGGGGGTACTACGTCGTTCGAATTGTCGACCGACGGTTACGCTCGAGGCCGCCCGCGACGACGTCGTGACGGAAATCTCACCGGCCCCCGTTCGGGCTCACCCGGGCAGAAACAGATTGAGGAACGCGACCACGATACCCGCAAGCCCCATGCGAACGCCCGCGACGATCCAGTTCTGCTTCGAGATCGAGCCGAGATACGCTCCGAACGTAAAGAGGACGGCCACGCCGATCGCCACCGCGACCAGCGTCGCCTCGAGCAGCGAGAACAGAACGCCGTGGGCGAGAAACGGGAGCAACGGGAGGATAATGCCGATGAGCGGACCGATACCGCTCGCGACGGCGTTGACCTTGCGGGCACTCGACCGTCGCTGCTGGAGTTCCGTGTCCCCCAGATCGGTCAGCATGGCCCGCTCGATCCGTAACAGCTCGGCCTGCTTCTCGGCCCGTTCGATCTCCCAGACGCTCCAGACGCCCGACGTTCCCAGGCCGATTGCCGCGCCCAGCCCGATGGTGACCACGGTGAGTCCGTCGTCGACCCCCGACAGGTAGGAACCGACGATGACTCCGATGCTCGTCAGCGTGCCGTCGAACCCGTTCGAGATGAAGTACCGCCGCGAGATGGACCTGACGTCCTCGTCCTCGAGGAGGGTGCGAAGAGAGCTCACTGTCCCACCGGATCAGCGGTCCTGCGGCGTATCGCGTTCTTCGACCAGCCGATCGCCGCGGACGACCCCGTCGATCGAGTGGACCGTCCCACCCAGATCAGTGATAGCGTTCTCGACGGCCGCTGCGGCGATATCGTCCCCCTCGAGGGTCACCTTGAGGTTCTGGACGTCTCGGTCGGTTTCGATCAGCGCGACGTTGATGCCCGCAACGCCCTCGCAATCGCCGACGACCGCGGCGAACTCGAGGACGTCCGGTTCGTGGGGCTTCATCACGTCGAGAACGAGCCGTCGTATCGGGGTTGCCATGCTGTGTACGTTTCGCTCGACGCCCTTAACCGCGAGGGACGACGAGTCCGGTCGAGCGATCGGTCGAAGGCGGTCGCGAACGGCGATCGCCGTCCACACTGAATTTCTCGCCCACCCGAGCGGTGCGACTCAGCGTCGTTCCCGTCGACGTTTCGGTGGTCGGCGGGATCGGTCCGGTCTGCTGGGCGACGACGAACGCGACCCGAACGACGACGTTCTCGTCGGTCGTCTCCTCGAGATGCCGATCTAGCCCGTCCGCGAAGTCCGGCGGAACGGCCGTCGCGTTCGGCCGTCCGACGACGACCGAGACGGTCGGGTCGTTCCCGAGGAGGACGTCCTGGGAGTCGTAGTCGACGGTGACGGCCTCGAGGTCGTATCCCGACCGCGCGTCCTGATCGAAGAACCGCTCCGTTTTGGCGGTCGCACGGTGTTCGAACGTCGTCGTCTGGTAGGAGGCGACGGTGACCAGCCCGAGTACGACCGACAGGCCGACGAGCGCGACGACGAGTATCGCGCCGCGTCGGAACACCGATACGCGGACCGCCTCCCGGTCGTCCGTTCGCTCGGGCCGATACCCGCTGAGCCGGAAGACCGTCAGCGCGGAGAGGTTGATCGCCAGGAGGTTGACCAGCACCAGCACCGAGGCGCTCGCGGCCACCTCGCCGAACCCCCAGGCGATGCCCAACCCCGCCGTGCCCGCGGGCGGGATGAGCGCGACCGCGATCGCGACGCCCACGAGCGTCGCCCCCGAGCCGCGCGAGACGCTGATCGCGCCGGCGATTCCCGAGCCGAAGGCGATGAACAACGCGAGGAAGTCGGGGCTCGTCCGTTCGGCGATCTGGGGGATCGTCCGGATGTCGGTCCCGGGCGGGACGATCACCGTCCCCCGAAGGAGCGCCCCTAACGCGGCGGCCACGGCGATCGCCAGCAGGAGGCCGGCTACCTGCAGTACGATCCCCCGCATCGCCAGATCGCGCTCCGCGAGGACGCTGCCGGCGCTCGCGGTGATCGCCGGCCCCATCAATGGCGCGACGACCATCGCGCCGATGATCGTGGCCGCAGAGTCGAGCAACAGCCCGCCGACCGCGATGACGGTGCTCAGGACGATGAACGCGAAGTACGTCGTCGGCTCCGGCGCGAGGCTCTGCGCGCTCGCCGTCAGCTCCTCCCGCGAGAGTCGATCGCCGGGGTAGAGCGCCTGCAACGACTCGAGCCGCTCGGAGACGACGGTCTCGGTCGGCATGACGATGGTGTACGCGCTCTCGCTGACGCCGGCGGCTCGCAGCTCCTCGAGGACGGGTTCGACGCCGGTCGGCGGCACCGGGAACTGGACCATCGCCTCGAACTCGCCTCGGCCGGTCTCGTCGAACACGGCGTAGTCGATCCCCTGTTCGTCAAGCGTCTCGACTACTGAATCGCGGTTCCCCTCGGGAATCAACACCTGCACGAGGCGCATACGACCGATACCACGAATCCGCGTATAAACGTGCAAGGGCGATCTCGGCTGCGGAAGGACCCCGTCTCGAGTCGGGACAGCCCCGTCCTCACGCCTCACTGCTACGTCCGTCTCACGACGGTGGCGATCCCGACGTAGGCGGGCAGACAGACGGCGAGGACGGCCGTGATGATGCCCCAGTCGGCTACACCGAGGGGAACCGTGCCGAAATATCGGTTGAGCGGCGTGTACAGCACCGCGAGCTGGAGGGCGATCGACGCCGCCACGGCGGCCGAGAGCCACCGATTCGACAGTATCGGCGTCCCGCGCAGCCAGCGGATGACGTAGAGCTTCTCGAACTCGAGGAAGACGAAGCCGGTGAACACCATCGTCATCGCGTAGGGAGTGACGGTGGCAGCGCCCTCGAGCGCGACGAACATGAGCCCGAGCATGACGGCCGTGGAGACGGCCCCGGCGCCGCCGATCAGCGTGAGCATCCGCCGGCTGATGATTCCCTGCTCGGGGTCGCGCGGCGGTCGCTCCATCACGTCGCCGCTGTTGGGGTCCGCGCCGAGCGCGAGCGCCGGCAGTCCGTCGGTCAGCAGGTTGATCCACAGCAGCTGTACGGCGGGCAAGATGAGATACCCGAACAGCGACGCGAGGAAGACCAGCGCCACCTCCGCGACGTTCGCGCTGAGGAGGTAGGCGACGAACTTCCAGACGTTGTCGAAGATCGTCCGCCCGCGCTCGACGGCGCGCTCGATCGTCGCGTAGTTGTCGTCCAGCAGGACCACGTCCGAGGCCTGTCTGGCGACGTCGGTCCCGCGGATCCCCATCGCGACGCCCACGTCGGCGTTTTTCAGCGCCGGTGCGTCGTTGACCCCGTCGCCGGTCATCGCCACGTCGTGGCCCCGTTCCTGGAGCGCGCGGAGGATTCGAACCTTGTGCTCCGGCGACGTGCGCGCGAAGACGTCGACGGCTTCGACGCGCTCGCGCAGTTCCGCGTCGTCCATCGCTTCGATCGCTTGCCCCTCGAGCACCTCGGTGCCGAGCCCGAGCGTCCCGGCGATCGCGCCGGCCGTCCGGACGTTGTCGCCGGTCACCATTTTCACGTCGATACCGGCGCGGTTCGTCGCCGCGATGGCGTCGGCGACCTCCGTCCGCGGCGGGTCGATCATCCCGCTCAGCCCGACGAACGTCAGCCCGTCAGCGAGGGCGTCGGGAGAGTCGGGGTCCTCCAGATACGCCATCGCCAGTACGCGCAGCGCGTCGTCGCCGAACTCGCGGACTCGCGTCTCGATCCGTTCGCGACGCTCGTCGGTCAGCGCGACCGGACCGTCGGCAGTCAGGATCCGCTCGCAGTTGTCGACGACGACCTCGGGTGCGCCCTTGACGTAGCCGACGTCGCCGTGGACGGTCCCCATCCACTTTCGCTCGGAGGAGAACGGGACCTCGCCCGTCCGCGGGTTTGCGTCCCGAAGGGCCTCGCGGTCGAGCCCCTTCCGGTCGGCCGCCTCGAGCAACGCCTGTTCGGTCGGGTCTCCCTCCTCGAGCGTCGAGTCGTTACAGAGCGCGCCGATTCGCAGGAGCAACTCCTCGCGGTCCGAGAGCGAGTCGGCGTCGGCCTCCGTGGTCGCGGCGCCAGCGGTGCCGTCGTCGATCGATTCCGCGTCGTCGGTCGGCGAACCACCGTCGGGCGCTTCCGGTTCCCCAGTGGGGCCCCCGTCGAACTCGAGGACCGCGTCGTGGACCCAGCATCTGCTAACGGTCATCTGCCCCTTCGTGAGCGTCCCGGTCTTGTCCGTGCAAATGACGTCGACCGCACCGAGCGCCTCGACGGCCGGCAGCCGGCGGACGAGCGCGTTTTCGTCGGACATCCTCCGGACGCCCAGCGCCAGCGTGAGCGTGACTACCGCCGGCAACCCCTCCGGGATGGCGGCGACGGCGAGCGAGACGGCCGTCAGCGCGGCCTGGATCGCGTCGGTCCCGCGCAGGATCAACAGCGGCGCGACCAGTGCCGAAAGTGCGAGGACGCCGAACCCGAGAGTCCGCCCCAGCCGATCGAGCTCGCTCTGCAGCGGCGTTTCCGTCTCCTCGGTCGCGGCGAGCTCCCGGGCGATCGCGCCCACGGCCGTCTCCATACCCGTCCCGGTAACGACCGCGACCCCTTTGCCGCGGGTGACGTTCGTCCCCTTGTAGACCATGCTCGAGCGCTCCGCGAGCGGTGCGTCCGGTTCGACCGGCTCCGACGACTTCGAGACGGGCACGCTCTCGCCGGTCAGCGCCGCCTCGTCGACCTTGAGGTCGATCGTCTCGAGCAGCCGGCCGTCCGCGGGGACCACGTCGCCGCCGCGCAGCACGACGACGTCGCCGGGGACGAGTTCGGTCGCGTCGACCGTCTGCGATTCTCCGTCGCGGCGAACTGTCGCCGTCGGCGCGGCGAGGTCCCGGAGCGACTCGAGGCTTTGCTCGGCCTGGTAATCCTGGACGAAGCCGAAAACCCCGTTCGCGACGACGATGACCGCGATCAGGACCGCGTCGACGGTGTGACCAGCCCAGATCGAGAGGAGGGCCGCGACCACCAGCACCCAGATCAGGACGCTGTCGAACTGCGCGACGAAGATGTCGACCGCGGACCGCCCGCCGCCGCGGACGATGTCGTTCTCGCCGTACTCCGCGCGCCGTCGACGCGCCTCCTCGCTCGACAGCCCGTCGGCTCGCGACTCGAGGTCCTCGAGGACGTGCGCCGACGGCTGTTCGTGTGGCGGCTCGGCCATTGCATCGGCCTTTCGTCCGAACCCTCAAAGACGTACCCGACGATTGCCATCGATCGGCCGGGCTGGAACGGACGGCTCGCTGCCACGGGACGGAGGGCGGCAGGAGAGAACGGGGATCGCTACGGACGAGTGAGAACAGTGATATCGGGGTCGATCGGGCGGCACTGGTGCGCGAACGACGCGTCAGTCGGCGCTCGAGGCGGCGGGATCGGCCGCCGCCTGTCTGCTTCGCCAGGCACCCTGCAGGTAGGCGCCGATGAACATGCCGGCGAGCGCCCACAGGATGGTGACGTTACCGACGCCGAGGCTGGCGTAGGCCGCGCCGGGGCAGATCCCCGAGAGGCCCCAGCCGACGCCGAAGATCGCCCCACCGACCAGCACGTTCCGGTCGAACGGCTTCAGCCGGCGCTCGTACCGGTCGCCGGTCAACGGCGCGCTGTCGCGGAGTCTGGGCATGACCGCGAAGGCGATGCCGGAGACAATCGCCGCGCCGAACATGACGAACAGCAGCCCGAAGTCCTCGAACTGCAGGAAGTTCAACACGACTTCCGGACGCGCCATCTGGCTGAATCCGAGGCCGAAGCCGAAGATCAGGCCGCCGACGAGGACCAGCGGCATGAACAGCGGGTGGCGGTCACCGCTCATGGTGACACCCCCAGTGCGGCGACGAGTTGAGCGGTCGCGATCGCGACGGTCAGGAACGTCACGACGCCGACGAGCGAGGTCTTCGACGCCGAGCCGACGCCGCA
>SDGW01000102.1_pt1 | contig 34458 bp, 39 predicted proteins | sample 2873831 | NCBI WGS metagenome assembly SDGW01 (sample SAMN08132700, study PRJNA421101) | hypersaline lake metagenome | isolation source: celular fraction 0.22 microns magnesium sulfate-rich crust from ephemeral... | place: Spain: Penahueca Lagoon, Toledo | collected 2011-07 | reverse complement strand
ATCCGATGTTCAAACCACCTACGTATCGAGTGTGGACGCAAAGATGGATCTCTGTATTTGGGGACAAACAGCACATGAGGACGAACTTGTGGTTCCAGCACGCACTCCGATGTCGATCAAATGGCTCGTTCCAACGACGTGAACGGACATGCGGGCTCTGGAACTCCCCGAACACCAATACCATATGCTCGATAATGGTTCTCCCATGTCACAGCCAGATCTCTCTGACGCGGATATCGAGCGAGCGCGAACGCAACTCGAATCGGCCCTGCGGGAGGTGTCGCAACTCCCCGTCCGTGACGTCACGCATGTTGGGGCGGATGAAGTAGATGCGCGGGGACCAGCGGGGCCCGGAAGTATCGAGGACGAAACGGGGCCATATGAAGCCTTCTTCCGCGTCACGATCAATACGCCTGATGATGACGGGATTCTTGAGACGCGTGGTGATATTAGCGAATACCTGCGAACACAGTTGGAGACGGATATTGAGCGAAACTCACGTGCGCCAGACACGATGATCATACAATCTGACTTTCCTCCAGCCCATATTGATAAGCCGCTCGTGTTCTACGTTCGGTCTGTACTATGACACAGTAGCGGAAGCCCACGGCTTTAGCCGTGGGAGGAAGTCAATACGGTTTCCGTCTAGGGCCGAACGGTCGTGTAGTAGGCACCAATCAACACGACCGTGCTAATGGCGAGGTAGACTAGGGCAGTCCAGAGTGGATCGAGAGTGACGGTGTCTGACAATCCAGCGTCTAATGCCAGCCGCGTAACGGCGGAGCCCGGGAGGTAAGGCGCAATCCATGCTGGATCATCGACCATCGGGTTCTGGAAGAAGAATATATCGAGCGTCGGGAGAAACAATACCGCGTAGATCCCGCCGAGACGCGATCCGAGGAGCCCGACAAGCGCGCCAATGACCCCATACGTGAGCGCCGCCAACAGTGAGGCTCCGATAAACCATCCGAAATTTGTGGGTAGTGTCTTGACTGACAGCATCGCAAGAGACGAACCGACCCCTATCACGCCCGCGGGGATTAACAGACAGAGCCGAGCGAGCAGGATAGTTGTCGGGGAATATCCGGCAACAACCGCGCGTGTATCGGTGTCTTGTGCTGACAGCATTGTGAATAGTCCTGAGACACCGCCGATTAGACCGCAGGTGACAGGCACCAATTGGAACCCGTACATTTCGACAGCAGCGATAGTGGATTGGTCGACCCCCGCAATGGAAATCGGAATCTGCATCGTTGGCATGACAGTGATGATAACCCCGATGAAATAGATCGGGAGGAAGATGAGCAAGGCGAGGAGCACGGGTGTCCGTCCATACGCTTTCGCGCCAGCGACGAAATTCGCCCGCAGTCCGCGGCGAGTCATGCGGATCGACCCCCGGTTGCCCTCACGTAATATACCAGCAGCGTAACCGCCAGCATCCCGACGAGGTAGCAGACACTGACCATCATCTCGGTCTTCGGGAGTGTTCCCTCGAGAACTGCGGATTGAAACACCTCGTGGGGGTAGTACATCGGCAAGGCACGAATGGCTGCAGAGTCGATATTCAATAATTCACTCGTAAGAAGTGCGTTCGAATCGATGAAAAAGATGAGTACTAGTGACCCCTCGAGAATGCGGGGCAAGAGTGTCCCGACGAGCATCCCACATAGGCCAAACAGAATCCCAACGAGCCCTAATGTGAAAAATGCGCGCCCCGGGGCAGCGACCGTCTCAAGCGCGCGGAGCATGGTGCCAAGTGAGATCCCTGCAACGACGAGACTACACAGTAGCACGGAAATCATTCGGGAGACCATAAGGTCAATCGGAGAGTATCCGCACAGTTGTGCCCGACGATCCGTCTGCGTCGCGCCCAACATTTGGAATAACCCAAATACCGCGGGGATAAACGCCGCCGCAAACATTGCCCCCGCGATGTGCCCCATCGCGACTCGAGATCCAGTTTCGAGATACGGTAATGGGGGAAACGCGTCGATAGAGAGCCCATATCCCTCAATAATGAGGATCGGGAGTAGGAGAACGAACGCGACATTCCATGGGGTACGGAGGAAACTATGGAGATGGGAGCGGACTCCGACCCAGATCCGCCGCCACGAGGCCACGGATCGGTTACGCGCCATCCTCCACCCCCGCCGAGCGTGGGTCCGTGTTTGGTCGATCTAACGTGCCGCCGTCCGCGGTGACATCGGTAAGCAGGCCGTCCTTCAACTCACAAATACGGTCAAACCGCTCCCGCTCGCTCACAAAATGAGAGATGATGACAATCGCCGTTCCTTGTGCGGTCAAATCTTCGGTTAGCTCCCAAAATTCAAGGTAGGTCTGCCAGTCGAATCCGGTATACGGTTCATCCAAAAAGAGGACATCCGGATCGTGCATAATCGCCACGCCGAGGTTTACCTTCTGCTGGTTCCCCCCACTGAGATGATCCACCCGGTAGTCAAGAAACTCGGTAAATCCAAATCGCTCCGCCAGTTGTTCGGTCGCCTCCGCGATCTCCGCATCGGACATCCCGTATGCGGTTCCGAAAAACTCGAACGTTTCGCGAATCGTGAGTCGGTCATAGACGAGTGTCTCTTGTGGACACCAGCCCGCCGTCCCGTCAATCGTAACGGTGCCCGAATCAGCGTCCAGCGCCCCGACCAACACCTGCATCAACGTGGATTTCCCGGACCCGTTCTCGCCGACGATTCCAACAATCTCCGCTTCCCGTACGGTGAGGTCAGCACCAGTGAGAACAGAGACATCCCGCGTGAACGGAATCGGTGACGTGTATTCTTTGGCAAGAGCCGATGCGTCCACAACAACGTCGTCTGGCAGTGTCGTTCCACCGCTTTCCATATTTATGTGTACTAGTATGACTTATATTAAAGTTAAGTCTATGAGAATACCGTACCGCTGCGGTTGACAGTTGCTAGCCTCTGACGGGGGTAGCCCGTTGTCACGAGGAGACGAGACTAATGGATTTCCCCGAGTTCACCGCGCCTTCGATCTTCTCCGCCATCTCCGTTCCCCGTTTGAGGCTGATCTCACCATTGCCACCAACAGTTGCCGTAAACAGATAACTACCGTTCGCCCGCACCTCAACGACTTCCTCCACAAACTCGGGTGCGGGAATCGTCACGAATTCATCGCCGATTTCGGGGTGACAGATTGCTTCCGAACTCGTTGTCAGATTTGAGGGATTGTCCGACTGAGAGGTTTTCTCACTATGTCGTTGGACATCGATTGAGATCCCAAATTTCTCCTCAATCGCGGAAATCTGACTCCCGCCCTGCCCGATCACGCGGGAGATATCATCATCTTCCACATATACGGTCGCCGACCGCGGTCCATCCCGCTCGACCTCGACGGTCCCACTTGCGACAGATTCTACCGAGTGACGGATATCGTCGACAGTCACCTGCTCCTCGGGCGAGACGCCATCGGTAGAGGCGGATGCAGAGGGGGCGGACGCCGTCCAGTCACCATCCTCGTCGTTCAGCGCGACCGTGACAACCTGTCCGTTGAACGTGTACATCTCAAACATTGGTTCATCCGTCTCATGATCATACACCTGAATCACTGGGCGTGAGAGATCTTCCGCCGACATCCCATCAGGGATCTTCACCTCGGTTCGAATATCGTATACTGTGTGGACATCTCCATCTTCGATGTACACGACCGTATCGACAATCTGCGGGATGAGTCCGAGTTCGACGCGCCCGACGAGGCGCTGTAGTGCATCAATCGCACGGGTCGCGTGCACAACGCCGATCATCCCCACTCCCGCCAGCCGCATATCGGCAAACACATCGAAATCAGCGGTTTTCCGCACCTCGTCGTAAATCGTATAATCGGGCCGCACCAAGAGGAGCGAGTCGGCCGTATTCTCCATATCCCCATCCAGCGCCGTATACTGCGTGATATCGGGGCCGACTTGGAGGTCTCGCGGTTTTTCCATCGTTTTCACCACGACATCGTTGTCGTTCAAAAATTCGCCAACCGCCTGTGCAAACGTCGACTTCCCCGCACCGGGCGATCCCGCGATCAATACGCCCCGCTGCTGCTCGACCACCCGTTCAGAAAGGTCATCTGCAAGGCGATAATCCTCGAGCGTCGTCTTCGCCACGGGCTTCACAGCCGTGATCTCAATCCCGTCGGAAAATGGGGGACGGGCAATGGCAATCCGATAATCTCTGAGCTGGATGATTGACATTCCCGGTTTCGAAAGTTCCACAAATCCATCTGTGCTCCCTCTCGCGGTCTCTTCGATCTCCGACGCCCATTCATCCATCTGTTCGGGCGAAATCGGTTCCTCAGCGATAGGCGCATAGTCGATATCTCCCAGCGCCCCCGATTTCGCCTTCGGAACCGTCTCCGACTTGAGATGGACGGACATCGTCCCCTCGTCGAAAAAGTCCTCAATCGCAAACGAGTCCGACTCCACACGCGGTTCGAGATATGTTGCCTCAATCCCGCGGGCACGGGCTACCTCGGCCTGCGTTTCGTCACTGGTCACGAGCGCCGCATTGCGCTTGTCCGCGAGCCGCCGAATCAGCGCGTCAACATCCCCCTGTGCCGCCCCCTCAATCTCGCTGGGAGAGGGGCTTTTCCCGGCGTACTCAAGCTCGATCCGATCCGCTTCGTCTAGATTGGCCAGCGTTTGTAGTTCCTCCAAACCCGCCAGACCGCTGGGACGCCCGGCGTTCGTCTGCGCTTCAAGCTCCCCAACGACGGCTTCAGAGATAAAGACGCTGGGGATATCATCAGTTTCGTCAACCATTTTCGACACACGTCCGTCGATCACGACACTGGTGTCTGGGACGAGCCGTGCTGGTAGCTCAGTCATATACTATACCGATAAAATCCAACAACAATAAATGTATTTCAGAAACGGGTTTTTCGGCTCAATATATCCGCGGGATTTATCATGATTCTCCCCGCTAGTCTTCGTGACCATGGACCGGCCGAACAATCCCGACCTGTTCGTCGACGCGATTCTCGATGTACTAAGTCACGAACATCGGCGTGAAATCCTCCAATGGATTCGCGACCAACCAGAGCAAACGGCGGACGAACAGGAACTGGTAGCACACCTCATCGACTATGAGGAAGAGCGGAACGACAAACTCCCACACCCGGATCATCTCAAAGCCAGTCTCCATCACGTCCACCAACCGAAACTCGACAATCTGGATATACTCACATATGCGGAAGGCGAGCAGGAATTCGCATATCAGGAACACCCAGTCCTTGAAGAATGGCTCGATATGATCACCGACGAACTCCCAGATGGCGACACGACTGAGGAATAACGCTTGGCGGTCCTCCGCCCCTAGTATGGGTCAATCCGAAGGTGTATCGCGGCTTTCGCGGGCGTTGAATATATCGATGAGATCGATTTCGATATTCATGAGGTCGAGCAATAGCTGATCGTCATCATCATACCCATGCTCAACAACGAGAAGTGCCCGTGTCATACACAAGTGTTCGGCCGCCGCTCCAACACGTCCCGAATTCTCGAGAAGATCCATGATGTGGCAGAGTCGAACTTGTATCTCCCCCGGGAGGTCAGACTCGCGGACAACACGGCCGAGTCGGTTTAGGCAGTGTCGTGTCTCCGATTCGTCATCCGTAAGCATATGTCGAGTACACCGATGGAGTATGTCCGCTAGTACGATCACCCCTTGTTAAGAATTTTCGCCCTCTCGTGGACGCGATACCATATGCAGTCAACTACCCCACCCTACTCAGCCGCTGGCGCGGCTTCGTTGAGGGTGGGGCTTGTCCGTGACTCGGTGGTCGATTCCACCGTGGCCGGTTCAAGCCACTCTCGACGGGTAAACCTCCCGTCGAGCCCGATGAGTCCAGACTTCAAGACGATTGCTGTCTTTGGGGCCGGTTGACTATCCGCGTCCTCGGTCGGTTCCGAGGCGGCCCGTCCCGACGACGACTTGTGCGTCCCCGAGACACCATTATCTGCGTCTTCTTTCGCTTGATCAACCACTGGAAACCACTTCGCGTCATCCGCGACCTCATCACTGCGGAACTCCTCGCGAACGTAGCGGTACGCAACGTTTTTCGCCGCGTTCAAATCCGCATCCAACGAGTACCCACATTCGCCGCACTCGAATTCTTTGCCCGAGCGGTTTGCCTCGGCGACGTGCGAGCAGTCCATTCGCGAACACGCTTGCGAAGAGTACGCACCATTCACGTTGTCGACGACCACGTCATACGGTTCCAGCTTGTACTCGACATAGTCTTCGACGCGTTTGAAGAACCATTGCTGGTACTCCTTGTCGTTCGAGATACGGCGTCGAATGTCGAGCAACCGCTCGAAGACGACGTGGGATGCGCGGACGCGGACCGCATCCACACAAATCAGGTTCGCGATGGCGTGGGCGCGTTGGTCGAACCAGCGCCATTCACGTCCTTTCACGCTTTGCAATGTGCGGTGGGCGCTTCGAGTATCTGTTTGCTGGAGTCCTGCACGTGTTTTCTCCCATTCGGTGCGTCGGTGGTTCAACTGGTCGGCACTTCCGTGGAACCCGCCCGCACTCGTCACGGCGGAGTACCCATGCACGTTTCGGTCCACGCCGAGCACTCGTCGGTGCTCACTCGTGTCAGAACCGTTCTCGCGTGTACGGATGATCTCCTGCCATGCCGAGCGGGTCAAGCTCCCGAAAGCCGTGGTTTCCTGTATCGAATGTTGAGAGGGTAGTGGTACTGGGTCGATATCCGCGAGTGTTTGCACGTGTGCTTGGAATTCATGGCCCGACGGCGCGTCTGGACGGTACACAATGCGTGTGGTCCGATACTCGAACATGTCGGAGAGCACGTACTCCCCATACGGGTTATCCAAGCCCTCGGGGAGAGTGAACTCGACTTCGTGCCGGTTGCCGTCGGCAAGTGACAGTGTAATCTGCCACTTGCGGAACGTGGCGGAGCGCTTGTCGAACAGCATCGACCAGCCGCCCTCGGTGTGATCGTACTTGGGTTTACTAATACGCCGCCCCTTCTCCCAGTCGGTTTTCAACCCGTCGATGTTTTCGACGGTTTCTTTGATCGCGGCTTGGACGAGGTTAGCATTCAAGTCCGTCTCGTCTTTGAGGCGGCTATAGATCGCGTCGCGAACGTCGCGTTTCGTGGTTGTGAGGTCGTCGGGTTGTTTTGGCGTGTCGGGCCAGCAGTAGTCGACGGTCTCGTTTTGACAGTACGTGTATTGTGCCGCGGTGTCGTGGAGCGTTTGGACGGTGTCACCGCTAACTCGCGCGGGGAGTATAGCGGTGCGATACGCGTCCACGCCCATATATTGTGATAGTCTTCTGGCCATTTGAACGCTTCGTCGGCGGTCGGGTAGGCTGGTTGAGAACGGGTGTTTGATACTCGTGTGTCGGCTTCCTCCCCGCCCTACTCGCGCTCTTCGAGCGCTCCTTGAGGACGGGGGCTCCGCCGACAATTATGCTGAATCTGTGCCCACAGTGTTTTGGAGTGATATGGGTGACGCTCACGGCACTACAAACATTCCAGAACAACGGTTGATAAACCTACACTTTGAGACTCTCGAGCACATCGGCGAGCGTAATCTCACCGTTAGACTGGCTGCGAACGAAGTTATCGAGTGTCTCCTGCCGATCTTTTGTTTCTCCACCGACGCTTACGATACCCGATTCAAACACGGTTACCGACTCGTAACATTTCTCATCGGGCTCTTCGTCACGCCCCATTCCGTAATCGGCGTGATTCGAGCACGCATAAATCGCGTACCGTCCCGCGCCGCGTTCGCTCTTGTCGGCGGAGAGGGGGACCGAACCCTGTTGTGTTCCCTGATGGGTTAGCGGTCCTCCACACTCGGGGCATTCGTAGTCGCGTACGGCTGGGATAGCATCCAACGGATCGATAGTTGACAGCGTCATATTACATACTGCGCAGACCCGTGGTAAAGGGCTTGGGTTCATGTACTGTCTGAGACGTCCCCTGTGGGCCCTGTACGTTCACTCACGTTGTCCCGGGCGTCGAGCTTCCGTCGCGCCCGTCGATTGAGAAAATATCCCCCCGCGAACACCACAAGCCCAATGATGAGGAACACGAATCCCCAGATGAGCAGTCCCAGCAGGCTCCCAATCGCTTGCCCCGCACCTTCTGCGGTTCCTTCCTCTGCACCGACGAATAACGGGAGGTAGTAGAAAATTGGAGTGAGCGCTATCAGCGCGGCGCTGATGTACAAGCCAGTCCCCAGTGCCGCAGTGGCGAGCGGTTTTCGGTATAAATAGTATCCACCGCCGACAAACCCGGCAAGAAACATCACACCAGAACCCCCGAGTGTCGAGAACATCAGAGCCAAAATACCGCCAATAATCACCCCCATGATGCCTGCTGTGAACAGACGGAGCCATGCGACACGACGCCCCCCGCTATCCGAAACGGTCTCATCCCTCATATCCGATCCCGATGGTTGCGCCATACTTCCAACCGACGATACACGCCACTATAAGTTCCGAGAACCGTTTCTTCACTACTCCTAACCCATACAGATGGCGGACTATGTGCCGCCCATCCCCAGTGGTGTGTTACTTGTTATCAAGATTTATTTACGGCGTGGATACGCGCCGTCACTGCTGGATCGCTCTTGAGGCGGAGGAGGACGTCAAGCGGTCTCGTCCGCGGCAGCGCACGCAAAGCGTTGCAAGTCTTCCACCGCACATTGCTGTACAAGCGCCTCTCGCCATCGGTCTCCGACATTGCTCTGTATTTCAAGCCGATCCTCCATGTCGTCTGGCTCCCCCGCTTGCTCAAGCAACGTCTGCGCGATTTCGAGCCGCGACGGAACATCATCCTCGTCGACGCATTCCGCAACCGCGCGACCGAACTCGTTGAGACTTTCCTCCGATAACTGCGGGGGCGAACATTCGGACGCATTGCGAAGGCGTTTGAGCCCCGCTTCGCCAAGGCGTATCTGGAACGAACGTTGCCCGGCCCGCTGCGCTGCCTCGGCTAGCGGGGTCGTGTCGGTGTCGGGATCACGTGCGTGGTCGACCCGCCATCGAGAAAACTCTCTGACCTCATCTACCATATACACACAACTAGACCGTATCTGTTTAAATTCGTCCATTGTCGACCTGTTCAGACACACTTTCCAGTATGGCCGTCCGCAGAGAGTCTGGGTTATCCCGCACGGTCAACACGCGAAATTGAGCGATTTTTTCTTCACTCAACCCAACCTCGGACGCCAAGTGCTCGAGTTCTGCCTCGATATCGGGCAGGTGTGGCGGAATGGCTAATGCGTACACGCGGACCATCTCATCGCGCGCCGCTTGCATACGCTCGGGATCAATGCCGTACATGCGCGATAACTCCACAATTTCCTCGGCGTCAAACTCATTGCCCTGCGAGGCCGCCTCCTCAAGTCCCTGTACAAACCGAATTTCAGTCTCATACTCCTCTACAATCTCATCTATTCTGGCGGATGCTTCGTCGGTAACAGCCTTCGAGTTCATCGCTTCGCGCCACCCAGTAAGGTCTCCAAGTTCGAACTTCTCTGTCGGACTCGCCTCTATCACATTCGAACTATATACAACATATAGATAAGTCTTCTGTCATCAAAGCGCGTATAGGTATCCCATGCGCTGTCAGTACGAACGATTACGGAATATTAATATTCACGTTGCCGCTGTTACCGCCACTAACAGAAGAACTTCCGGACTGACTGCCGCCTCCGTTAACACGCGCCGTATTTGACTGATTGACGTTCTGAGACCCGCCACCGCCGAGATTAGTGTTTGATTGATTGATAGTCGAATTGCTCCCAGAACACGACCCTCCGCCTACAGTGGCAGTGTTGGACTGGTTCACGTTCTGATTCCCCCCACCCCCACTATTATAATTATGCTGGTTCACGTTGCTATTGGTATTACCTCCTGAACAGGAGGAACTTGGGGAATTACTGTTGTTATTCCCATTATTCACGGTCGTCGAACGGTCAAGCACGAGCGTGACAAACTTATCGGAGTCCGGGACCGTGACATAGCGGGCAGCATCGTCGTACGTGATTTGGCGATTACCCTGTGTCGATCCGCTCTTTTCCGCCGTCACGAGGTACGTGCCGGGTGTAACAATGTGCGGATCGCTATAGGCATCCCCTGCGACCTGAACGGTTGCCCCCTGAAGCTCGTTCCCGTTCTGATCCTCGACGGTGACATAGAGCGCGTATTCGCGCTCCGGCAGAGAGTTAGTGAGGGTGGCTTCGCGGGTGTCCGCGTGCTGAATGAGTTTAGCTGTCTCCGAGGTTTCCGCGATAACTTTCAGCGTCCCTCCACAATCATTCGACAGTATAGCCTGATCATCGATAGCAGTGATCTGTTTCTCTTGGTCACCGCACACGACACGCAACTCATTGGCATTCCCCATGTCGGACGGACGAACGATATACTCCCCATCGACGGTCTGTGTAATCTGAGCGTCGGCCACCACAGCGTTCGGGACGGACTCTGCCGTCCCGAGGACAAAGACGTGCACGAGTGTGGCGAGGGCGACGGCGATACCCGCCATTAGCACGACGCCAATGACTGGGGTCACGCCTCGATGCCCAGAGAGTTGGGGACCGTCCATATTCTATCTCTAGTTCTCTCTATCCTATTAAAGTATAAAGAAGTATGTATGAAAGAATACTACCAATCTCCGTCGGGAAGCGACACCGACACCGGGTTACCATACTCGAAGTACTCCAGCGTAAGCGTCATCGAGCCCGCCACGTCGGCGTCTGGTTCGTCTCCCGGTGCATTAACGGTGATCGTCACCGATTGCACCGTGTGGCGCTCCGCATCAATCTGAATCTCGACCGTCGCGGAGTTCACCACAGCCCCCGACGGGAAGACGTTTACACCTCCAGCAGCACCGAGAGAGCGTTCGATCTGGTCGATGTCTGTAAGATTCGCATGGTAGCGGTACATTCCGTCATCACGCTCCAGTTGCTCATCTGATAACGAGCGAACGTACTCGGCTATCGACTGGGTTGATGATATTTCGACCTCCGAGAACTCCCCATCGTATGTCTCGTATTCGGTGTTGTTCTCGTTGATCACAGATCTGAAGTACAACATTTCATCAACATACCACCGATCCTCAGTGATCTCGCTGTCCCCCGCCCCATCAGAATAAATATATTCCTCGATACGTTCGTGCATCGTCTCGTTCTCGAAATCATACGTCCCCTCCGTAATGATCTCCGCGTGCCGGACAGGCGTTCTGTTCTCCGTATATTCAAACTCTGCAGTGATCGACTGCGACATCGTCACGGTCGAGAGATTAGTCATATGCTCGGCCGTATGTTCAGTTATCGATTGCACATCGACCACCCATGTCTGCGGCTCGCCCTCTCCCGCATCAATCCCAACTGCATACGAATCAGGGGAGTCGAATGAATGCGTGAACACGACAGTATTTGACGATTCAGCTCTTACGGTTACGGATTTAGACGCAACCGTCTCTCCGTTCACCCGCAGTCGTACCGGGTTTTCGTACGCCGCGTTTCCATGATTAGTCACCGTTGCTGCCACTCGATATTGGTCATCAATTGCGGTGATTTCGGCGGCCTCAACAGATGTGGAAACGTCGTGTGCCCCGCCTCCACCTCCCCCCGCCAGAAGAAAAAGTACGGCTCCGCCACCCAGCGCAAGAAGGAACACCCCCATCGCGGCAATACGAGTATTCATATGAATATGGTAACTATAAGAGAACATAACAGTTCGGATTATACTACTGACCCCACAAGATACAGAGCCCATGCAGCCCCACACAGGGGCGATCTCCCACATTGGACCGAAAAGGATTTTTGTACTGGCAATAAGTACACATCAACTATGTACATGTTCGAGTCCGGGCAGTTGGTCGACCACGATGACCATGGGTTGGTCGAAATCAAAGGAAGCATTATCAAATATACCGATGAGATCGATGTTGAACCCGACAATCATACCGACCATGACTCCGAGGCCGTGATCATCGGCGGCAAAGGTGTCGAAGAATACATTGAATTTACCCCCGATGAAGACAACGAAGCCAACGTCGAACGCGAACCAATTGATCAATTCGTCCGTTCGACGGTCGGTATTGACGCAATCGGTCTCTGATGACTCTCTCGCCAGAACACACGAATCTTTATCTCTAACGCTCCCGTTACTCATAGCATGAAGCGTGTCGCCCAAGGTGGATACCAGACCACAGACATTGCCGACGACTTAGAAACCGTCCACGAAACCGCCGATGCAACTGTCATTGACCCCGCAACACTGAAACCAGCGATAGCGGGCGCGTATGATATCGAGGCTGACGACATCCGCGTACAGAGTGTAACACCAGTCGAGAACCGTGCACGCCCATCATCGATCTTGCTGGTGGACTTCACCGCACATGGGGAGCCACTCGTCGCCGAAGTTCAATGTACAGAGCAGATGAACCTCTCGGATGAGGGCGCGGTTGAACACCACGATGACGGGACGATGTCATTCCCAGTCTCCGCTGTTGGCGAACCGACGAACAACTACGAGACGGTCGATGTGATTATCTACACCGAACGGTGATCTGGCAACCACCGTAGTAACAACCTCTGCCAATACCTTTAGGGCTGTATGGTGTGTTCACAAGTATGAGTGACACACGTATCTGCACAACATGCGGACTCAAGTTCGAGACCAGTTGGGGCAGTGAGCAACACCACTGCTCGCAGTGCGCGGGCGGAACCACCTACGCTCCCAACGGGGTCTCTGATATCGAAGTCGGCGACTCTGTGTCCCATCTGTACTTCACCGGTGAAGTGGCTTCGATCCGGGGGCGAACGCTTAACGATGACCCATCTTCCGTTGAGGTCCGTGTGACGCAACGCAAAGCGGGTCATATCCCAGACCGCGTGACGATTGGGACAAGTTATCTCGACCGAGCGTGATCCGAGAAGCGCAATCAGCGCGACAAGCCAACTAGTTTGAACAAAAAACTACTTAACCACTACCCGCCAAGCAAGACGTACGCGCGGATGGTCTAGTGGTAGGACCTGAGCCTTCCAAGCTCATGGCCCGGGTTCAAATCCCGGTCCGCGCACTCCGTCGGCATACGGTCCGCGGTCACGAGTTCACCCTGTTATGGTGAAATATGTATGAAACGTTAAGTGGTCGTGGGCATTGTACTATATACCGACGAATGATTCGCCAGATCACAGAGAATTTTGCTGTCGGAAATGCAGACGATGCCCGCCGACACGGAGACGACTTCGACCGTGTTATCTCACTTGCAACACCGCCAGACTCATCAACCGATGAGTTTCTCCTCACAGACGGAGACCATGACTACACCACCTTTGAGTCGGCTGTTGATACGGTGATTGAGGCGCTCGAGAACAATGAGCGGGTTCTCGTCCACTGCCAAGCAGGGATCTCACGCTCTGTCTCTGTCTGTATCGCAGCGTACGTCTGCTATGGAGACATTGAGTATACTGATGCGTACGAAGAGTGCCGTCACGGCTTCCAGTACCCGGCCTCACAGCTTACTGATTCAGCGAAGAAATACATCGACGAGTATGAACCGGAGCGATGAGGGGAGACCCATCCTAGCTGAATATGGAACAGAGTTTTCCTTGCAGACCCCCAAGACCCTCGTAGACTATCTCAAACATACGTATGTCCCGTACACACAGTGAGACACGTGACGATACTCGCGCAGACCGTGTCGCTGACGCCGAGATGTTAGCTGGCGGACGATGGGCATCTGCGGACGAAGACTATAGCGAACAGCGACACGCCGCCGACTATATCAAGAACCACTTTGACTTCGATGGAGCAGTTCCCTACGATCCCACTCGATTTGCGTCCCAAACACGGCTTCCTGTAGCGACAGTTCGCGGATTCTGGTTGCGGGAGACAGGGCCCGATGAATACGGCGAGATGGAATTCTGCGTCTCGCTCCACCTCGAACAGGAGGACGAAGTAGTCATCCTCGCCTTACCAATAACAAATGAAGGTTCAGTCCACGATGCCCGCCTCAAATGGTTCCTCCAGACGCTTGGCGTTACCAGTTCAACCGTCGACGATCTTCTTGGGCGGAAGGTGCATTATTCAGTAACGGTTGATGATCTGGCCACGGCGGACGGCCTTGAGACAGCTATTCGGTTTTATAACTCATATCGAACGTATCTCAGCGTGAAATCTCAGCTCATTGGGGCCCTTATCGCGGGGGCAGGATGTCTGATGACCATGCTACTCGGTCTTTTCTCATCTCAGTTCCTCGTTGGTGGCATAGCGGCACTCTCCATCGGTGTCATCGTCCTCTGTATCGACGTTGTGAATCGTGGCTTCGATAGCCACGGAATCGCGACAGTCCCAGCATACCAACTGGAATGAGGCAACCCTGTGGACGCTCCCCGACCGCGCACGAACATTCATTGGGGTCGATCCCGTAGCGACATGCAGAATGAGTGCCCCACACAGCCCGCCGTCCGAGCCATTTTCCGTCGGGGATCGGGTACAGATTCACATCCCCGACACCGATGATTTCGACCACGAAAAGCATGGGATGACCGGGCGTATCGAGAATTTCCACGTCGATGATGCATCGCAACTCCCCGGCGCACGGCACGAGCTAGATGACTACACATACAAAGTACGATTAGATAATGGGGGCCTGTTCCCCGCCCGGCACAGCGATCTGCGAGCAGAGTGACTGGCGGCTCAGTCTCACCGGCAAACTGCTGTCAGACTCCCGCATACATCATATGTGGCTATATCAATTTTGAGCCCGCTACCTGAAGCGCTTAGCTTCTGCGGTGAGGGCGCTAAGCCCCCGTCCTCAGCGAGCGACCAGCGGGAGCGAGCAGGGAGGGGATACAGCGCCCGCTCGTCCTATCCGACACGTTCAAAAGCTCTATCGAGTGGATCGTCTCCCGAAAAACAAAGGTGCGAGCGGTGATTTAGAGGTCTAACACGCTCGAAGACTCAGTAGTGACGTCGATACCTTCTGTTTGAACCCCTTCGCCACCATCAAGTCCAAACACTTCGTTCACTTGGATTGCGTCAATCTTCCGTGGCGCTTCGGGGAGGGGAGTATTCCAGTTGATGGCGAATTCGTAGGACTGTTGGTCCGCCGATTCGGTCGCTTGGAACAGTCCCTGCACGTCCTCTTCGAGGTAGTCAGTGTAGGTGCCACCCACATTCCGTCTGATGTATCCACCTGCCGTTCCATCGCGCGTAGCTGCGTCTGCACCGCCCCAGCCAAGTCGGAAGTCGTCGGAGACGCCCGTATCGGGGTCGACAACGCCGATATTGGCCTCCATGACATAGGACGTCGGGTTGTCGGGCCAGCGCCCGTAGACGCTCTCGTCCAATTCGACACTGATAACGGTTCGCTGCTTTGGTGTCACCTCAGCAGTGATCCACGGTGGAGTATCACTGGTTGTTAGGGTCACAGTCTGGTTTTTCCCCTGTGCAGCGACCGTTGAACTTCCGAGTCCAGCGACAAACGCCCCTGCCGCTGTATGCTTGAGAACGGATCGACGATTGTATCTCTGTTTGTTTCCGTCTTCCATCGGTAGTCACGGACAGGCTCGCCCTGTCCACGAGAGATCCCGACCGCCATTTGAATAAAGTCGGGGAATCGTTCGACTTGCATATCCACCATTTCAACACCGTAACGGTGGTCAATGGTTACTTAAAGACGCACGTTGCACACTACTGGTTCAGGTACCTGTCATACACCCCCCATCCATAGTGAGGGGGTAATACACCGTCATCTCTTGCGATTGGACCGTAATGGATATTCAGACAGCCGATACATGTGGAGTCGAACAAGGTGGGGAAATCAGAAACAAGTCACTATCCGAGCGATTAAGGTTGTCGCGGCACACAGGGTAGATACGAAATGACGACCGACCCCTCCGACCTCGACACCGACTATCCGTATACTGGTGGAGAGTTTCCCGACAGAACTGCCGAAACGCTTGTTCACGAAGCTACCGCGCTCGCCCTCGCGGAGGTACTCGGCACAATTGAAACCGAACTTGGCCTCGAGATCTCATCGGATGAGACGGATTATGCGTTTGATATTCGGATTTCACAGGTCGAATCGGTTATCGATCCGTCTCAACTCCCGGTGCTGATGACCTACGGCATCACCCTCATCGAACACAGCGATGTTGGACCGCAGACAACCGTGACGCCAGTGTCCGGAGAGGATGGAGAACCGTTGCTCCTTGCAAGCGGCGGGCTCGGGGTGTCAGTACGCGACGGTGACGCGAACGCGTCGACAAATTATGGGGCGGACATCTCTCCCGAACGCGTCGAAACAGAGACCTCGAACCCATCCGCCTGCGCGCACGGGCCACATCACACGGTACACGTGTCAGCACACGACCTTGGAACTGACACTATCAACAGAGATGCGCTCGAGACGGTAAAACAGAGAGTGTAGGCGAGGAGAAAAGTATGGCAAAGTGCCCGTCTCGGGTGATCTTGGGACACGTTGCTTGAGGCCCCGGTCTCTTGGCCTCCGACACTGCTGATGACGGCGTGACGTCCTCCCGCCGTGAACGGCGGAATTCTCTCGCTATTTAAAGATAGCTTCTGCTCTCGCGAGGGGCATAATATAAGAGATTTTATGAGTATAGGGGCTGAAAGAGTGATCTAGTACTAAGACCTTTATCCTTTATTTCAAAAGAGATACGTATGTCTGAAGATGGGGAGTCAGGACGCGGTGTGTCCTCAATTGTGGGTAGCGTATTGATAATCGCTATTATCGTCGTAATGGCGGTTATCGTCGGCGGTTTTGTCCTGACTACCAACGTTCCTGATAAGAATTCCCCCTCCATTTCGATCACGGATAGCGCGGACGGCGAAGTTGTGGTTGATGCGGAGACGATGGGGACCGCAGAGGCGATTACCGTTGACTACAGCGGGCAATGTAATATCATCAAGTCTAACGGCAGCGTCGAGGAGGACGTTCCATGTAAGATCACGAGTCCCGACGAAACGCTTGTTATTCCCAACCCGAGCGGTCCCATCAACGTCATCGGACAACACGCCGAGTCGACCGAACTGCTCGAAACACACGATCCTGCGGGCAATACTGTCAGTGCGGACTCCCCCAACTTTACGCTCAAAAACGTTAACAGCAGTGCCCCCATCGATGCGGGGAATACGCTGATCGTAAACCTCACTGTCGAAAACACGGGCAGCGAATCGGACGTACAGGATATTACGGTTGTGTTGGAAGACACGTCCGGGAATACTGTCGACACCGCGACCAAGCGCGTAAGTCTAGATACGGGCGCGCAAAAAACGTACGCAGCGAGCGCTGGCAATGCGTTCAAACTCAGCACCACCTCCAACGATATCGGAACTCACAATCTGACGGCCAATTCCGACGATGACAGTGTCAACAAATCGGTTACCCTTAACAACAACGGGCATCCTCCGAAATCGTGGTGTACCAACTCGTTCCTCGCCAGCGCGTCCGGGACCACATCGGACCGACATGCCGTCTCGAACGTGTACGAACTCCAGTGTATGGCGGCCGCCCCGAGCGAACACTACAAACTTGTAAGCAACATTGACGCATCGGAGACTGCCCAGAGTTCATGGCACAACGGGTCCGGCTTCGACCCCGTCGGGCATCCCGATAATTATCTCACCGCCTCTGGTGGCCCAGCATTCACGGGGAGTCTCCAAGGACAGGGCTATACCGTCTCCGGGCTCACCATCGACCGCGGAAGCACAACCTCAGTTGGTCTCTTCGGGCACGCCAGCACCGCCACAGTCTCCGAGTTCACCGTCTCCAGCGCCGATATCACTGGCGCGGATAACACTGGTGTTGTTGTTGGCAAATCCTCGGAAAGCTCCCTCTCCAGCCTCACCAGTTCAGGTACCGTTTCTGGCGGAAACCACGTTGGTGGCCTCCTCGGGACCGCAGATGGCAGCGGAACAACGAATCTATCTAGCTCGAGTTCGACCGCCACCGTGTCTGGAACAAACTATGTTGGCGGCGCTGTTGGTGGCATGTCGACGGGCTGGGGCGTCGATATTGACAACACGGACGCCCACGGCAACGTGAACGGCGATTCACAGGTCGGTGGACTGGTCGGCGGCGGTACATCGGAAACCATCGATATTGCGAATTCGAACGCCGATGGCGATGTCGACGGCTCGACGAACGTGGGCGGTCTCGTCGGGCTTCACCCGAGAGGGACGCTGACGGGGTCCAGTTCCTCCAGCTTCGTTAACGGAACCGAGTACGTCGGCGGGCTCGTCGGGCAGGGCGGAGACGCCGATCCCGTCAATAGCAGTAACGACCGCGTCGTAACCATCCAAGATTCCACCGCATCGGGTACCATCCAAGGGTCGACCGAGGTTGGAGGGCTACTCGGCTTCGCAAACGCCGCCACCCTCGACAATACGGCCGCGACTGGCTCCGTGACGGCGAGCGGGAAGAAGGCTGGGGGACTCGTTGGATACGTCGGATTCTCGCCGAATAACCAGATCGATGCCTCCCACGCCACTGGAACAGTTGACGGTGAGGACTACGTTGGGGGTCTCGTCGGGGATGTCCGTGCCGAACACGATAGCGGGGCGTACACGATTCGTGATTCCTACGCGACGGGCGATGTGACTGGCAACCGTAAAGTCGGCGGACTCGTCGGGCTGACCTCCACGGCATCTCACACCCTCTTCGTAGACACGCACGCTCTCGGCGATGTGTCGGGAACCAACCGAGTCGGCGGACTTGTTGCCAGCCTTGCAGCCGACGGGACGGTGAAGAACTCGTACGCGGAGAATAACGTCATCACAGGCACCACGCACACGGGCGGACTCGTTGGTCTAGCGGCTGGAAACGGGAGAGTCGTCGACTCGTATTCGGATAACGATGTCACTGGCGAGTCCAATACGGGCGGACTGGTCGGCATGCTCGTCGATAGCTCTGCGGTCGAGAATTCGACATCCCATAGCACCGTGCAGGTTGCCGCAGGGATTACAGATTCGTGGGCGAACACGGGCGGCCTCGTTGGAAAACTCGACGACTCGAGCCGCGTCGCGAACTCGACCGCCACGGGCGATGTTACGGGCTCCAACAATACGGGTGGCCTCGTCGGCTATACGGAGTCCGGCAAGACCGTCAGCAACTCCGCCGCCGAAGGAGCGATTGACGGCGAGCGCCGCGTCGGCGGACTCGTCGGGTCCTCGGTCGGCACCGACATTAACAACTCCTACGCGACCGGAAGCGTGACCGGGGACACCGCGACCGGCGGCGGAATTGGGCTTCTCTCAAGCGCAACCGCCAGCTACTCCCATGCGAACGGATCTGTCTCCGGCACCGATAAGACGGGTGGATTCGCCGCCTACATCTCGTCGAGCGGAACCGTCTACGAATCCTACGCGTCCGGAGATGTGAGCGGAGACACCAATACCGGTGGTCTCGTCGGGGATACGACCGGTGGCGCGCATCTGTATGACACGTACGCACGGGGCGATGTTACCGGTGACACCAACACTGGTGGGCTCGTCGGTAATGTTGGGAATTCCGCCGACACCGTCGAGGATTCCTACGCTTCGGGGGTCGTCGACGGCAGCGACTCCGATAGTACAGGTGGCGTGGCAGGAGCCGTACACCATGACGCCGTCCTCGATGACACGTACTGGGACACCACGGTGAACTCGAACAACGGCGGCACGGACCACAACACTGGCTACCAGCCCGATCACAGCGGGGTCACGGGCCTCACCACCGACGAGATGACCGACTATGCGGCGATCCAGAACATGGACCTCGACTTCGAGAACACGTGGGCGGCGACGGATTCCTACCCCGTCCTCCGCAATGTCTCGGAGAACTGGTCCGAGCCCGAAGGCGTCCACCCATACAAGGCTCCCGACAGTTCATACTGTAGTGACCACCTCGCCGACGCGAGTGGCACCTCCAGCGATCCGCACATCATCACGACCGCCCACGAACTCCAGTGCATGCAGGATGCAAAGGACGCGTACCATCAACTCGGCAGCGACGTTGACGCGTCGAACACGGCGAAGTGGAACAGCGGTAAAGGCTTCTCCCCCGTCGGCGGCACGTTCACGGGCACACTCGACGGAAATGGCTACACCATCTCTGGCCTCACTATCGACCGGGGGAGCACCGACATGGTCGGGCTCTTCTCCACGGTCGGCAAGAGCGATGACCCGTTCCAAAGTGGCGATCAGTCCAACCCCGGATACGTCCAAGATCTCACACTCGCAAACGTCGATGTCGTCGGATACAAAGATATGGGCGCACTCGCCGGAGACCTCCAGAAGGCAACTGTTGACAACGTCGACATCACCGGCAATGTCCACTCCAACTGGGGCTGGGTCGGCGGCTACGCCGGTAACGGAAATCATGTGACGATCAAAAACTCCGTCGGTAACATCGATGTCTTCGCGCACCACCAAACCGCTGGCGGCTTTGTCGGCTGGGGCGTTACTGGTGTGAAGATCCGCTCTTCAGCGTTCCACGGCACCATCGACAACCCCGAAGAGCCCAGCAATGGCGGAGAAGGGCTGGATACCTCTGGACAGAATACCGGCGGACTCATCGGCTCAACCAGTAACCGCAATAACGTCGCCATCAAGAACTCCTACTCAACGGCTACCATCATCGGTGGCGAATACAGCGGCGGACTCGCCGGGTATGTTGCCAACCGTGACGATTACGGAGACGGGAAACTAGCCATCAAAAACTCGTACTCCACTAGCGATGTCACCGGGGACGACGAGGTTGGCGGGCTCGTCGGGAAGGTTGAAAATGGATTCGTCGAAGATTCCTTCTCGACCGGAAGTGTCAGTGGCAGCACCAACGTCGGCGGTTCCATCGGAAAGCTTGGACGGGATGACGATACCAACAACATCCAAGCCTCGTTCACCGATGTCTACTGGAACACCTCCCCGTCGACCCCGTCCTCCGACACCGGGTCCGACGGCGACCGCAGCGGCATCACGCAACTCACGGAAAGCCAGATGACTGGAAGTGACGCGGACTACTACATGAGCGGGCTCGACTTCAGCAACACGTGGACCACGACGAGTTCCTTCCCCGACCTCACTGGGGCTCCGTAACCCCCAGACGGGGTATTAAGTGGTCTCACACCGTACACCAGTATATGTCCGACCACACGATCCAGTATCCCGGTGTGTTCCACGTCGGTAACCTCGACCGCGACCGCAACCCACCATCGTACTCTTTCGAAGGAGATGGGCTCTCGGTCTCGCGCTGTCCGAACGATTGGGCATCGATAGCGCGACTCGGCCGCCACGCGTACGGGCTCGCCAACCCTGACTCCCTCTTCTACGACGCGTCGCTCGATGGGCCGAGAGAACACGTCCACAACTGGTGTTGCGCCAACGACTTCGTCCGCGAAGTCGACGGCTATCGAGTGTACTATGAAGACCGTGAGAGGGGCGAAGACGAACGCTATATGGAGTTTTACGACCGCGACGAAGCCGAGACACACCACGCGTCGAACGAGTATCCTAACAGCCGCCTCGAGCTAGTCACGAGCCTCACCCTCGAGACGCGGGGGCGCGACTATTGGCGGGATGCGTTTACCTCCGATCCCGAAGACGCCTCTCCGGTTCAGATCCGCGGACTGCTTCCCGTCTGGTATGCGGAGTACACGGACGACCACGACTACGATGGTGTCTGGTGGCACGAATGGCACGATCCGCGCAACTACTCCGCGCCGCGCGGCGTGATTTTCCAGTCGAAGCTCGACGAGTGGGACATCGTCTGGGAGGGCGAGTTGGATGACACCAACCGCCCGGGTGCCGACGAACTTCCGTTCATCGAAACGGCGGAGACCGCGCGTTCGTAGCGAACGCGGTCACGCGCAACCTCAATTGAATTGCAATTGATCACCCCCCACTTCAATTGCTGTATAATTAATCCCCCTTCACGGGCCTACCGGGGTTCACATCACTATGCATTAATTCGATAATTTATTAATGGGTTGACGTACTGGCCGAGAACATCCGTCTCGCAGACTTCTGGATTCCACTTCTTTTAAGACAACATGATTATTAATCGCACATACAATGACCATCGGACTAGAGACGGGTGTGCGGCTTCTCGCGGGGATTCTCCTCCTTGCCGCGAACGGCTTTTTCGTCACCACCGAATTCGCTCTCACGCGGGTGCGGCAGTACTCCGAATCGGAGTTCACGGGCCATCCGGGGCTCGAACGGGCATGGTCGATGACTGACGAACTCGAGATTTACCTCTCTGGGTGCCAACTCGGCATTACGATTTCCAGTGTCGCCCTCGGCCTCGTAGCCGAACCTGCAGTGTCCGCTCTCCTCGGCGCAGGACTTACCGCCGTTGGGATCACCGCCAGCCCACATGCCGTCGTCTCCATCGTGATCAGCATCACGCTCATCAACCTTGCGCACGTCGTATTTGCCGAGCAGATTCCCACGTATCTCGGCGTGGAACGCGCACGAACCGTTGCCAAATATGGCTCCCTCCCCCTCTACATCTGGACACGCGTGTTTAGTCCGGTCATCCGCGGCGCGGATCGGGCGGCGAAGTTCATCCTCGGTCTAGTCGGCGTGACGATCACGCGGTCGTGGACCCACGACGGTGAAGAAAAGGAACCCCCCGAACTGCCGACGACATACCCCGCAATCCGCCGCGAAATGGGGTCGCTGCTCCGCGGCAGCGCATTGAGCCCCGAACGACAGCGCGAAATCCTCAATGCCCTCGATATCGGTGGTCTCCCTGTCGCGGAGATCATGGTGCCCACGGATGATGTCGTCGCCCTCTCGACCGCTCAGTCGTTGGACGAGGCGATGGAGACGATGCGGGAAAACCCTCATACACGCTATCCGTTGCGGGATGGCGAGACGTACATTGGGTTGATTTACTCCAGCGCTGTGATCAAAGAGTTCGAGGCGCTGCAAGCGGGCGAGACGACGCTTGAAGCGGTTGCCGTTCCCATTCCGACCGTCTCCCCAGATACCCCCGTCAGCGACGTCATCGACCGCTTCCAAGCCGAAAAACAGGAGCTGGCACTTATCACGTCCGCCGACAACGCACCCGTCCCCGCCGCAGAGGTCCGTGGTATCGTCACCTCTACCGACGCGTTCGAAGCTATCACCGGAGATATCGATGACCCCCTCGATTAATTCTCCCTCTCTAATTCAGTGATCGTTATTTTGTCCCGATCCTCGATGATGACATTATACCCGGAGTAGACAAATTCGACTATGACGGACGAGTCGTTGCCATCCTCACACGTCTCAAACAACGCGTCCAGTGCTTCGGGATCTATCGTTTCAGACAGCGACTCAATCCCGTCCCAGTTATCCCCCTTCCGCAGCCCCCGTGATGGAAATGGTCTCAATCCCTGCTCGGCTGCAACCGCTTTGATGACAGCCTTAGAAAGGGGTTGATTATCCACATTGAGCGTTGGCATCGGTATACGGTTGAGATCGTATATAGAAATATGGCCCCCCTAATCTAGTTAATGGTTTATATCCCCCTGACTGATCTCTTCTCTCACTCCCCGTGCGGCACCGTGGAGGACAGCCTCTGTCCGAGCGTGTTCCGAAGCAAGGTTCGCTGCCCGCGCCGAAGGCGTGTCGAAACGGCGGCTGCCGAAACATCGAACTCCTCGGCGATTGTCTTCAAGTCAGTTTGACGAGGAACCTCAAAGTAACCGGTCTCTAATGCGTGCAACAACAATTCCTGTTGTGGCTCGGTCACACCGTACGGATTTCTGGAACACCCGTCATCCAGCGTGGATTCGCGATACAGGTTGGTGAGGTGGAAGGATATATCCCGGTCTCGGCAGCCCTCCCGAAGGACTTCAACCGAGTCACGTGACGGGAATCGGGCTGTGAAGTCGATCCCATTCTGCGTTATCGTCGAGCGAAGGATAATGATGTTTTCGTCTAACAAAACCGGATACAGGTAGTCCTCCTTTTTCGTCGGTGGAAAGACGAGCTGATACAGCCGTCGCTCTTGAAGTTCACTCAGATAGCGGTACTCTGCGACCGTGGGATCGGTTTCGAGCGCGGATTCAAACTCGTCGAAGTCATCACCACTTGCCCAGACTGCAAGTCGTGGATCTTCCGAAACCATGCGAAACTCTTCGAACTGCAGTTCCATCGCAGGTGTTGCATCAAACGTTTGATGGAGGTGCACTGGCCCAACCACAACCTGCCCAATCAGCGCCATTATCTGATAGTGAGCAAACAGACATATAATAGTCGCGGAAAAGCGCAGGGAGGGAGATAGCAACCAGTTGTGTACGGAGTTACCACTTGTCTGTATCAATATCTAGGCGTCCGTCGGCAGTGAACGACAATTCCATCTCCCCGAACACGTCTCCATACACTCGATAGACGGGCGACGGGGGCTCATATAACACGTTTCCCGCGGCATTGCACTCGGTGCACTGATGGACCTCGACGTGCAGGTCGCCACGCTCGCCGCCCTGCTGAACGTCCGCGAGTTTGATCCGACTTCCACACTTCGCACAAGACTCACCGCCGAGATGAGAGACTTTACGCATATCCAGATTATTCGCTGATCCAACAAATATGTTTTCCCACAATTTCCGCCCGCGGTGAATCAGAACCAGAACTATTATTCGAATGCGGACAGTCACCGCTACCATGGCCGACGCCCCCCCGGTACCCCACAGCGCTATCGCACTGTACGTGCTCGCGCTCCTGCTCGTCATTATTGGGCTGACCACACTCGTCCACGGCTTCCTCATCGACACCGCACTGCTCACAGGTCTTCTACGGCTCGGAGCACTCTTCATTGTCGCTCTTGGAGCCATGTTCCTCGGGCATGCCAAAAATCCGAATCACCCGTTCCCCGACACTTGACGACGTACTAGTATCTCGACTGACTTATTCCTGCTAGTCCCGCGTGTGGTGGGAAGCCCCGCCGTAGACGGCGGGCGAGGACATCACTCTTCAGACTGGGCTCCAATCTCCGTCACGAGCGGGTGATCGCGATTCACCGCATACGTTGTCCCACTGGGGAACTGTCGCCCTTCGACGACTCCCAGATCACTCAGCGCTTCAATAGCGTCGGCTACCTCTCCCTCTGATTTCCCCAATCGCGAGGCCAGTTCCGACGCCTCGAACGCGCGGAACCACCGCTGCATCATCAGTAGGAACACCTTCGCCCGGGTCTCCCCGCCGAGCGTCCCCGCAAGCAAGGAGAGGGCGTTTTCCAATTCCTCTTCCGATACCTCAACGGAAAAGGTCTGCAAATTCGCCGAGCACACGGCGGTCAAATCCTCAATGCGGTCATCGTCTGTGGGCAGGCGGGCATCGAGCATGGTCTAGCGTCTACCTCGACGTACGGTGCACCCCGTAATAATTATTACGATCCAGCCATTACAATCCCATAGCGACAGCATGGGAATCCAATAATGACAACGATCTCAGTCAGCGACCGAGTGAGCAATCGCATCGAACAGATCCGCGACGCGGGGGAGCACTCCAGCAAAGACTCCGCCATCCGTTCCCTCCTCCGCGCCTACGACCGCGTCGACGAACTCGAACGCCAACTCGACGCACAGAATACCCTTCCGCACGACGCGGACATTGTCGACGCGTACACCGAACTCGGGCTCACACAGGCAGACCCCGTTCCCGATGCCGTGCTTGCCCAGACGCGTGACACTGCGATCACGCTCTTCCGTCTGTACGCGCAGGGGCCGTGGACGTACAACGCCCACCTTGCCCGAGAGCCACCATGGCTCGAAATCGCCACGCTTCCGTCAGCAGATCAGATACTCGTCACGTTCTGCGCGACGGGTTCACGGGATACCGATGCGGACTCCCCCGTGGACGGATTGTACGCATTCCTGATCCCGAAGTCGGCGTACGAGGACCAGTTGTGTGCCATCCTCAATGACTCCGCGGTTGCGGGCTGGCTCGCCCCGCCTGATGGCGTCCCTTACGACGTGGAACTCCCTATCGATGGTGAGATGACGGTCCGTCCCGCGGTCGGCGGCTGGGGGCGAGCAATCTCGAGTGAGGAAGCGAGCCTCATCTTCGACCGGCCCACGATTGCCGACGCAATCGAGGATGGACCTGACGCCGAGACGCGAGACCACCCCAATAGCGAGTCCGGTGTGACCGAACACGGCATTCGTATCGACGACCCCGCGGATGTTCGCGACGCGTTCGAAGCGGCGACCGACAGCAGCCTAACCACTGACCAACCCACTGCCGATACGACCCCTGACCCACAATGAACACGATCACCGACGAACTCTTCCGAGTCACCAACAGCGCCGCCGTTCCGACCACCACGCCCGACGTCGACTACGACGAAACACCGACGCCCCTCTCCCAACGCTCGCTCCCCGATGAGGAACGCCACTACGATGCCGTCTACCTCACCGTGCGGGAAATGCAAACTGGCCCGCCGCGTATCACCGCGTACACCTACCCGGACGTGGAGGGCGACTGGGATGAACAGTACACGTTCACCGTCACGTCCGCCGAGCCCCCACAAACCTGCTCGTACCGCTGGAACAACGGTGACGTGCCCGTAGTCGTCCGTCGCGCGGTCTACCAGCACGGGTACGCCATCGAGAACGTCCGCACGATTCCGGACTACACGCCGGAACTGACCATCCTGCGCGAAATCGACCGTGTCCTCGAGCAAAAACAGACGGAACTCGATACGCTGGATGTGCCGCTGCTTCCCGCACTGTTCGAAACCGCCCGCGAACTGGTGCGTGCCGCGAACCGCATTCTCCGCTGCCGCCTCGCGACGACCGACACCGAGTGGGATGTCATCTGTCGCCACGCGCTCGAAGAAGTCGTTGGGGAGGTCGCGGGTCCGATTGAGATCACAGATCACCAAACGGTCTTCGACCTCGCCCGCTATACGCACGCGTACACCGACGCCGTCATGGACCAGCACCGCGACGAGGACGACGAGCCGCCCGAAGGAGTGCACGACCCGTCGATCATCGAACGGGAAGTGCAGTACGACACGCGCGTCGATGTACGCGACGACCGCTTTATCTATGTCGACCTCTATAACCAGCTCCATATCGAACGCTTTGTCTTCGAAAAGGTCGGCGACACGGAAGTCGTCGCCCGCCGCTATTTCGACACCGCGCCCCACGCGCAGGCGATCCGCACGGTCAACGAAGAAACCGAGTTTACGGTCCAAGGCCATCCGAACATCACGCGCTGGCCCGAAGATCCCCATGACCTCATCTCGACGCTTATCTCGACACTCGAGTCCCTCGGCGATGAGTACGACGGCTCATGGTATGCGGGGGCGGTGATACTTACCGCGGCGGATCTGGCGTACGACCTGCAGATGGTGTACGCGCTCGCCGACGCACTCGGACGGGAACGCACCCAAGCGGTGTGTGACGACATCGGACTCACAGGGGATCTCTCCCGCGATGCGACCGAGTTCGTCACGGCACTGCCCAAAGAGGAAACCGCGGAGCTACAGACCGAGCACGACTTTCTCGACCGCGCGGTGACCGAATATCAAGACGCTGTTGACCGCGGCGGTATCCACTCGAACACCAACCCCTTGTGAGTGGGAGTCACAAGAGCAACCTGACATCCTCCCACGGCTAAAGCCGTGGGCTTTCGCCTGTACATTCTGTAACAAAACGACTATACCGCTGAGGTGATATGTGGGCACATCACGGGTATGACGCGACCAAATCATATGATCTCCCGCAGGGCGGAGTGTCCCGAATGCGGGAACATAGTGAGCTATCGCAAACGCCGCGGCTCCAAACGCGTTGTCGCACGGTGGAAACGGTGTCCACGCTGCGAAGCCGTCTGGCGGTGATGCCCCTGCACACACGGACGCCCACGGCGGGGTATTAAGAGAGTTCAGCCCATTGTTGCCGCATGCGCGAGTTGCCTCGTGATGCGACCGTGAACACGTCCGATCTCGAAGCACTTCGCGACCTCTGTCTCGAGTATTATCGTGAACACCAGTCGGATCTTAGGGCTATCGTGCTGTATGGCGGGGGCGCAACGGCCGCCGTCGGACGCGACCATACTCCGGGGGATTTCGACGTAAACATCTTTTTCTCAGCGCACGCCGACATCCGCTCTACCTACGGGATACCGAAGGTCATCGGGGAGTACGATGGATTGGAGGTTGAAACGATGCGAAACAAAGTCCCTGATGAAAGGAGTATCCAAGAGTACGTGGCAGCACAGGAGTCCAAGCGCTGGCAACACATCCGCTCAAACCCCATTGTACAGATTTATCCAGATATCAAACGGCTCTCGTGGTGATCGTATCTCGACCGTGACCGAGAGTTTTTGATTATACCGACCGAATGTTCTCGTACATGGCGATAACCCACCGCGACCGCGTTCTCGACGGATTGTCCACGGACGAATGGCGCGACTGTGCCGATGTCGCAGCCGAACTGGATGGGTGGGACAGACACGGGGCCTCGAAGATGCTTTCCGACGTGTATCGCGCGGATCGCGTTCAGCGTCGCGAGGCCATCGATCCTCCGCAGGACTCGAACATCCAGTACGAGTACAAGCTGCGGTGATTCTGCATACCCATGGCACAAGAATTCGAATCCAACACATGCCCCGTGTGTCAGGACGCTGTAAACCCGGACGTGCCCTCCATCGAAGAGAAAATTCCCGGGGCGACCGTGATCAAGCAGTTCTGCACAGTCGACTGCTATTTCGAGTATCTCGCCCACACAGCCAAGCGCACGCAGACGCCTGACGAATACGTTCGCGAGCAGTTGGAGGCCGCGGGCATGGACCCCGACGCGTTCGACGCCCGACAAGATACCCTCGCCCTGTTTGGGGACGATTAACTTCGTCGTATCCAGTCCGAAATACGTGTGGTCGAGGTGGGCGTGGTGGTGCTGTATACATCCCATATGACACCCCCGTCTCCGACCGCCGGACGCAGTTGAATCCCCGTAGGGAACCCCTATAATATACACCTCAACCATATATACACCCGTTTACCTCAATAATAAACAGTTACCTTTAAGATAACTCGGTATATACAGTTGGGCAAGCTTGTCATATAGGTCGAGCACAGAGTTTGGGGATCTGGAATCTCTTCAGATTGTCCGCTCTGAGACAGACGCAGATCTTATCGACCCATGGGAGTATAACGAGCGCCGCGACGCCGATGAGCCCCCCGCATCAGACCTTATCGACCAGTGTGGCAGTTGGAAGCGCGCCTTAGAAACCGCCACTGACACCGAGATCGAGACGATCTTCTCGGACACTGGCCTTTCAAATCCCCCGACTGAATTTAGCCGCCGCGACTACGTCGAAGCTGTTCAACAGTACTTTGCGGCTCATGGTGATATCCCGAATCAGTCGGATCTCTTTGACTCGGACATTCTCCCCTCGAGCCATGCATTCGAAGATCTCTTCGGGTCATGGCTTGAGGTGATCCGAGCGGCTGGCTATATCCCTACGCGGGACTACACGGACAACGAGTTGCTTCTTGTCATCCGGACTATCTCGAAGCAGGTTGACGGCTCTCTGAGCGTAACTGAGTTCGAAGAACTCACCGAGCCCCATCAGCCAAGTGCGGGACCGTACACCACGCGATTTGGTGGCTGGGTAAACGCGAAGGAACGGTTTGTGATGGGAGAGTACCCGTCAAAACGCACGTGTGTACAGTCAGTACGTCGGGTCGCGAATGTTCTGAACCGACCGCCGACACAGGAACAATATCAGGCCCACGAGGACTCCGAAATATCCGTGCCAGTCGTGTTAGGCTACTTTGACTCGTGGGACGATGTTCTCACCACAGCCGGGCTCAATCCTGAACAGACGCGATGTCAGGATCGCTGTGTGGATGACTTCTATGACCATTCGGCATGGAGCGTTATTCGAACGGAACTGCTCCCGAGTAACGGGGCCGACGCGTTCGACTGCCCGTTCTGCGATGGGGAGTATATGACGGTTCGAGATGTTGCGAACCATCTCCAGCGCTGCCACACCGCTCTCTATCATCGTGCCCTTCTCGATGAAATACGCCATCTGGGGGCAAAATTTGGAGTCACTCCGTCGTTACAACTCCTCCAAGACCACGGCGTCTTCCAACGGGAGGCGTATGAATCGAACTACGGAAGTTGGAACAGCGCTGTCGACGAAGCGGGATTTGACTCGTTCACACGACCCGACATCTCCCAAGACGACCTGATCAAGGACATCCGTCGGGTATCAACAGACCACCTTGACGGAGCGACCCCGGGGGTTACGGATATGCACGCCTTTGGCGATCATCACCCTGAAACCTACCGAAACCACTTCGATGGGCAGTTTTGGAAAGCTCTTGAAGCGGCTGGATTTGAGCCAAATCGGCGGACAAAGTTGTCCAAAGAATACCTGCTCGATGAGATTCGCCGGGTCGCCGCACTGGTTGATGACCCACCACCGACGCTTGATGATATGGATCGCCACGGTGCCGGGTTTGTCCGTAATTACTGTTCGTCGGGCAAGGGGACACAACACTTCGAGTGCTGGAACGCGGCCCTAAATGAAGTCGGGTTTGAACCAAACATACGCCATGATAGAACACAGGAAGAGGTGATTGACGACTTCATGGGTGTTATCGAGTCTCTTGGCCACATACCGACGAGAGCGGAATTCGAACGGCGAGTCACGTATGCTAGCTCTATAGCATACAGTCTGTTTGGAGGTTGGAACGAGTTAATCCGTGCCGCGGGGTACGAACCCCCACACCGAAAAGATATCCCTGATAATGAACTGCTGGACGAGATTCACCGCCTCTACGAGCGCCATGACCGTGCACCCACGTATACCGAAATGCAGGAAGATGGGCAGTTCTCACTCAAAGCGTACAAGCGAGCGTTCGGAGGGTGGACGACCGCGGTCGAAACCGCGGGCTACGAGCCGATTCAAACCCCGAGTGGCGAACTCCATCCAGAGTGGAAGCCAGATGTAGATACAACGTATTACGGACCCAATTGGCGCGAGCAACGGGCAAAGTGTCTCGGTCGCGATGGACGACAGTGTCGCGTCTGCGAAACCCCCCAGCATCTGATCGGTCGAGAGCCCAGCGTCCACCACATCTGTCCACGGTCCGAGTTTGATCGCGACGAATACGAGGAGATGAACCATCTCTCAAATCTCATCGCGCTCTGCCCATCCTGCCACGGAACGTTCGAGGGACGATGGACCGACGCGTCCCCCACAGAGTTTGAAGCGAACGCAAAACAAGCGCTAAACAACGGCGTGTCTCCTCACCCCCCTGCATCGTCGTCGGAGACGGTTAGCGGGGATTGATTTCTCGTCGGATACTGTTCCGAACGGTTGTCCCGAAATTATTTGTTCACAGGGTCGGACATGAAGAGTATGTCCGACCAATACTCCTATAACGGACGTACATACACAGTGGAGCGCGAAAAGAACACCCAATCTGGAAGCTACGAATACGAATTTCAATTATACGTGGGCGGGACGGAAGTTGTCACCGCAACCCGGTTGGAACGCAACGGCATTTCGTTCGATGATGTTCCAAACTGGACGGCCGCGCTCAAGACGTTCGCTGAAGGATATATCGACAGCGACGAGTCATTCGATGCTGGGCTCGGCCGCGTCGTTTCCGAATATAAGTAAGACTATTTCAATCCTACGAGGTTGTGCTGGAACCAGTTACGACGGCAAACGCGACCGAGTAGCCGATATTTCAATCCTACGAGGTTGTACTGGAACAGCAGACCTGCCGCACAACGTCCGCAACACCTGTGGATTTCAATCCTACGAGGTTGTGCTGGAACTCCACACCAATTTGTGATACCATTTTTGAGAGTCGAGATTTCAATCCTACGAGGTTGTGCTGAAACCACCCTTTGGCTCCTCATCATCACCTCCATCAGCGATTTCAATCCTACGAGGTTGTGCTGGAACGGGAACGCCGAACCTGCGCGCTGCGTCTCCTGTGATTTCAATCCTACGAGGTTGTGCTGGAACCGCCACCCACCACATGCCGGTCATCGGGAGCCAGCCATTTCAATCCTACGAGGTTGTGCTGGAACCGCTGGTACGACGAGTAGTGCCACACTGAGGAGGTTATTTCAATCCTACGAGGTTGTGCTGGAACTGAAGGGGCGAACACTAGGACTCCACCGACACCTTGATTTCAATCCTACGAGGTTGTGCTGGAACTGGGTGTAGTACGCCGACAGTCCTTCGGTGGATGGAATTTCAATCCTCCGAGGTTGTGCTGGAACGGTCTCGAGGGTCACCATCTTATCAGCCACTTCGTTAATTTCAATCCTCCGAGGTTGTGCTGGAACGTGTCCACGCGTTCCGTCATGCACGCGCGACTTACATATTTCAATCCTATGAGGTTGTGCTGGAACATATAGAACGATCACGCCCTCGCCGTCTTCGAGCGCATTTCAATCCTACGAGGTTGTGCTGGAACGCAGTAGTTGGTTCTCCATTGCGTCCTTGTGTGAGTCATTTCAATCCTCCGAGGTTGTACTGGAACTTCTCACGCCCGTTGAGTATCGCCGCGAGGGACTAGAATTTCAATCCTGTGGAGTTGTGCTGGAATATGGCAGGGTCCGGCCTATAGATCATCCTTTGTGGTTGTTCTGAAATCGAGCAGCGTTCCCGTTTACAACGCCGTGGAACGGAGTTCACGCGCTTTGTTGAGCTGGAACAGGTAATACTTCTATTGCGGAGAAATAAGCTTTCTGATTGACAGTTATATATGAGGGGTAGGGAATTCATATACATCTGTTGATCAGAGAGGTCTCGTCTATGTTCATAGCGCGGCTGAAAAGTAATGTTTTCATGGTGCTGAAAACATGGCATATCATGAGGCTTCTCGTTCGGTTGACTGCGAACTCCTATATCGTATGCCAGATTGAATACTATCACAAACTACGCGGTCGAGTCTGGCGACCGCTCGAAGCTCACCAACGGTGGCAGAAGCTGCACGACACACCGTCTGGATTCCTGTTTTGTTTTTCAAACCCGTTTCCGAGAACAGATTACGAACTCGGGGATGGATCACAGGTGCTTGTCTCGTCCCGACATCCCGATCTGATTGAGGTTCTCCAAACGGACTTAGAAGAGAACCCTGAATTCAACATCGGAGACATGAGCTTCGAAGTCGATTCGGTCCCCTCACTGACCCCAACTGTTGGCGGATTGGGAACAACTTGAAATCTCATTTGCCCCACTGCGATCTATACCCCGGTGTGGGAAGATGACCGAGAGATATACGATATCGATGAAAATTACAACGTCGAATGAATTAGTTGGCCCCAAGTATGGCCTGCGGCCATCCCGAGAGAAGTTGATCGAAGACCAGCTATTATAATCCAATACATGAACCCCCCGGGGTTTACTAGGTATTGGAGGTTGCAGAACATCACAGTGCGAGATCACAAGAATTAAGTCATATACACGGCAATTTCCCCATGGTTCCAGCACAACCTCGTAGGATTGAAATCCGGGGAAGCATGAATCAGCATCGAAGCCGAGAGAGCGTTCCAGCACAACCTCGTAGGATTGAAATGAATCGACGATCCCCGACTCCCGAGAATCCAGAGTGGTTCCAGTACAACCTCGTAGGATTGAAATCGAAGGCGATCATCCCAGTCAGGGGTTCGTTGGCGGAGGTTCCAGCACAACCTCGTAGGATTGAACTGAGTGGTCGCCTCACTACCATATCGTCGGCCTGACGAGTTCTAGCACAATGACCAGAGACGAGTTACGGCGAAGGTTGCAATACGGACCCGGTATTGGTCCTGACTCCAAGAGACTTATGATCACTGGAGAGTTTTTCCATATGTTACATTCTTCCGGATCGATCCGCTTTGCAAGTAGCTATCTCTCCGACGGAAGCTGGGATTCGTCGTGGCAGTCCTCGCAACGGGTTCTGAGCCAGCCACCGTCCCGGTGGAGCGTTCCCGGGTGGCCACACTCTTCGCAGATGTGCCCGCTCATCTCCTGCGCGTGTTGGATGGCACCGAACACTTGCTGGGCACGGCGGTCATCCTCAGCCATAATCCCGTCATGATAAAATCGGAGCATACCGAATTTTTCTTTCACTTGGACGACGGTGAGTTCGACGTCTTTCCGCGTGATTGTCTCACACAGGCTCTCGAGGATTGATTTCCACCCGTTTCCACACTCGAACCCGTAGATGGCGAACGTCGGCACGGGGTCCTCAATCTCCTCGGGATCGGCGTCGTAGAGGGAGAAGATCTGTGGATAGGCGTCGACCAGTTCGCGTTCTACGTCTTCATCCATATGCCAGTATTTTTTCTCCGCGGTCGTAAAATGATATCGATTGAGAGGTATGCCCCGTATGTATTTAACCCCAACTCTCAACAATACGTATATGGATTCGTTCAACGATACAGTTCCAGCCGACGCCAGTCAGGTACAGCGAGTACACGAGGAT